>Ga0256835_1000851_pt1 | contig 20170 bp, 13 predicted proteins | sample PIR30metaG_FD_185972 | JGI IMG/M metagenome (GOLD analysis project Ga0256835, IMG submission 185972) | Hydrothermal vent microbial communities from East Pacific Rise, Pacific Ocean - PIR-30 | ecosystem: Environmental > Aquatic > Marine > Hydrothermal vents | place: Pacific Ocean: East Pacific...
GTAGCACCTCATTCCGAAGAGCCAGTTCCTGCGTGGCACTCACGTTAAGCATAGCCACCGCCTCATAATCGACCGTCAGGAAATCATCCACCTCCTTACCGAAGACGAAGACCGTTTTCCAGGGGCGAGAGGCGGTAACACGGAATATCTGTCCAGATACCACCTCTTCTACTTTCCGATCGATGATCTCACCGGGAAGGATCAGCCGCACCTTCTCACCTTCGTGCAAGCCGTGATCCCGCGGCACATGAACGGTCATCAGACCAGCCTCCCAGTCATAGCTGAGTCTGTCAGCCGAACAATATACCGAGGGAATAAAGCCTCGGGACTGGTGTACCGCTTCCGGATATACCTCCTGCAGTTCCTGGGCGATCACTTTCTTGTGCAATCCGGAGCCCTTGCCGATGGTATCGATATAGCGATAATCCGTCACCCGTATCCGACGCAATATCTCAAGGTCCCGCTCCGGATTCGTACGGCCTACAACGTGTTTGATCCGGGCATCGGAGGCTGCATTGAATTCAGCGGCACGCACGCGTCCTGTGGCATAAATGGAGATATAACCATGGCTAGTAGCCTTTCCCACATCCCCGTTCGAATTGAGGTAGCCATAAGTATAGGTACCCGACATTACGGAGGCAGCAACATAGAGCGGATAGGAGGGAGTGGTCGTCCCGATCCCAACCTTTCCGTTGAAGGTCAGGGTCCGGGCTGCAAAATCGCCATAAATCAGTACTGATGACGGAGAAGTATAATTTCCTCCGTCCCCTTCTATCACCAGTTTCTTGTTCCAGTTCGTTCCCCCGTATCCAGCAGAAGCCCCGATGAAAACATTGTTGCTGCCGTTGTTCCTACCACCGGCACGGTATCCGACACAGGTATTGAAATTCCCATTTACATTGAGCCGGCCTGCCGATTCTCCCACCATCACATTGTAGCTTCCTTTGTTATTGAAGATGCCTGCACTATTCCCGACAAAAACGTTCCGGCTTCCCGTGGTATTGTATATAAATGTGGTCCCGATGGCAATATTGTTGTCTCCGGTAATATCACGGTCCTGATACCCACCGCACATCCAACCGATCAGGATGTTCTTGTTGCCAGTAGTCAGGTTCGCACCTGCACCGGATCCCAGCAGGATGTTATAACTTCCTCCCGTCAGACGCATCCCTGTGACAGGTCCCACAAACGTGTTCTCTGATCCTGTTGTGTTGGATTTTCCGGATTTCAGGCCGATAAAAGTGTTCCCGTAACCGCTCGTATTGCTGAAACCTGCAGAGTCTCCCAGAAAGATATTGAAAGATCCATAGGGAAAATACGCCTGGGTATGGTAACCGGCCCTGTTCCCGATGAAAACATTAAAGGAAGTAGTGCTGCTCTTGTAACCGGCCTCATATCCCAGGAAGAGGCTGTTCATCCCTGTGGTCAAGGAATAACCTGCCTGATATCCCAGGAACGAATTGTATTTGCCTGTGGTCACATTGCTGCCCGCAAGATATCCGATGAAATAATTATCTGAGGTAAAATCCACGAACTTGTAACTCTCTCCTTTGGTCATCCCGTAGCCGCCAATGGCGAAACCTCCCCGGTAGGGTCTTTTGCTTGAGGACTCCCGCACGTATACCCGTGTACTGTCGGGTGTCACCCGGAAAAACTCCACCGGCTCGCCCTTCGTCATGCCGAAGCCGCCGATGGCAAAACCGCTGCGAAAAGAACCTTTCCCTATCGTAGCCGTATCCACATAGATACGCACCCCCTCGTTATAGACGGCAAAGACCGTCTGACCATCCTTGCGTTTCACCTCAAAAAGGGCGGAATCTGTTTCCAGATCCTTCCCCCGGATCCTCAGGTGGTCCAAGTCACTCACCCGGTCGGCCATGAGTGCATAAGGAACACTTACCAATTGTTGGCTTCCCAAGAGACGAAACCCCTGCCCATCATGCATATCGATCTCCACCTTCAGCCAATAAGGACCTTTTGTCCAGTCTACTTCCAGGGGAACCTCTTTCCCTGCCTGCAACGAGAACAGTCCCTCAGAATTGGTCGTAACCCCCTGCGTCTCTGACCATACCTCTTCACCCTCGGAAGATCCCAATAACAACGACAACCGGACATCCAGCCCATGATCTTTCACAAGATCCCCTTCAGCATCACGTAATACCGCCTGATAATTGAAATAACGGGGCACCTGGGCAAACAGGCCGTCAAAAGGACCAAAAACGATAAGAAAGATCAACATAAGAGAGGCACAATACGTCTCACCCCTCTTTTTCAGTAAGACAGCAAAAGCTTTCATGGAAATGATGATTTTAAGATAATTTCGGCACCGTGGATAAATTTTCGCAGTTAGAGAAAATTTTCAACGGTATGACACAAAGAACGAATTCCGGGAAGGGCTTGCAGACCTTTCCCTTTCGGTCAGGCCTCGCGATCCGACCGTGCCAATAGTTTGTATTATCTGCTTACGATGAACAAGTTACGGAAGATCTCCCGAAAAGTCAACCCCCGTTCCGGGAAAATCTTACTTTTTTCCTGTGTTTTTATCCATTGAGGCGGTACCCCACGCCCTTCACGGTTCCGATGAGTTGATTTCCCAGTTTTTCCCGGAGGCGGCGGATATGGACATCGAGCGTCCGGTCTCCCACAACAACTCCCTCTCCCCACACCCGGGCAAAGATCTCCTCCCGGGAAAAGGTCTTTCCGGGCTCCGAAGCGAGGAGAAAAAGCAGTTCGAACTCTTTCCGGGGAAGGGTCAGGGAACGGTCGCCACGGATCACCTGGTAACGTTTCCTGTCGATGCGGATACCGGCCGCTTCCAGAACAGAGGGGGCTCTGTTCTCGGAAAAAAGACTCACCCGCTTCAGGAGTGCTGCAACCCGCTTGAGCAGCACTTTGATACGCACCGGCTTAACCAGGTAATCATCCCCGCCGGCGTCGAATCCTTCGAGTTGATCATACTCTTCTCCGCGTGCCGTGAGAAAGACGATGACCGCTTCCCCCGTCTCTCCTTGTCGACGCAAAGCCCGGCATGTTTCAAAACCGTCCATGCCGGGCATCATCACATCCAGCAAGACAAGATGGGGCACGATCTCAGGGGCCAGACGGAGAGCCTCCTCGCCAGTGTCGGCTTCCCAAACCCGGTATCCTTCCTGCCGCAAATTGAACGACAAGACTTCCAGGATGTCCTCTTCATCATCCACCAAGAGGATACGGTATTTCTCTTTTTTCATTAACCGGAATATTTCTATGTTTTCCCTCTTTTCTTAGCCAATGTAAAGAGAAACTCCACTCCCCCTCCCGCTCGGTTGCGAACGGTAATCTCACCCTGGTGGAATTGCACTGCATTTTTCACAATCGAAAGTCCCAGTCCGGTCCCTCCCTCCTTGCGGGAACGGGACTTATCCACCCGGTAGAACCTCTCAAACACACGTGCCTGATGCACTTCCGGGATACCGGGCCCTGTATCTGCATAGGAAAAATAGTAATAATGCTCATCCTCGAGGTAGTGGGAGATCGTGACTTTCACCCCCTCACCTGCGTGTAGGATGGTATTCTCGAGGAGGTTCTGAAAAATGGAGAAGACGAGTTCCCGGTTTCCCTCAAGGATCACATCTCTATTCAACCCAACCTCGACAGCGATGTTTTTCTCTTCCAGCCTCATTTGAAGGCTTTCGATGACCTGACGGACCACCTTCCACACCTTTATCTTTCGCACTTCAAAAAGGTCAGCGGCCTCACCCATCTTGTTCAACACCGCGATATCCCTCAACAGCGCACTCAGCCGATAGATCTGCTTATAGGCTCTTTTGATAAAATGGGCCCGGGTGGTCTCGTCAAGGTCTCCCTGACGAAGGGTTTCCAGATAACCCAATGCAGAGGTCACGGGAGTACGCAGTTCATGAGCCAAATTGGAGATCATCTGCTGTTTGATCAAACGGCTCTTTTCCTGTTCCGTCACATCGTTGATCAACACTTCGAAACTTCCGTCGGGGAAGGCGATACATTGTATGCGGAAGTAACGCCCTGATGCGGAAAGTGTAAGTTCTCCGTTGGAAGGGCTTTCCCCCGCATCCAAAGTATGTTCGACACAACGGCGCAAGGGGGCGGGAGCCTTCCGGGTGATGAACATCTCGGCGGTCACTTCCGTGCTCTCCGTCAGAATGTTCACATACCGGATAAAATGATGATTGACCAGTTGCATTTTCCTGTCGGGCGAAAAAAAAGCCACACCCTCCCCGATAGCCTGCAGGTGGCGGTACAGTTTTTCCCGCTCGGCGGAAAGCTGTTCCTTCGTCCGCCGCAGATTTTCATATATCTGGACGATCTGTCGGCCGATGGTGCCGACTTCGTTGTTCGGGAAGGGGATATCCGTCTTCACCGCCTCACCGTGGCCGGCCCGCACCGCAAAATCTTTCAGGCGTGAGATGCTCTTCCCTAACCGGTCGGTCATGTACACCAATATCCCGGCGGTGGCAAGGAACATCATCAAGGTAAAATAGATGAACAGGTGGTCGGTCCGTAAAAAACGGACCAACGAGATATCATATACCATGGCCGTCCGGACGAGATAGTCCCCATAGTCGTGAGCCAGATAGAAAAACTTCTGACCCGTGGTTGCCGAGCGTCGTATATCGGCCCCCTCCCCCTCTTTCAAAGCTTTCTGCACCTCCGGGCGGCGGAGATGGTTTTCCATCTTTTCGTACTCCTTCACAAAATTATCATACAACACTTTTCCTTCCCGGTCGATCACCGTGATCCGGATGTTATGGGCCGGGAGGATGCGGCCCAGGGAATCCAGGAGATGGAAACGTCCGGCCTCAAGGAGATGATTGTTTCTCAGGTATCGCGAAACCGTCTCCCCCACCGTCCGAAGAGTGTTCTCCACCAGCGAACGACGATATTCTTTCTCCCTGTGATACTGGAACAGGGTGATCACCAGGATCGCCACAACCAGCACAAGGAAGATGTTGATAAACAGGCGGGATCGGTATGAACCTTTTGAACGCATGGGCAGGATGGTCTGCCTGTAAAATTAGGATAAAATCTCACTCTCTCCCGGCCAGGACCACCCTCCGGGCGCTCATGCCGAAAAGCCCGAAACCATGATCGATATTGTCCCACACCTGAACGGGTTCGACGTAAAAACCCAGGTCCCGGGCCTCCATCGCCTTCTCCAAGGTACGGTCATAAAGATACATGTCTTTCGTGATCTCCCGGATATCCAGGAACACCCGGACGCCAGGAGGAAAAGTCTGATCGTCGCCGGCAAAGATGGCAGCCACTTTGATGCGCACCGGATAGGCCTCCCCGTCGAAAGTCTTGTCCGTAAGCAAAAGTGCATCCCAGTCGTACGAAGTCTCGAACAAAGGGTCGTCCGTGACGATACTTGCAAAATAGTTGAACTCCTGGACGGGATCTTCCACATAAACGCGCACGGCGTAAAAGTTCTCCTCACCGGGCCGGTCATGGACCGTAAAGGAGAGGATGCCGTAATGGCCGATATAATCGTCAAAACCCCCGTCGGGATTGAAAAGGGGATGGGACACCTCCGGCTTGTGAGGCATGGTCTGTGTGGCGGTGACCTTCTCATAGCCGGGATGGATGACCTCAAGCGTAAAAGTGCGTCCATTCCCGCCAAAAGCGCTGTCGAGATAAGCAACAAAATTTACAGGTACCACATCATTGGCCGGCATGATCGTATCCATCACGAACAAAACGTCCCCCTTCTCATCCTGTACAGTGACCACCGCACCGGGCAATAGCAGGCTTTTGCGGTCTCTTACCGTCTCGAGGGATCCGGTATTGTGGCTTACCATGGCATAGACCACCGTATCGCTGTCGTCGATATACAGGTTCACCGCAATCCCTTTCACATACGATGGAGGATCCACTTCCACGGTGGTACGGAAAAAATCTTCACACGCAGTCAGAAGGATCAATAAGGAAAGGAGCGGTATGTAGCGAATCTTTTTCATCATGCTAAAAATGAAAATTGAGACTGAAATAAGGGATGACGGGGAAAAGGCTGTACTGTACAAGTCGTCGTACCGGCTCCATCTGCTGGGTATTGTCATCCCAGACATAGTCGTTTTCGATGTTCATATAGAAAGGGTTCTTGCGGGAATAGACGTTATAAGCTCCGAGAGAAAGCTTCCGGGTGAAATGTTCCCTTTTCCGAATCAGATCGACCCCCAGGTCGAGACGGTGATAGGGGCGCATCCGATAATTGTTTCGCTGTTCGTAATAATCGACCTCGGTATCCTGATGACTTTCCTGGTAACCGCTCGGGAAGAAACCGTAATAGGTGGAATTGGCGAGGGTATAGCAGTTCCCCGTCCCGTACACCCATGTTCCGGAGAGGTGTACATGGTCGTTGATCTCATACACGGAGACCAGGGAGATATCATGTCGCCGGTCGTACTTGTAATGGAACTTTTTCCCGAAGTTCAGGTCGTCGAACTGCCGCCACGACCAGGCGAGGGTATATCCCAGCCAGCCGGTCCATTTCCCTTTTTTCTTGTTCACGAACAGCTCAGCACCATAGGCCCATCCCCGACCCTGGGTGACCCGTTCCTGCCAGTCGTCGAACTGCATCATCCCGGCTCCTTCTTTATAGGCCAGCACGTGGTTCATAACCTTGTAATAGCCTTCGAGGCTCACCTCCAGGATCCCGTCGAAGAAGGTATGGGCGGCGCCGGCGGCCACCTGCCAGGCGTCCTGGGGCTTCACCGTTCCGGTGGTGGGCAGCCACAGGTCGGTGGGCAGGCCGATGCTACTGAAAGCCAACAATTGCACATACTGTCGCATCGTGGCAAAACTGGCTTTCAAGGCAACCTCTCCCGGTAACAGATACCGCACACTCAAACGGGGCTGCAACGAATGGTACTGGTAGTGTCCCGTCATGAACGAAGAGTAATGCAACCCCACGTTTGCCCGCAACACCCCGCTGATGCGCCAGTCGTCTTCCACATACACCGCCAGCTCGGTGGATGACAGTTTCCTTTGCCCCAACAAGGTGTCGAACGACTCTTCGCTGTCGGTGAGATAGTGAAAAGAGTAAGCCCCGGGATCGAAACGGTGGCGGATCCCCTTGGCCCCGATCCGAACATAATGGGCAGGCGTGGGGATATAATCGAGATCGACATGAAGGGCCAGGTCGTCGATACCGGAGGTATACTTCAGGCGGGTATCCTCGTTCACACTGTCGGGCGAGGTTTCACGGTAGAAATAGCTCATGTCGGCACCGAGGTGGTAGCGGCTCCATGTGAAGGTGGTGTTCGAGAAAAGCTTGCCCGACCAGATGTGGTTCCACCGTCCCGCCACAATGGTATTACCCCACTCCAGTTCGTTGGACATCCGCTCCTCAAAACCTCCGGGTTGATAACGGCTGCGGTAATAAAAACGGTCGTCACCATTATAGGCACTGAAGAAAAAACGGTCGTTGCGGGAAAGATTGTGTACGAGTTTCAGGTTGAGATCGTAAAAATAGTATCCGGCGTTTCCCTCCTCGCCCCCCTCACTGAAGCCGCGCTTAATGAATGGCCGGGCGACAAGATCGGCGTAAGTACGCCGTCCCGACACAATGAAGGAGGTTTTCTCCTTGACGACCGGTCCCTCAAGGGTTGCCTTGGCAGAGACCAGTCCGGCCGTGACATCACCATGAAACTCTTTCTGGTTGCCGTCTTTCATGCGGATATCGAGCACCGACGACAGCCGGCCGCCATAGCGGGCGGGGAAGCCTCCCTTGATCAGCTTCACATCACTGATCGCATCGGTATTGAAGATCGAATAGAAACCGAAAAGGTGGGAAGCATTATACACCGGCACGCCGTCGAGGAGGATAAGGTTCTGGTCGGGACTGCCTCCCCGGACATAGAAGCCGCTCTGCCCCTCGTTGCCCGACTGCACGCCGGGCAACAGCTGTACCGTCTTCAGCAAGTCGGTCTCTCCCAACAAAGAAGGGAGGGCACGTATCTGTTTCAGGGGAATGTCGGTCAGGCTCATCTGGCTCGATCGCTCGATCCGCTGCTGTTCCCGGGCCGTCACGGTCACTTCGCCGATCTCGAGCGATTCCTCCAGGGAAATGTTCAGGACCGTATCCTGCTTCAGAAAAAAAGAAAAACGTTTCCGCCCATAGCCGACATAGGAGACTGCCAACTCCACCTCTCCTTCGGGCAGGGTGAGGCTGTAGAAACCGTAAACATTGGTTGCTGTACCCTGTTGGGTACGCGCGTCAAAAACATTGGCGCCGATCAGCTTCTCCCCCGATGCCGCATCGCTGATGTACCCGCTGATGGTATGGCGTGACTGCCCCTCCCCCGAAGCCGACAAAAACAGGAGCAGGAAAAGAAAAAAAAGTGTGAAGAGTCTCATAGAACAATTTTCACACTTTTTCATGTGAAAACCAAACAGCCTCCGGTCCCGGCTTACGCTTTCTCCATCACATACACCTCTTCGACGATCTCCATCCCGCGGTGGATCGCTTCTTCGTTTTGGGGGATAAGGTGATGGTAGCGCTCCGGCAGGGATTTTTTCAATCCTTTGAGGACATTCTCCAACTCGACAATAGGCTTGATCTTGAGGAAGGCTCCGAGCATGATCATGTTGAACGACCGGATGGCTCCCATCCGGGCAGCTTCCTCCGCTCCGTTACAGCGATAGATGTTGATATCGCGGCGTTCCGGATGGCGGGTGATCCCGTTGGGATCGTACAGGAGCACTCCTCCCGGCTTGACTTTCGGCTCGAACTTGTCCATCGACTGCTGGTTGAGAATAATGGCCGAGTCGAAGGCATTGAGGATGGGAGAGCTGATCCGTTCGTCGCTGATGATGACCGTCACGTTGGCGGTTCCTCCCCGCATCTCGGGACCGTAGGAGGGCATCCAGCTCACCTCTTTCCCCTGCATCACTCCCGAATAACACAGGATCTTGCCCATGGAGAGGACTCCCTGTCCTCCGAAACCTGCTATGATGATCTCTTCTGTCATGGTCTGATGGATTGGTTAGTTTACTCCTCCGGCACTTTGATATCTCCCAGGGGATAATAAGGAAGCATGTTTTCGTCGAGCCACTTGACAGCCTGTACGGGTGGCATCTTCCAGCCGGAGTTGCAGTTGGACACCACCTCGACGAAGGAGACCCCCTTCCCGCGCATCTGATATTCGAAGGCTTTCCGGACCGCCTTTTTGGTACGGCGCACATAGGCCGGAGTGTGGACGGCCTGGCGGGTGACATAATACGTTCCCGGCAGCTGGGCCACCAGGTCGGTGATCTTGATGGGATGCCCCATGAGGCTGTCATCGCGGCCGTAAGGAGTGGTGGAGGTACGCATGCCCGTCAGGGTGGTGGGAGCCATCTGCCCCCCCGTCATCCCATAAATGCCGTTATTGACGAAAAACATGGTAATGTTCTCTCCGCGATTGCAGACATGGATGGTCTCGGCCGTCCCGATGGCCGCAAGGTCGCCATCTCCCTGGTAGGTGAATACATACCGGTCGGGCATCAGCCGCTTGATCGCCGTGGCCAGGGCCGGAGCCCTGCCGTGGGCCGCCTCCTGACTGTCCACATCGATATAATCGTACATGAACACCGCACACCCCACGGGGGCGATCCCGATGGTCTTGTCCTGGATCCCCATCTCTTCGATCACCTCGGCGATGATGCGGTGCAGGGTACTGTGACCGCAGCCGGGGCAATAGTGCATCGGCTTGTCGGTGAGCACCTTGGTCTTTTTATAGACCACATTCTCTTCGCTGATGATATTGAGTTTCTCTTCTGCCATGGTCAGTCGTTGATCAGTTTTTGTTTCAAAGCTTCTACGATCTCTTCGGGCGAAGGGACGACTCCGCCGAAGCGTCCGAAATGTTCTACGGGCACGCGGCCGTTGACGGCGAGACGCACGTCTTCGACCATCTGGCCGGCGCTCATCTCCACGCTCAGCATCGCCTTCACCCGGCCGGCAAGGGCTGCGATCTCCTTCTCGGGGAAAGGATAGAGGGTGATGGGCCGAAGGAGGCCGGCGCGGATGCCTTCTTCCCGGGCCAGCTGCACCGCCTTCTGGCAGATGCGGGCACTGGTGCCGTAAGCCACCAACAGATATTCGGCATCCTCGGTCTGGAAGGTCTCAAACCGTACCTCTTCCTCCCGCATCTTGCGGTATTTCTCCTGAAGATGCCGGTTGAAGCGCTCCTGACGGTATGGATCGAGATCGAGACTGGTGATGATGTTCCGCTCCCGGTCAGGTTTCTTACCGGTGGTGGCCCATTCCGGCAGTTCATCGTCACGCCAGCGGGGTTTCTGAGGTTTGAACTTCACCTTTTCCATCATCTGACCGATGGCCCCGTCGGAGAGGATCATCACCGGATTGCGATATTTGAAGGCCAGGTCGAAAGCCAGCTCCACAAAGTCGGCCATCTCCTGCACCGACGAGGGAGCCAGCACCAGCAGGTGGTAATCGCCGTGGCCCCCTCCTTTGGTTGCCTGGAAATAGTCGGACTGGGCCGGCTGGATGGTACCCAGCCCCGGCCCGCCCCGGACAATGTTGACAATGACCACCGGCAGTTCGGCTCCTGCGATGTAGGAGATCCCCTCTTGCATCAGGCTGATCCCCGGACTCGAAGAGGAGGTCATCACCCTTTTGCCGGCGCCGGCGCCGCCATACAGCATGTTGATGGCTGCCACCTCACTCTCGGCCTGGAAGACCACCATGCCGGTACGCTCCCAGGGACGCGCCGCCGTCAGATACTCCATCACCTCGCTCTGCGGGGTGATCGGATAACCAAAGTAACCGTCGACACCGGCCCGGATCGCCGCCTCGGCCAGCGCCTCGTTACCCTTCATCAATACAAAATCTTCGTCCATAGTTCAGTGTCTCGTGGTTAGTGGTTCGTTCAGACCTCAGTGGTCTCGATCTTCTTCCGGTACACCGTGATCACACCATCGGGACAAACGATGGCACAGTTGGTACACCCGTTGCATGCATCAGGGTTGGCCATATAAGCATAATGGTACCCTTTACTGTTCACCTTGCGCGACATGGCGATCACGTTCGTAGGGCAAGAGATGACACAAAGCTCGCATCCCTTGCACCTTTCCGTGTCCACCACGATCGCTCCTTTCACTTTTGCCATGATCGTATCAATTGGTTTCTCACTGTCAAAAGTAACATTTCCCCGGCAACCTGTTCCTGTTTTTTATCATACGAAAGGATGTTCAGCAGCAAGAGAGTCTTACACAGGATGATCCTCCTCGAATCTTTTCAGCCTCTCTTCCAGGTCATTGAACTGATCGGGCATCACCTGGGAAACACAGGCACGGATCCCCTCCGTGCGGGTGCTGCCGGTGATCTCCAAGGAGATGGCACCGATACCGTAATAGAGAAGCTCCTCGACCAGTTCCACCCCCGACAGTCCGGGGTAGGCGACCGTAAAATAAAAACCGTCGGCCAGGGGCTCCCCCACATCGTTGTCATAGACGAGATGGAAACCATGACGCAGGAAGATCTCCTTCATGATCTTTGCCTTGCGTCCGTACTCCCGCACCTCCTCAATAAAATTGTATTCCCCGTCGTTGACCGCTTTCAGGATCCCCTGTAAAGCCCATTGTGACGAATGCGACACCCCCGACGAAAGGGAATAGAGGGCCCCGTAGATCATCGCATACCCGAACTCCGACGACGGGAAATACCGCTTCAGCGCAGGAAAGCGCCGGTGATATAGATAGTCGCTGATGATCATCATCCCCACTCGTTGACCGGCGTAACTGAACGCCTTGGAGCTGGAGATCAGCAACAGATAGTTGTCCGTATAGCGAGCCACCGTAGGCTGATAAGGCGGCTCGCCCGGTTTGGAATAATCCTTCCGGAAGTCCATCCCGAAATAGGCCAGATCTTCGATGACGATCACGCCGTATTCGGTGGCCATCTCTCCGATGATCTGCAGCTCTTCTTCGGTCAGGATGAACCAGGCCGGGTTGTTGGGACTCGAATAGAGGATGCTCGAAACCTTTCCTGTCTCGAGGTATTCGAAAAGTTTATCCTTGAGTTTGGGTCCCCGATGGTCATACACGTCGAACGACATGAAGCTGTGTCCCAGCACATGGCATTGTTGTTTCTGCACCGGGAAACCGGGATCGAGGAAGAGGGTTCCCTCTTTGGAAGGGTCGGTACGGTTGGCGACCATGAAAGCAGCCATGGAACCCATCATGCTGCCGACGGTGGGCAGGCAGCCCTGAGGGTTGACCTCGATGTTCATGAAGAGCTTGGCAAAGCGGGCGATCTCTTCTTTCAGCTCTTTCACCCCTTCGATCATGGGGTACTTGGCCGCCACACCCCGCTGCAGGGCGGCGATCTCGGCCTCCACGCCCGGGGGAGCGGGCTCGAGGCCGGGCACCCCCATCTCCATCCGGACATACCGCACCCCCGTGCGTTTTTCCAACTCATTGACCGTGCGGACGATCTCCCGGATGGTGCCCCGTCCGACGCGCTCAAGGCAGCTGGTACGAATCACCTCATCCACCACCGCCGCATCAACAGGTGTGTTTCTCATCTTTTCTCTCTCCTCCATACAACAAAAAAGGCAGCATACGCTGCCCTTCCTTCTTGCTTAGCGATCAAACTCTTTTAGCACATCCTGCAACCATTTCTCCAACCTTTCCGGCGTCTTTTCCGGTTCGGTATCCTCATCAAGGGGAAGACCGATGAAATGATCGTCGATAACAGCGAGGGAATCCTCAAACTCATAATCGGTCACCGGACGCTGGCCCACAATGCGGGCTCCATGGCGCAGGAGCTCTCTGCCCAACACCCCCATCGCATCGACGAAATGCTGGGGATACATCACATGATTGCCCAAACCGAACAAGGCAAAGGTCTTGCCGTGATAATCGATCTTGTCCAGCGCGGAGAGGATCTTCGACCACACATCACTGGTATGGTCGGCGGTCCATGCATCCGCTCCCACGGTCGAGAGTCCCATAATGATGTTCTTATACCGGTTGATATCCTCGACGGTAGCCTCCTCCACAGGGATCAGGTCGACCCGTTCGCCCAGCCGCTCCTTGATCATTTTCGCCACACGTTCCACCGAGCCTCCTTTGGGACCGTAGAACAAACCTATTTTCTCCATATTCTCATATTTCATTTTGTGCACGAATATACAAAAAAGTTCGTACTCCCTCTCCGGTCATTCACTCTTCCTCCCGCCTCCCGATCCGGATCCGGGCATCCACGACGGTGATCCTCTCTCCTTCCGCAATAAGGGGGTTGAGGTCCATCTCTTCAATCTCCGGGTACATCTGAACGAGATGTCCGAGCCGGACGAGGATGGAGGCAAAACTCTTTTCACTGATCCCCTTTCTTCCCCGCACCCCTTTAAAGAGAGGATAGCCGCGGAGGCTGCGGATCATCTGCAGGGCCTCTTCTTCGCTCAAGGGAGTCAGCGCCGCGGCGTAGTCATGGAGCACCTCCACAAAGATCCCGCCCAGTCCGCAGAGGATGAGATGGCCGTAGGGTTCTTCCCGTTTCAAGCCGGCAAAGAGCTCGCTGCCTGACAACATCGGTTGTACCAGAACCTTCGAGACCCCCTCAAGGGTTGTGAGACGTGAAAAGCCCTTTTCCAGCTCCTCGTCAGAGGCAATGCCGGTGATGACGCCGCCGGCATCGCTTTTATGCAGCAGTCCCACCGCTTTCATCACAACGGGGTAACCCACCTTGCGGGCGAACGCCCGGGCGGCGGCAGGTGTATCACAGACCGCTTCGTCGACGACGGGGATACCGGCCTCCTGGAGAAGACGATGGACGGTCACGGGATCCAGGTAGCCGGGGGCGGGAAGATCTTTTCTCTGTCGGCTGCCGGCAGTCGCGTCTGCCGCGGGCGGGGCCGGCGGTGGCGTGTTCAGCACCCGCCCCAGGGCATGGCCCAGCACCACCTCGTCCGGGAAGTTGACATGCCCCCGCGCAATGAAAGCCTCGATCTCACGCTTTACGTTGATCACCGACGGCAACACCGGGAAGATCGGCTTGCGGGCATTCACCATACGGCGGTGCAGCACCTCATACACATCGTCGACGGGGAAGAGGCCGGGACTCCCGAAAATCACCACCATCGCGTCGATCTCGTCGAAGTCGTTCTCACACGCTTCGAGGATGGCATCGAGCTGTTCGGCCGTGCCCGTGGCCAGGAAGTCGATGGGGTTCTTCACCGACGATCCGGGGAAGAGCTTTTCTTTGAGACGTTCGGCCGCCGGTCCCTCGAGGGGGGGCACCTCGAGCCCCTCCTGGGAGAGGGTGTCGGTGAGCATCACCGCCGGCCCGCCGGCATGGGTGATCACGGCAAAACGTCGGCCGCCCGGCTGCGGGTGGAGCATCACACCGGCAATGGTGATGAGCTCCTCGCGGCTGTGGCAGCGGACGATGCCTGCCTTGCGGAAGAGGGCGGCGGCCGCCTCGTCGCTGCCCGCCATGGCGCCGGTATGGGAAGAGGCGGCGCGGCTGCCGGCAGCCGACACCCCCGCCTTCACCTCTGCAATGCGACAGCCCTTGCGGATCAACGAGGCTGCATGCCGCAACAGCTTGCGCGGCCGTCGGATGCTCTCCATGTACAGCAAGACCACGCGGGAAGAGCGCTCCGGATCAAAATGTTCGTCGAGATACTCCAGCACCTCTTCCACCCCGTTCTGGGCACTGTTACCCACGGAAAACACCGAAGCGAACGAAAGACCGTTGGGCATGCCCGCTTCCATGATGAAGACGGCCGTGGCCCCGGAACCCGAGATGAGGGTTACACCCTGCGGGTCGAGACGGGGCACCGGCGTGGTGAAGACTCCGCTGTAAGCAGGGGTGATCACCCCGATGCAGTTGGGTCCGATGAGGGTACCCCCATGCGCCTCGATCACCCTTACCAGCTCCCGCTCCAGACGGGCACCCTCTTCACTCTCCTCCCCAAAGCCGGCCGACAGAACGATGAACGCCTTCGTTCCTTTTTCCGCCGCCAGCACCTCCACGGCCGGTAAGGTGTATTTCGCCGCTATCGCCAGGATGGCCAGGTCGACCTGCGGCAACTCCTTCACATCATGCCAGGAACGGACACCCTGTACCTCGTCGGCACGGGGATTCACCACATACAGTTCTCCCTCAAAGCCACTGCGTAGAAGATTTTCCAGCACCTTCCCTCCCGGCTTGCGGGTGTCCTCCGACCCCCCCACCACCACAATGCTCCGCGGAGAAATAAGTTTGTCATTGATCATTTTCCACTCTCTTTCCGGTTTATTGCTTGCTCTTGTCTTTCCCCTCCCCTTCTTTCAGGTACTTACGGATGCTTTCGATCTCATCCTGAGAGAAGGGAACATACCGCGTATAAAAATAGGTCGAACTTTTCAGATCATCCGGTAAAAACCCCAACTCCAAAATGAGTGGAGTGACGATCGTGAGGTTTTTGCAATCGCTCACCCTCACCACCGACATTTCCGTACCGGCCTCCAGACGGTGGAGAGTAGGTGCCAACACCAGAAAAGGCATTTGGAAATCTTCCGGCACACCGTTCCAGTGATACCGGAAGATATAGCTTTTGCGGTAACGGTACATCGAATACTCCAGTACGGGCGGATGCTTCTGGAAAAGATAGGCAAAGAAAAAATCCCGCAAGGGTTTCTTCGTGTATTTTTCGGCGTGCAGGATGAAATCGAAGGTATTGGCATTGCGGTAGCGGTACTTTTCGAAAAAATCTTTCAGCATCTTGAAAAAAGCTTCGTCATCGTTGAACACCGATCGCAGCGAATGGAGCATGGCCGCCCCCTTGTAATAGACATCCTGGCCCATGAAAGCGTCGTAGTTGATATCCCGGGGGCCCACCACCGGCCAGATGTTGTTCACCCGTAACATACTGTTCCCCGTCTCTTCAAGATATTTCTTCCGGCCGAACTCCTTTTCCAGGAAAAGATGTTCGGTATAGGTGGCCAGCCCCTCGTTGAGCCACAGGTCGGCCATATCTTCGAGAGAGACGGCATTGCCCCACCATTCGTGGGCGGTCTCATGCACCACCAGCATAGGATAACCCTCCACCACCTCATAGCCCGAAGTATCATCGTCATAAACAGCGCCGATGGCGATCGCCCCCTGGTGTTCCATGCCGGTGTAGGGAGCTTCCACATACCCCAGTCCGTCACGTGGGAAAGGATACTCCCCGTAAAAGCTTTCTATATCCGAGACGATCCTCTTCGTCGGGGCATAGAAGGCCTTGGCCTTTTTTACATGATCCCGGCCCAGATAATAATCGATACGTGTCCGGTGGAAAGCCAGTGTGGTATAGGGCTCCGAAATATCCAGATAATCGCCCATATAAAAAGATACGTCATAGTTGACGATGGGATAGCTGACATGCCAATGGAAGGTATCCCACCCCTCCTCTCGGAGGGTGTCCACGGCGTTTCCGTTGGCCACGGCGGCATATCCGGCGGGAACCGTGATGAGGATATCCATCGAGTCGGGCTTGTCGGAGAGATGATCTTTCGTCGGCCACCACGAACTGGCACCCAGTTGTTCACAGGCCACTCCCACCTGGTAACGGCCGTTCTTCTTTTTCCAGACAAACCCTCCGTCCCAGGGCGGGTTCGGAGCAACAGGCGGATGGCCGTGATACACCACCCGCAACGTGACGAGCGTGTCCCGTCGCAGAACTTGCGGGAACGTAACGAAGATCGCATTGCTGTCCCGTTCCCAGTGAACCGTCTCTCCTTCCAGAAGGATACTGTCTATCCCATAACAGGTAAAAAGGTCGATCTGCATACGGGAACAGCTGTCGGCCACTACGCGAAAAAGAAGATCATTGCTGCCGGCAATGCTGCTGTCCTCAGGCATCACCTTTACATGCAACCGCTCATGGACGATGTCATAACAACGACGCAGAGGAGTGAGCATCCCCCGCAAAGTGTCTGCATGGGTAGGACGGTACCGGTAATCGTCCAAAGGATCAAGCCGGGCACGCTTGAGCGAATCACCCACGAACACCTTCACCATCCAGGCTGTGTCGCACATCATCCGCAGGAAGGTCGTGTCCTCTCCCCAATATCCCAGAGAGGTCGCACGGTCATAATCTTCTTCGGCATCCAGAAGATCGAAAAGATTGAAATAAACATCTCCACGGGCGAGATATACCTCAGCATCCAAGGGATGATCCTCCAGCCAGCGATTGCAAAGGGCCAGGGCCTTCTCAAATTTCAGCTTGTTCGTCAATCGCTTCGCTTTCCGCGCAACCCGTGATCCCTGACCGGATACAGGAAGAAAAAACAACATAAAAAAAAGCGATACGGCAAGAATAGGACGGAAAAAACGCATACGAGTCTAAAATATCTTTCTCGAAAAATGCAAAAAAAGAACGTGATTCCGAAAAATACCGGATGATTTTAAGGTACCGCCCGTAAGATGTCATTGAATAGTGAAGAACAGGTAACGGAAATGATGAGGGGAAAATCCTTTCGTCAGGAATTGGTATCTTTAGCGCCCCGAACCGATCTTCTATAACCATGAAGAACCGAACCTCCAGGCTGATGCTCGCCTTCATGTTGTGGACGGCGATACCGTCAATCCTACCGGCTGTCGATCTGAGCTATTATCTTCCCGACAGCATCCCGTACGACCCTTCGGTGCCTCCGCCTTCCCGTATTCTGGGATACGAGCCAGGCACATGGCATGTCTCTCATGATAAACTGGTTGAATATATGTATGCGATGGCGGCGGCCTCGCCGCGGGTAACGGTAAAAGAATATGGCCGCACCTACGAAGGACGCCCTCTGCTTTATGTGATCATCACAGCGCCGGAAAACCGTGACCGTCTGGAGGAGATACGTCAGGAACATCTGGCATGGTGTGATCCGGAGCGCTCCGCCGCCACGGAGGCGGGGGAGGTGCCCCTGGTGGTGCTGCTCAGCTACACCATCCACGGCAATGAGGCCAGCGGCGCCAATGCCTCCCTGCTCACGGTCTATTACCTTGCCGCAGCGCAGGATCCCGGCCTCACCGCTTTTCTGAAGAAGAACATCATCCTCGTCGATCCCACGATCAATCCCGACGGTTACAGCCGTTTTTCCGCGTGGGTGAACAGCCGCCGCAGCCTGCATCCTTCCGGCGATCCGTCGGATGACGAGTTCTACGAACCCTGGCCGCGGGGGCGGGGCAACCATTACTGGTTCGACATGAACCGCGACTACCTCCTGCTGGTCAACCGCGAAAGCCGGGCACGGGTGCGGCAGTTCTACCGCTGGCGCCCTAACATCGTCACCGACCACCACGAGATGGGCTCCTCTTCCACTTTCTTCTTTCAACCCGGCATCCCCTCCCGCAACAACCCCCTCACACCCGGAAAGAACTATGACCTGACCGCCCGGATCGCCCGCTACCATGCCTCCTTCCTCGACCGCATCGGCAGCCAATACTTCAGCCAGGAAGTGTTTGACGATTATTACTATGGAAAAGGCTCCTCGTTTCCCGATATCAACGGAGGTATCGGCATCCTCTTCGAGCAGGGGTCGGTACGGGGCCACGTACGCGAGACCCCCAACGGGCGCCTCACCTTTCCCTTTGCCATCCGCAACCAGTTCACGGTAAGCCTTTCCACCCTAGCGGCCGCCCGGCACCTGCGGGAGGAACTGCTTGCCTATCAGCGCAGCTTTTTTGTCGAGGCCATGAAAGAAGCCCGCCACTCCTCCCTGGCAGGCTATCTCTTCGGGGACGCCGACGATCCCGTACGGACCGCTCTCTTTGTCCGACTCCTCCAGGCCCATCAGATCAGAGTGGAAAAAGCGGAAGGGAACAGCCGTGACGGCATGAACTATTTCGTTCCGGCCGTCCAGCCGCAATACCGTCTCATCCAGGCTCTCTTCGAGAAACGCACCCACTTTCGCGACAGCACTTTTTACGATGTTTCCACCTGGACCCTTCCTCTCGCCTATAACATCCCGTACCGGGAGGTCACGAAACGAAAAGGCGTCCTCCCCTTCGGCACCTCCCCTGTGAACACCCCCCATCTCCCCGCGGAGGAGATCATAGGCGGAACAAGCCACTATGGCTACCTGATCGACGGGACGGGTTATCGTACACCACGCTTGCTCGCCAGGATCCTCAGCCGGGGGATAAAAATAAAGGTGGCCATGGCCCCCTTTGAATATGATGACGGCACTCTCAAAAAGTCTTTTTCCTACGGAACGCTTTTCATCCCCGTGCAAAACCAGACGGTGACGGCCGACAGTTTGTACCGGCTATTACAAGAAACGGTCAAAGGAACAGGGAAACGCATCTTTGCCGTCCGTACCGGCCTTACCCCCTCAGGCATTGATCTCGGCTCAGGACAAATGGTCCCGTTGAAAGCTCCCAAAGCCCTTCTCTTTACAGGGGAAGGGGTTTCCAGTTACGAGGCGGGAGAGATTTGGCACTATTTCGACCGGGTGCTGGAGATGCCTCTCACCCTTACCGATAACGCCAGAGCAGGAAGCCTCAACCTTGAACGGTACAACATCATCTTGATGGCGGGAGGGAGTTACAGCGGCCTTTCCGCCAACTTTCTGGAAGACCTCAAACGTTGGGTAAGAAAAGGGGGAACGGTCATCGCACTGAAGAGGGCCAACCGTTACCTGGCCGCCCAGGATCTTCTCCCCCTTCATTTCCTCCCCTCTCCCCGTGTAGACAGTTCCCATCATGATCCTTACCAGGATGCCTTCCGGGGCCGGGCCCTTGAGATGATCAACGGCACGATCCTGAATGCCCGTCTGGAGCTTTCCCATCCGTTGTGCTACGGCTACATGCGCCAGGAACTCCCGGTGTTCCGCAATACCACGCTTGCCGTGGAGGATGATAGAATCAGCTATTATCACCGTCCCGTCACCTACACCGGAAAGCCCCTGCTCAGCGGCTACATTTCGTCCGGAAACCTCGAACGCCTTCGAAACACTCCGTCGGTGATCGTCACGCCGGTCGGCGGGGGGAGGATCATTTCGTTTCTCGACGACCCTCTTTTCCGGGGATATTTCCTCGGGACGCAACGTCTGTTCGCCAATGCGGTGTTCTTCCGGGAATTGATACGTTAGACGGGTCAACGACTGAAATAGGCCACCTTTTCCAGCGATGTGATGAGGTCATACTCTTCGAGGAAAACTCCTTCCGGCACTTCGAGGGGCACGGTCG
>Ga0256835_1000852_pt1 | contig 20141 bp, 17 predicted proteins | sample PIR30metaG_FD_185972 | JGI IMG/M metagenome (GOLD analysis project Ga0256835, IMG submission 185972) | Hydrothermal vent microbial communities from East Pacific Rise, Pacific Ocean - PIR-30 | ecosystem: Environmental > Aquatic > Marine > Hydrothermal vents | place: Pacific Ocean: East Pacific...
AATAGATGGAGTTTACATGATTACTGGTTCTCAAGTTACACATCAAATCATATAGAATTCAATTATATTTATAAGCATATTCAAATCGGTGCTGGATATGAATTTGGAGGCAATATAGACTTCTATGATATAGGCAATTCTAAATTTAGTTTATATTATTTCCATCTTAATTATAATATATTAAAATGGTAAAATAAGTTTTTTTAATTTATATCAAAAATTATAAAAAATAAAGTTTAAGCTGTTTAATTATTTTTAAATTGCGTATATTTGCCTATCTTTCAATTATACTTAAAATATATGTTAAAAAAACTTCTTATTTATAGCCTTATCTTATTTTTGATAGGAATTTTGGGTTACAATTTCAAAGCCGATCCTTATACGGCAAAGGCGGTAAAAAACGGATTTTTAAATGATTACCGCGTGTATGCTCTACCCATTCCTGACAGTTTGTATCTGGTAAACGAGCGGGTACCGGTAGAACAAAAAGACGTCAAAGAACGCATAGACCGCGAACTCTTGGTCAATACTTACTGGCAATCCAACGGCTTGTTATTACTCAAAAGAAAAAACAAATTTTTTCCGGTGATTAAACCTATTTTAAATCGCTACAACGTACCCGAAGATTTTGCCTATTTGGCAGTAGCCGAAAGCGGTTTACAAAATGTAACTTCACCGGCCGGTGCCAAAGGCTTTTGGCAAATTATGAAAACTACGGCACGTGAATACGGTTTGGAAGTCAACAAAGAAGTGGATGAACGCTATAACCTGGAAAAAGCAACCGAAGCCGCTTGTAAATATCTGCTAAAAGCCAAAAATAAATACGGTTCATGGACATTAGCTGCTGCTTCATACAATGCAGGAATGAACAAAATAACCAAAGAATTAGATAAACAGAAGGTAAATAATTACTACGATTTATTACTCACCGACGAAACATCGCGTTATGTACCTCGTATTATCGCACTTAAACATATTTTGGAACATCCCAAAGATTTTGGGTTTGTATTCAGTGATGCAGATTTATACACCCCTTATGAATATTATGAAGTAGTCGTAGATTCATCTGTAACGGACTGGGCGGATTTTGCACAAAAAATGAATATAACTTACAAGGAATTAAAACTATTGAATCCTTGGTTACGAAGCAACCAACTCACCAATAAACAGAAAAAGACTTATTATATCAAAATAAAAAAATAAAAAAAATCCCGCAAGTTCATTGCGGGATTTTTATATAATTGAGAAATACGTTTTTTCAATTAAAACCTTCCTCCTTTGTGTTCTTCTTGCCATTTTTCTAACTTTTCCCATTCGCCATTAGCTGCCATGGCAGCTTGAAACGGCCAACTTTCAGGATTGTGTACTTTAAAACGAGGACCCGCTTTATCCAAAATAGCTTGAATAAACTTCACTTCCGTTTTGGCTAAATCATCCCAAGTATAAATTTCTTCCGCATAAAGAAGTTCTTCAATTTTAGGGCCAATTCCTTCAATTTTCTTCAAATCGTCTTTAACAGAAGAATCTTTTTTGACCGGAACACTAGCCAAACCCATCTTTTGATTATTAAAATTGTCTAAATCACCCATCAATTGCGTTTTATGATGGATACATTCTTCTAAATTGGCAGAAAGTTGTAAATTATTTTTATTGCATTTATCCAATTCTGCCGCCAATAAACTTTTATCTTTGTTCGATTGGCTTAAATCTGCAACTATTATACTTTTTTCTTTACAACAATTGTCCAAATCTGCCGTTAATTGTCCATTGTTTCTACGACAATCACTCAATTCTTTTTCCAGCAAATCAATTTTGACTTGCAATTCGCTTATCTTTCCTTTTGACAAAAAGTATCTTAACAAGTAACCTAAAATAAAGGATACCAAAAGCATAATAATGATTTCTGCGGTAGCAGTTCCTCTTCCGTAAGATTCTGCCGTACTGAATAATCCGCTGACTAATAGTATATTCATAGTGATATTTTTTTTTGGGTTAATTAATTCAAAATTATTTTTATTTCAACGCGTCTGTTTTTTTGACGCCCCTCTGCTGTATTGTTATCGGCAACAGGTTGCGTTTCTCCTTCTGACTTGACTATAATTCTATCTTTTGAAACACCTTTTTTCAACAATACATTTTGAATCCGTTTAGCTCTTTGCAAACCTAAATATTCATTTCTTTTGGCACTACCTATATTATCGGTGTGTCCGGTGATTTGTACTTTATAGCCCTTATGCTTTTTCATATTACCGGCCAGTTCATCCAAATAATTATTGATTTGATCGGTACGAATCTCACGAGTTGAATTAACAGGGAAATAAATCAAAGTAACTCCTTGATTTTCTTTTACAAAATCATTGTGATTTACCCAATTCATATAACCGTCATAACCGTTGATATATTCGGGGATTTCATCAGCCTGCATCAATTTGCCTGCTGTAATAATTAAGGAAGTATCTAAAACCGCCGAAAACTTCTTTTTTAAATTCTCAGCCCGGGCGATTCCCAAATTATCATATCCGGAATTATTGATTTCTCCGGCATAATAAGGAGCCTCGATTCGTAATTTTTTACCCTCGGCTTTGAGTTGAGCAATTGATTTTACTTCAGCCGTCCATTGATTTTCATCATTAATGTAGGCTTCACTTTGATTTTTCTTGTAATAAACAAGATCGTGTTGTAGCTCAGGTGTTTTTTCCTGTAACTTATTTTCTTCTTGCAAAGGCATTTCTTCTTGGGATGTAGCAGTGAGGTTAACCTCTTGGTTTTGTGCACAAAATCCTTTGATTTTGCACACATACCAATAAGTACTACCCGTACCCCAAAGCAAAAATGCCATTAAAATCCAAAATGGTTTTGCTTTCATATCATAAAAAATTTAAATAGTAAGTCTATTAAGTTTTTGGTTAAATCTTGTAAATATAATAATTTTTTTTGATTATCGATATGAATTAAATTAGCTTATTATATTTTTCATAATATTATTGATAATTCATTTTTTGCTAAGAAAAAAAATTATTTATTTCTTCTTGTTTCTTCTGTAAAATATAATATTTTTGTGTTTAGAAAGTTGCTTAAATAAAGATTATATAAAATACTTAGCGTATGTTTTGTGTTAATGACAAGTTGGTTTTTCCTCCGGTTCAATTATCAAATAGTGAAGGTTTATTGGCTATTGGTGGAGACTTGTCTGTGGAAAGATTGGCTCTGGCATATAAGAGTGGTATTTTTCCTTGGTATAATGAAGGCGAAGAAATATTGTGGTGGTCTCCGGATCCGAGAATGGTTTTATTTCCCAATGAAATAAAAATATCAAAAAGCATGCGTTCATTAATCCGGAAAAACAAATATAAAATCACTGAAAATACAGCTTTTGAACAAGTCATTAAACTTTGCTCTTCTATGCCCAGAAAAGATCAATCAGGTACATGGTTGCACAAAGACATGATAGAAGCTTATATCAATTTATTTCATCACGGCAAGGCTTACTCCGTTGAAGTTTGGAATGAAGCGAACCAATTGGTAGGAGGCTTGTATGGTGTTCTGTCAAATGAGCAAGTAATATCCGGAGAAAGTATGTTTCATCTCGAACCTAACACTTCTAAATTGGCTTTTATACATTTAGCTCAAAAAGCTGCCGAAGAAAACATCAAAGTCATTGATTGCCAATTATATACAAACCATCTAGCCAGTTTAGGAGCCAGAGAAATTCCCCGAAACGAATTTATCTCCTACTTAAAATAATTTTAAGGTTTTATACTTCATTTGCCGTATATTTCTTCCCCGTAAACTTTCAATCTAAGAACATAAATATCAATTTATCTAAAATTAAAAAACTGTACATTTGTCAAAAACAACTGAATTATGTATGACTATATTATAGTAGGATTAGGCGTTGCAGGATTTTCTTTTATTCAACAATTGGAAGAAAACAAAAAGAACTTTATAATTATTGACAATCAGTCACAACAATCCACCAGAATAGCCGGAGGCATGTTTAATCCGGTGATTCTCAAACGCTTTACTCCGGCTTGGCAAGCCGCGGAAATGTTACCTTACGCTTTATCTCAATTTACAAAAGCTGAAAAAAAGTATAAGCATACCTATATACATTACATAGATATATATCGTAAACTTACTTCTATTCAAGAACAAAACAACTGGACGGTTGCAACAGACAAACCCGTAATGCGTGATTTTATGAAAGAAATAAGCTACCGAAAAATCGATGGAATTGAAGCTCCGTTTGGTTTTGGCGTACTTAAGGGTACCGGCATTGTCAATATGGCCAAACTTCTGGATGATGCTTTAAACACTTATCTAAAAGAAGGCAAACTTATTCAAAAAGACTTTGATTACAAGCAATTAGAAATCAAAAAAGATTACGTGCTCTATAAAAATATCAAAGCCCGTAAAATAGTTTTTACCGAAGGCTATGGGCTTAAAAACAATCCGTTTTTTAATCATTTACCTCTGATGGGTACCAAAGGTGAAATGCTGATGATTGAAACGGATGCCGACATCCCGTATATCGTTAAATCCAACGTGTTTATCGCTCCCAATGTAGCCCAAAAAGGCCAATATTATATCGGAGCAACCTACCACTGGGAAGACAAAACCAATATACCTACTGCAGAAGCTCGCCAACATTTAGAAGAAAAATTACAGCAACTATTGCAAAAACCTTACAAAGTTGTGGCCCAAAAAGCTGGTATTCGCCCTACGGTGATTGACCGTCGTCCGCTGTTAGGCATGCATCCGGAATATCATAACTTGGCAATCTTAAACGGCATGGGAACTCGAGGAGTTATTTTGGCACCCGCTACTGCCCGCCATTTATATGAATATTTGGAAAACAACACACCTCTCCCCAAAGAAATGGATATCCGGCGGTTTGCAAAAAATTAAAACTTATAAAGCACCAAGTTCCCGGCATCGTCATTTACAAGTAAATATCTGCCGGATTTATTGGCTCTAAAATCCAATACCTGTTTTCCGACAATTGGAAATTTTTGTATCGGAAGGGCTTTTTCATCAAAAGCATAAATTTGATTGTTATCTTTATCAGCCACAAATATATATTTATGCGAGCCATAACGATAAATTTGGGGACGCAAATAAGTCCCTAAATCCAGATTTTTTATTTTTTTATTAATCATTAATTTATTGCCGGCAACAGCCGCCAATACATTTTCTTTTACTTTTGAAAATATTTGCGTGTCAAAATCCAGTTTTGCCTGTTTTATTTTCCCAGCTAAATCTATCGAAATCAATTTATTATTGTCATCGATATTGACAAATTTTCGTTGATAAGTTCCCCACTTATTGATAAAAGTGTTGAATTTTTGATTCACTTTGATACGTGTGGTTCCCCGACGGTTTAACAAATACAAATTGCCCTCTTTACTTTGCATCAATATAAAATCTTTGTTACCAATACGAAAATGAGCCGGTGGATACAAAATATCATCCTCAATTTTTACTTTAAAACCTTTTACTTTTTCAGCTTTATTATCATATAAAGTAAATTTTTTGCCTTGTGTAATGCCAAAACGGTACTTTCTATTGCGTTCATAATCAAAAACACTCAAGCCCTGCGTGATTTTTTTGATAAAATGCCGGGGAAAATTTTCAACATCACGTCCCAAGCGGTCTACAATATACCAATGATGCGGTGTTGTAAAAGCATATTGATATTTGTGATTACGCAATATATCCACTTCATGAATTTTACCCACAATAGGATTTTTCAATTCTTTTTTCCACAAAAGCTTTCCTTTCAAATTCAGAAAATTCAAATTATTATCTGTATCCTGAAAAATAATATTATAAGATTTGGTTTGATGATTATAAACCAATTGAGGACTATTTTCAGGCGTCTGATCAAAAGAATAGGTCAATACTTGCTCTATGATAACATCTTGTTGTTTACCGGCATAAGCTTTCAATACAAAATTGGTAAAAACATCTGCATTTTCTACACGAAAAGTTTGTGCTTTCATATAAGAAGTTCCGTTGATATCCAATCTATTTTTAAACAAAAAAGCATGATATTGATCCGGCAACTCAGCCAGTAAATCATTATACAATTTACTTTCAGCCAATACAGAATGATTTTGAATATCGTTTAATATTTTTTCCAAGTATGCTATTGACTCTGTTAAAATTATATAATTTCCATGGGTAGAAAAATATTTCAAATCCGTACGGGGAAAAATTCCTGAAAAATAACCCGATATCAAAGCCGGATTCGGATTTTGATAGATATCATAATTGTTAAACTCTTTGATTTTTTCTACTTTTTCATCCATAAAATCATCAATATTAGACAATTTAAGAAGTATGGCTTTATTAGAATTTTCTTTAAAAAAATTAATCGCTTTCAAACTGTTTAAATATGGATAAGTCGCTGAGTTTTTTTCGGGAGCATAAAGTTTATGCTTGGATAAATCATTCATGAAAACCACAAAATCATCAAAGGAAATATACATATTTTCCGTAGCGGAAAAAGGAATTAACGAAGCAAAATTAACTTCTACGGGGTTAACAGCGTTAAAAACAGAAGGGAAAAAACCGGTAGTTTCATTTTCAGATAGAGTAAGTCCGGAAAGTACCGTTTTATTCACTTCCACCCAATCATAAAACTGCCAATCGCCGGTTTCTTTCAACTGAATTTTTTCAAGTGAATGAAAAAACATATCAGGTTTTAACTTGTGGATATGAACTGCTACATTAATATCTGCATTGGAATCAAATGTACGCATACCTTTTTGAAGAATTGTATTATTTTCTATTTGTGAGATTTCTTCTTGTGTACGAATCGTATTTTCAATCAATAATTTTTGATTGGAAACAAATAAAACTCCTTGGATGGAAGTCGTATAATAAGTTTTTTTACCGATTTGCGATTCATATACCCTTTGCTGTTCATAAGTATAGGTATTACCATTAAAAATACTATCGACATTTTTGACGCTTCCTACGGCTACAAAGCCCTTTAATTTGGAATTATTTTGAAAAATATTGATTCCCAAAGGATAATTAAATCCCAAACCGGATAAGTATTTTTTATCAACGGATGACATATATGCATCTATGACAAACGGAAGTTTTTTGTTCAATAAATCCTTTTTATTAAACTTGATAAAATAGGATGTTTCAGGCAAAATTAAGGGAAAGTCTGTTGTATGAGGCTTCTTGGGTTCATGCTGACAAGCAAACAGAATCAATGTCAAAAACAGTAATAATTTATAGGTAAATCGCATAGGATGAAAACTTAATAGAATATCTACAAAGATAAAGTTTTTTAGAGTAATAACAGCTGATAAATCATATTATTAAAGAAGATTTTTTAGGATTAAGTTTTAATTTAAAGCGCTTGTTCATCCCTGTAATTTAATAATTTAACAGAAACAAATATAAACGATGAATGGAAATTCGGCATTTTTTTGTATTTTTATGCGACTATATGAAAAAATCCAATAAAAAATCGGCCTTACAAGAAATATCCGGAATCAATGAACCGGACAGACTTAATAAGAAAATAACCGGCAGTTTAAAATCTAAACGAAAATTACCGGATGTTAATCTATTGGTTGACAAAATATTATCCGGCGACAAAATTTATCTGAGCAAAGCCATTACACTGATTGAAAGTACACATCCCAAACATTATTTATTGGGACAGGAGGTTATCAAAAAATGTTTGCCTCAGAGTGGTAATTCGGTCAGAATCGGGATAACAGGTGTCCCCGGAGTTGGAAAAAGTACTTTTATCGAAAGATTGGGAAAATATTATACTTCACAAGGACATAAAGTCGCTGTATTGGCCATCGACCCCAGTAGTTCCTTGTCCAAAGGAAGTATTTTAGGTGATAAAACGCGTATGGAAAGTTTATCCCGGGATAAAAATGCCTATATCCGACCGAGTGCTTCCGGCAATCATCTGGGAGGAGTAGCCCGAAAAACCAGAGAAACAATTTTATTGTGTGAAGCAGCCGGTTTTGATAAAATTATCATTGAAACCGTAGGAGTAGGACAATCGGAAACCATCGCTCATTCTATGGTAGATTTCTTTTTACTTTTGAAATTAGCCGGTGCAGGTGATGAATTACAAGGAATCAAACGAGGGATTATTGAAATGGCAGATTTAATTGTTATCAATAAAGCTGAAAAAGAAAATATCAACTCAGCCAAATTAGCCCAAAAAGCTTTTGAAAACGCTTTGCATTTTTATCCTCCCAAAGATAACGGATGGATTCCCAAAGTACTGCTGGCCAGCGCATTATTAAACAAAGGAATAAATAACATTGCCCGTAGTATCGATTCATATATCCAACTGACAAAACAAAAAGGCTTTTTTGAAAAAAAAAGAAAAGAACAGGATGTTTATTGGTTTAAAGAAACTGTTAATCGTGAAATCTTAGAAAAATTCTATCGACAAACTCAAGTGCAAAAATTATTTGAAAAATTTGTACAGGAAATCAATACTAACAAAATTACAGCCTTTGAAGCAGCTGAAAAATTGTTAAAATTCAATCCCTAATCAATATCTATCAATCCGTGTTTAATGGCATACATAACCATTCCTACCCGGCTCTTTACACCCATTTTTTGAAAAATAACTTGCCGGTATCCTTCAATGGTTTTTGAACTTTTAAACATCTCTTGGGCTATTTCCGTATAAGTTTTTTCGGAACAAGCCAAACGGATTAATTGTAATTCATGTTCTTTAAATTCAACATCGGTGTTAGATTTTTCTCCATTTAAAGTTTTCATCAGGGTATTGGTAACCATATCATTGTAATAATAACCCAACTCAATAACCAAATCCAAGGCTTTTTTTAAGCGTACCGGATCGATATCTTTTAACAGGTATCCTCCGGCTCCATACTTTATCATTTGAATAATTGTATTTTCATCATCTTCCATTGTCAAGGCCAAAACACGCAAATCGGGATTGTTTTCATAAATCCATTTCATGGTAGCCAAACCATCCATTATAGGCATTTTAATATCCAATAGAATGATATCCGGCATGCGCTCGGTTTTTTGTAAATATTCTACTAATTCGGAACCATTGCTAAAAATCTTTTCCGAATAATATTCCGGATAAGAATTTACCAATTTTGACAATGCATTGGCAAACAGCAAATGATCATCTACTATTATTATTTCTTTCTTTTTATTCATCGTTTTTTCTTTTTTTAATTGGATATATCAATCTTACCAAAGTCCCTTCCTCTCCGGAGTTAATATCTAAAACCGTATCTATCATCTTTGCCCGGCCCGACATATTTAATAATCCGGAACCTTTTTCCACTTTGTCCAAGTCAAATCCAATGCCGTCATCTTGTAAACTGATTTCAAAAGATTCCGGCAAATATTTAAGCCGAACTATCAAATTTTTAGCCTGTGAATGTTTAATCGCATTGGAAAAAATTTCTTGAATAATCCGGAATAAAATAATTTCATCTTCTTTATTGATAAAATAGGCATCTCCTTCTACAATTAATTCGGAATGTATGTATTTTAAACGGTTTAACCTGTCTACTTCAATCTGAATAGCCTGCTGTATTCCTATCGATTTAATTACATCATTGTTCAAGATACGGGAAAACATCCGTATTTCCTGTAAACTTTTTCCCACAATTTCAGCTACTTCTTTTACTTTATCCTTGGGAATTTCGTCTTGCATACATAGTATGTTCAATTCCATCTTGGCCAATGATAAAATTTGTCCGATATTATCGTGTAGTTCCCACGCAATGTTCTTCAAAGTATTTTCTTTGATTTCCATCTGTGAACGAATTATAGTCTGCGCAAACAGCTTTTCCTGCTGTTGCTGCTGTAATAAATATTCGGTTTTTTTCTTCTGAAAAACATACAAAAACAACAATATCATTCCCATAATAGTGATAAACAAAATAATGGATGTCATTAAAATTATTTGTACCTCATTTTGCTCCATATAAAACCGAAAATTATAGTTATGTACATTAATAAATTAGCTACCATTTGTATCTTTGAAGATAATTCCAATAAATAATCACTCCCATACTTATTAAACAAATGTATCCAAAATGTGGTAGGAAAAGGAATGATGTAATAGAACAAAAATGCCACTGTTATCCAAAAAACCGGATATTTGTGAATGTATAAAAAATGATCAGAAGCCAACATGTCTAATATAAATAACATCAAAACAATAATGGCAAATAAGGATCCTACAAAAAAAGGAACATCCTGATAATCAACCACCCAATTATCCGTTCTTAAATAACTTACCAAAAAAAACAACTCATAAACAATCCCTGTTATCAAGGCAAACATTTTGTATCGTTTGTTTTTCAACAAATGGTAATACAAAAAAAACACAAATAATAACTCGAAATTTACCGAAAGGTTTACCAACCATATATTGTAAATTCCCCAATAAACAGGCATTAAATAAGAAACAATTCCCAATATCAAATCAATTAGAAGAAAATATGGAAAGTATTTTAAATACGAACCTGTCAAAACTTCTCTATTTTTAAATACTATTATAACAGCAATTAAAAATATAAAAAAAACAAGTGCATATAGTATACTCATAATTTCTCTAATTACCGCCTTCTCCACAATTAGGAGGACACAAAATAAATTTATTCATTAAACTTGCTTTTATATCGGCATTATCAAAAGTGCCTTCCAAAACCAATGTTAATTGACCCGTTTCATCATTTTTGGAAACAAAATGAAACTTAATATCTTGAACTTTAACCTGGTTTTCAGATGCTTGCTTTTCAATCATAGAAATATAATTCTTTAAGTCTTCTAATGAAATTCTTAGATATGCAGAGTAAGCATCACCGATTTTTGTTTTGATTTTGCTATCAAAAATACTTTTCATTTTATTGAACTCCTCAATCGAAATAATTTTTTCTTCAAATTTCATAATTATATATTTTTAAGTTTAACACTTCAAAGTTAAACAAAATATACTTTATAAGAAACACTTAGTAAACATACATCTTTACTAAAACAAATATAATAGCTTGAAATTCTGCGTATTAAGTATTATTACAAGAAAAAAAATCAGGTAAATTCAATTAACAATTAGGTATTTTCCTCAAAGAAAAAATGAAAATCACAATAATTTCAATGTTTTTTTATATCTTTATCAATCTTTTAATAAAGGCTTTTGAACCCGAAAATCAAAATCATAGAATGCCCCCGCGATGCTATGCAAGGCATCAAAACTTTTATCCCCACGGATAAAAAAATCCGCTATATCCAAAGTTTATTGGAAGTAGGTTTTGACACCATTGATTTCGGCAGTTTTGTCTCACCCAAAGCCATTCCGCAAATGCGTGATACGGCACAAGTGGTAGAAGCCTTGGATTTATCCGGCACCCGTACCAAACTGCTCGCCATCGTCGCCAATATGCGCGGTGTAAATGATGCCGTTCAATATGAAAAAATCGAATATTTGGGATATCCGTTTTCCTTATCCGAAATTTTTCAAATGCGTAATACCGCCAAAACTATTGCCCAATCCTGCGATTTGCTTCAACAAATCATGGATACCGCTCACAAATACAACAAAAAGGTAAACGTCTATTTTTCAATGGGATTTGGCAATCCGTACGGTGATCCGTGGAATGAAGAAATTGTAGAATATTGGGTGGAACGTGTCCGTAAAATGGGAGTAAATCTGATTTCCCTTTCCGATACGGTAGGAACGGCGAATCCTGAAAGTATCCGGCGAATTTTCTCTTATCTGATTCCCAAATATCCGGAAATTGAATTCGGTGCCCATCTGCATACCCATCCCAAAACCTGGTACGAAAAAGTAAATGCTGCCTACCAAGCCGGTTGCCGGCGTTTTGACAGCGCCATCAAAGGATATGGCGGTTGCCCCATGGCCAAAGACGAACTCGTAGGAAACCTGCCTACCGAAAAACTCCTCTCCTACTTCCACCAAAACCACATTCCCCTAAATCTCAATCCCACCGCCTTTGAAAATGCCTATAACGAAGCCCAACGGGTATTTTTAAGAAATAATCTATTTTAGAAAACAAAACTTTTTTTATCTTGCCCCTTCAAAAAAACGAATCCCTTTTCATGAAAAAAATATTTTTCATTTTTATCATATTTCCATTGTTCTCGGTAGCACAACAACAGCAAGACAAACCCGCGCAACCACTTGACAGCATCATTATTTCCGGATATGGCAAACACCAATCCCCGGAAATTACCCCTAAAACCATCCATATCATACCGCTGGAGCCTCAACAATTAAAAGCCGTTGAAAGCATCGACGACGTATTAAAATTGATTCCCGGTATCGATATCCGCACCCGTGGAAGTAAAGGTGTACAGTCGGATATCAGCATCCGTGGCGGCAACTTCGATCAGGTTTTGATTTTGCTCAACGGCATCCCTGTACAAAATCCGCAAACCGGACACCACGCCCTTGATTTGCCGGTAGATTTCAGCATGCTCGATCATATCGAAATTCTCGAAGGCGCCTCTGCTTATTCCTACAGCATCAATGCTTATAGCGGAGCCATTAATCTGGTTACCAAAAATACCGAAAAACAAGAAGCACACAGCCGGCTTACCGCCGGACAATACGGCTATCTGAAAACCGATTTAGACCTGTCACACCGGCTCGATAAAATATCGGTATACAATGGTTTTTCCTACCAAAAATCCAACGGATACCTGCCTCATGACAGCATTGACAATACCGATTTTTATGCGATTAAAGATTTTGTCCATGTCCGTTACCACGGAAAGATTCCGCTGGAATTACAAGCCGGTTACCACCAAAAAGATTTTGGTGCATATAGCTTTTACACGTCCCGTTTTCCTTGGCAATACGAAATAACACACGGCTATTACGCCGCCCTTCAAAGCCGGTTGGGAAAGAAAATACAATGGCGTCCTTCCCTTTCCTACCGTTTGCACTACGATGAATTTCAACTGTTCAGGGAAAGTCTTTACCCATACAGCAACGGATATTTTATCAAAGACAGAGATACGGCCCAATACGCCCCCGGCATTTATTACCGCGGACATAATTACCACAAAACTCAAAATCTTTCTGCCCGCTTACATATCAGCCGCGAGGGAAAAAATACGAGCAACCACTTGGATATCACTTGGGAAAACTACCGGATATGGAGTAACCGCTTGGGAAAAACCTTAAATCCTCCTGTGATTGTCTCCCAAGCCATTCAATACAATTATTCCGATAGCCGGAACATAGCCACCGTCAAGGCCAACCGCAGTCATCGTTTTGGAAATTTCAGCGCAGGCGCCGGCTTAAACCTCATGATTAGCGATGCCTATAAAACCCAAGCAACCGGCGGATTTTTTATCCAATACCATCCGTCTCATTGGAGTCATTATCTCAATATCAGTTCTGCTAACCGGCTACCTACATTTACAGATTTGTATTACAGCGGACCTGCACATACGGGCTATCCGGGTTTACAACCCGAAACAGCCGTAACCTACGAAGCGGGTAGTAAATTTTTCAAAGAAAACTGCTTCGTTTCCTTATCGGTTTTCGGACGAGATGCCCGCCATACTATCGATTGGATCAAATACAATGTCAACGACAAATGGCAAGCCCGAAACCTTACCCGCTTGACTACTTACGGAATGGAAATCAATTTCCGGAAAAAATTCAAAGATAAATTTATCCGGAATATGTCTCTGGGATACGCTTATTTGAATATGCAAAAAGAAAAAAACACCGGCTTTTATTCCAAATACGCCTTGGATTATCTCAAACATAAAATAGTCATAGATATATCACACCGGTTTTTATTTGATTCTAATATACACTGGACGGCCCTTTACAAAGATCGCAACGGCAGCTATTTGGAATATGAAAACGGACAATACCAAAGTGTGGCGTACAAACCTTATTTTATTACCCATCTCAAATGGAACAAACAAATCAACAATACCCGTCTGGGCCTCAGTATAGAAAACCTGTTTGATACCGAATACCGCGATTTATCCTACGTAAAAATGCCCGGTCGCTGGGTTTTGGTTGAAATCAGTTACAAAATCAAATAGCTATCATTCAGAATTATTGATAATTTCACAAATTTTTTAGAAAATTTACTTCAACTTCCCAGTCTCTACTCCCTGTTTAAAAAGACAATTTTTAAAGATTAGCTTATTTTTCACTACCGGAAAATCTGAGTATAAAAGTTCCGGCACATAGGTTATACGAGGGTCTTGTAAGCTACTAATAAGGAGCCAACAATCACTTCAAATACAAGCGTTCTTTATCAAACTGAATGACTCCTTTTCCGGCACGGAGCACATCGGCGCCGATGATACCGTCCACTTCCACTTCAAACATCGAAAGAGCTTGATTGATATGAGACAAATCCATTACCACTACCGGTAATTTTTTCAATTTCCAATCCCCTATTTTCAATTTGTTTTTCTTGGCCAAACGAATATCTATTTCCGTAGTTCCGGCACCGGTGGCTTTGTGGTCGGTATCTTTGAGTTTGAGTTTAAAAAATGAGGCCTTGGCTTCATCTATGCAAGTATTGGAAGCCCCCGTATCCAAGATAAACAAGCCCTTTTTACCGTTGAGTTTTACCGAAACCAGATGATGTCCCGAAGGAATAACCGCCAATTGCACCGGCATATAATTCTTATTGCGTAAAAATTTATCCAATTTCATTTCTTTCAGCTTATTTCAATTCTTCTTCTTTGATTTGGGTGGTTTTAATCGGATTAAACACAGCTTGTTTAAAGCCAGCTTGCAAATCATTCATCTGTTTGATAACGCCATTCGGATCTTTGATAAAATACAAATCTTTCAAGTAATTCATATCTTTATACAGCACCCAAGTTCTGCCTTCGTCGTCTTGATAAATCAAGGCTTTCAAAGGCAATTCTATCCCCACTTCGGGATTTTCTTGCATCAACAAAGTTCCCATTTTCGGGTTACCGAAAATCACCAAATATACCGGTTTTAGATCCATTTGGGCATTTTTTGCCGCCGTTTGATGATCCACTATGCGCGGATAATACATCCCTTGCTCCTCCAAATAACCCTTCATTTTTTGGTACGTTTCCTTGGGATCATAATCACTCTGAAACAAAACAAACTTGGTTTTCGTATGATCAGCATCACGTTTAACCGCTTGATTTTCAGATTTTTTCACAGTAGATTCCGTTTGCGTGGCAGTTTCGTTCTTACAAGCACTTAGCAGTAAAATCAATAGCAGCGATAGACTCAATTTTTTCATAATCCATTCTTTTTTAGGAGTTGTAAAAGTAGTATAAAAATCTCAAATTCATTCCTTTATTTCCGTTTTTTATCCCGTGTCAGCATTCTTTTGATTTCATTCAATTTCATCAGGGCTTCAACCGGTGTCAGGTTATTGATATCCGTATCCAAGATTTCTTCTTTGATTTCTTCCAACAAAGGATCGTCTAGCTGAAAGAAACTCAACTGCATTCCCCGGGTAGATTCCTTCAATTGCTCTTTTACCCGGTCTTTTTGCTTACTGGCTTCCAATTCCTTTAAGATTTTATTCGCGCGATTGACAACCCGCAAAGGCATACCGGCAATTTTAGCCACATGTATTCCAAAGCTGTGTTCGCTACCTCCGGGAACCAATTTGCGTACAAAAATAATGTTATTATTGACTTCCTTTATCGACACATTGTAATTTTTGATTCGTTCAAAAGTTTCGCTCATATCATTGAGTTCATGGTAATGCGTAGCAAACAAAGTTTTGGGACGTGCCGGATGTTCATGCAAATACTCGGCGATAGCCCAAGCGATGGAAATTCCATCATAAGTACTGGTACCCCGGCCTATTTCGTCCAGCAAAATCAAGCTTCTTTCGCTTAAATTGTTTAAAATACTGGCGGTTTCGTTCATCTCCACCATAAAAGTAGATTCGCCCATGGAGATATTATCCGAAGCACCCACCCGCGTAAAAATCTTGTCGATAATGCCGATACGGGCATCTTTGGCCGGCACAAAACTACCTATTTGCGCCAACAACACAATCAAAGCCGTCTGCCGCAGCAAAGCCGATTTTCCCGACATATTCGGTCCGGTTATCATGATGATTTGTTGGCGTTCGCGGTCTAAAAATATATCGTTCGGGATATAAGCTTCGCCTTCGGGCAATTGTTTTTCAATTACCGGATGACGACCGTCTTTGATATCGATATCGTAAGACCTATCTATCTGCGGTTTGGTATAATTGTTTTGAAGGGCTACTTGGGCAAACGAAAGGTACGTATCTATTTGTCCCACCAATTGCGCATTGTGTTGTACCGGTTGGATATAGTCTTGCAACCATGTGATTAAACGGGCAAACAAATCCTGTTCCAATTGTTGTATCTTATCTTCGGCCCCCAATATTTTGCTTTCCAAATCTTTGAGTTCTTGTGTGATATAACGCTCTGCCGAAGTCAAAGTCTGCTTGCGGATCCATTCTTCGGGCACGCGGTCCTTGTAGGTATTGCGCACTTCCAAATAATAACCGAAAACATTGTTAAAGCCGATTTTCAACGAATTAATTCCGGTATTTTGAATCTCACGCATCACGATTTTATCCAATAGCGACTTCGACGAGGTCTTAATCTCTCGCAATTCGTCCAATTCCGGCGACACCCCTGTTTTTATCACGTTACCTTTCAACACATTGACCGGTGCTTCTTCCTGAACAGTATCACGAATTTTACTGCGTAACAATTCCAAACTATTGATTTGTTCGGCTATTTTTTGCAGATTTTCTCCCGGTTGCGAAGCCAACAAATCTTTGACCGGCACCAAGGCATCCAACGAACGCAAAAGCTGAATAACTTCCCGCGGATTGACTTTGGCGGTGGCTATTTTGGATACCAAGCGCTCCAAATCACCCACTTGTTTGAGATGCATCGACAAGTCATATGCCATCTCTTGGTTTTGTAAGAGTTGTTCTACGATATTCAGGCGTTCTTCAATCCGGTTTTTATCTTTCAACGGCAAGGCCAGCCATCGTTTAAGCGTACGTCCTCCCATAGCGGTAATCGTGCGGTCAATTACATTGAGCAAAGTAATGGCATTGGGATTCGGACTTCCGTACAATTCCAAATTACGAATGGTAAACCGGTCCATCCATACATATGCATCCTCTTCTATCCTACTGATTTTGTTAATGTGTTTTAAATCGTTTTGCTTTACATCCGACAAATAATGCAAGATAGCACCTGCGGCAATCAATGCCACGGGCAAATCGGCCACGCCAAAACCTTTCATATTCAGGGTTTGAAAATGCTTTTGTAAAAGTTCATGGGCATAATCTTCCTGATAAATCCATTCATCCTGCTTAAATGTATAATAATCGGTGCCGAAATTTTCTTCAAAAAGTTTTTTTTGGTTATAGGCAAACAATACCTCGGAAGGTTTAAAATTTTGCAACAGCTTATCTATATATTCGCGATTGCCTTGACTGACGAGAAATTCTCCGGTTGAAACATCGACAAAAGCAATCCCAATTTTTTTCTTGGTAAAAAAAACCGATGCCAAAAAGTTGTTGGATTTGGCTTCTAATACATCGTCATTGAGGGCTACACCCGGTGTTACTACTTCGGTAACGCCTCTTTTAACGATTTTTTTGGTCATCTTTGGATCTTCCAACTGGTCGCAAATAGCGACTCGCAAACCGGCACGTACCAATTTGGGCAAATAAGTATTCAAGGAATGATGTGGAAATCCCGCCAAAGCGGTTTCAGACTCCGATCCGTTACCGCGTTTGGTCTGCACAATACCCAAAATCTTGGCGGCTTTTACGGCATCATCGCCGAAAGTTTCGTAGAAATCTCCTACCCTGAACAGCAACAAAGCATCGGGATATTTCGCTTTGATACTGTTGTATTGCTTCATCAACGGGGTTACTTTTTTGGCCAATTTAAAAAGGTTTTTATAAAGGTTTATCAAGAGTGGCTAAATTACGAAAAAAATACAAGAAACAATTAGAAAGATAGAGGCTGTTTTTCGACACGGATATTGTGGTGTTGCTACGCAACATATTATTTTGACACAGATTATGCAGATTTAACAGATTCTCACAGATTTTCTTTTTTGCTACGCAAAAAATATTTCCCTCAACTCAAATGAAAATATGGTACATGGAGCTATAAAATCAGTTGAATCTACATCTAATAATCAGAGACGATGAATAGTATCTCAACAAATAACATCTGTGCCAATCTGTGTAATTCGTGGTTAATAATTATCACGAACTCAACACAATCAATTTCGGCTCGGTAAAATCTTCCATGGCATACCAAGCTCCTTCACGCCCCATTCCGGAATCTTTCATACCTCCATACGGCATACTATCAATTCTGAATCCGGGAATATCATTGATAATAATGCCTCCTGCATCGATATATTCTTGCGCATACAGTACATTTTTTAAATCATTGCTAAACACTCCGGCTTGCAATCCGTAGCGTGATTCGTTGACTTTATCCACCGCTTCTTTAAAGGAAGAAACCTTTTCTATCATTACCACGGGCGCAAAAGCTTCGTTGTCATAAATTTTCATGCCGGCTCGGGTTCCGGTCAATACAGTAGGCGCATAGATGTGCGCTTTCTCATCTAATATTTTTCCTCCGGCCAATATTTTGGCTCCTTGACTGACAGCCTCCTGCACCCATTTGTCTACACGTAGCAAATCCTCATGTGAAATCATACTGCTGTTGATGACTTCATCGTCAAACATATCACCGGATTTTACTTCTGCGGTTTCTTGCAAAAACAAGGAGACAAATTCATCATAAACTTTATCTAATACAAATATGCGTTGGGAAGAAATACAGATTTGTCCTGCATTTAAAAAACTACCATACACGGATTTTTTGGCGGCACGTTTTAAATCGGCCGTTTCATCGATAATCGTAGCGGCATTTCCTCCCATTTCCAGCAATACTTTCTTTTGGCCGGCGATACTTTTCAAAAACCAACCGATTTTATCGCTTCCGGTAAAAGATAAGATTTTTATCCGGTTATCCTCTACCATTTTTTGCGCCAACTCGTTAGAAGTCATCAATATTTGCACAGCGCCTTTGGGCAAGTCCGTTTGGTAGAGCAAACGAGCCAAAGCCAATAAAGTAAGGGGAGCCTGCGGAGCCGGTTTTAGAATAACGGGCGCTCCAACGGCAATAGCCGGAATCAATTTGTGTAATGCCAAATTCAAAGGAAAATTAAAAGGCGTAATCCCTAGAACCACACCGGCAGGTTGTCGCACAGTATAAGCCGTATTGCCTTTGCCATTGAGATAATCCATGGGCACCATTTTGCCGGCAAATTCCAAAGTGGCACGTACACCTGTATTTAAATTATCTAATGCACGATTAACTTCACTACGAGCATAACTGATAGGTTTGCCGCCTTCGGCGGCTATGAGTTGTGCAAAAGCTTCTTTTTCTTGCCTTAACAAATCATAAATTTGTTGTATAATTTCCGCACGTTTTCCGGCCGAAAAACCTTTTATAACCGGCATAGCCCGCAAGGCACCGGATACTGCATCCGCTACTTGTTTGTCATTAGCTAGCGAAACATCTGCTATTTTTTCTTGTGTATATTTTTGATATACGCTTAATTTATCATCCGTAGAGATAAATTGATTATTGATATAATTTTCAGATTGAAGAATTTTATTATAAATAAATTTCATCATATTAATTTATTAAATGCATACCGCTAAAATTAATAAAAAAAACCTTCACCGGAAACGGCAAAGGTTTTATATCAATAATAAAAAAAATGATTACTTATTAAAGTTATCCATTACATCTCCTTTTTTCGAGGCATAATTTACTTTTAAAGCATTTACTTTTCTCAATTCTTCTTTAATATCTGAAATGATTCCCATTCCAACATCTGCATCCGCTTTGATAGAAGTTAATACCAAAGGTTTTTCTTCTTCTCTTTTGCTTTCTTTAAACTTCAAAACGAAAGGTCCAACTTCTTCCACATTGGCAAAAGCGTCATTGAGTTGAATACGAGGTTCTTTACCAAATTTTGCTTGATATTTTTCTATTGGTTTACCTACATATATAAATGCTGCCAAGCCTTTCTTTTCAATCTTTTTAACTTGATCGGC
>Ga0256835_1000853_pt1 | contig 20125 bp, 14 predicted proteins | sample PIR30metaG_FD_185972 | JGI IMG/M metagenome (GOLD analysis project Ga0256835, IMG submission 185972) | Hydrothermal vent microbial communities from East Pacific Rise, Pacific Ocean - PIR-30 | ecosystem: Environmental > Aquatic > Marine > Hydrothermal vents | place: Pacific Ocean: East Pacific...
GTTGCTCCGCTCGTTCCTGGGCGGGCGGGTGTGCGGGGTACTCGGTGGGAGCACTTCGTTTCGGTCGAGGAATAGGGGACAGTGTTTTTCATTCGATCGGTGGGTGGCCCGACGGAGCGCGGGCTTCAGCCCGCATGGACCCTTCCCTGGCCGAGACGGACGATCGCCATGCGAGAAAGGGACAGTGTTGACTACTCGGCGGAGGATCAGGAGAAAGGGACAGTGTTTTCGAGCGGTGGAGCTCGAGGGGGGAGAGTGTTGAGTGGGTCGTCCTGTGGGGATGAGGGCTGTGCTCATTGAAAAAGGGACACTGTTTATCTCTTGCTGCTCCAAGCGAACAGTCGCGATCGGGAGGGGTGCTCTTCCATGGGGAGTGAGCCGGAACGTCGCTGCGCTCGTCCCTGGGGGGGACAGATGGGTTGGGTGCCAGGTGGAGCGCCATCCTCTCGGCGAGGATCTTGGCCGATTGCGGGGACAGTCCCTATCGTGATGGGCTTGGTTCTCTGGCGTGCCAGCCGGGACATCGCTGCGCTCGTCCCTGGGCGGATGGGTGAACCGGGCACCAGGTGGGAGCGGGCCACGGCCTTCTCGGAGCACGGCCGCTGGTATGCTGGTGGCATGGAGCTCGAGGAGGTGCTCGCCGTCGTCAGGGCGTTCAACGAACGCGGGGTGGAGTACGTGCTCATCGGCGGTGTCGCAGTCAACCTCCACGGTCTCGTCCGGGGCACGGAGGACGTGGACTGATGCCGGTGGAGAAGTTCAGGACGCTGGAGGAGGCGGAGCGGGCGCTCTGGTCACGTGGGCAACCGGAAGGTCTGGCCGGGCGGATCAGGGTGGTCTGGCGCCGTGCAGCACCGCTCGCGGGGCGCCGGTACCCTGCGGGGGTCCGCAAGTACGTCACGCTGGAGGAGGCCGAGGAGGACCGTCGCCGCTGGAGCCGGATCGGCGGGTAGATACTCCCCCGGGGCCGTGGGGGCGGGGAGGCCCCGGCTCCTCGGTATGGCCCGGGACGTTCGCACACGGCATGAAATCCCCCGCGGGAACCCCACACGAGTGCAGGGTTCCAACGGGGGTGGTTTCCCCGAGCGCCAGAGATCAGCGATCCGCAGCGTCCAACCGCCGGAGCTCCGAACGGTTCACGAGAACGAGTGGACCGTCGGGTCCGGGGTACAGCCACTGATCGGTCGGGAACGGGCGCTCCTCCAGGACGGTACCGTCCGCCCAGCGAACATCGAGCAGCCGCGCGGCTTCTCCCGTTCCATCCACCGCCACCAGCCAGACGCTCTCTTCACCGGGGGCCCAGCCATGGACCCGGACGTTACCGGTCGGGGCCGGGACCACGATCCGCTCCCGAGGCGTTCCGTCCGGCGAGAACCGGAGGAGTGCCCGGTCGAACGGGTCGAAGACCTCGATCGCTGCCGGTGAGACATGGATCAGGAGCTGGTTCTCGATCCCGGCGATGGAGCTTCCGGCCTTGAGGGGACGTCGGGGCACGATGTCGTGGACAGGCTCGAGGTCCTTGCTGAAGATGGAACAGGCCAGTACCGCCTCGTAGCCGCCCTGTCCATCGGTGCCGAGCCCCTCCCACCAGCCGACGAGTCGGCCGTCGGGAAGTGTGTCCAACGACAGGACCATCGCCACCTTCAGCCGCGCCTTCCGGACGAGGTCCCCATTCCGGTCGAAAATGAGGAGTGCGCCCCAGCGGCGGCGGCCGTTCTTCTCGAGTCGCAAGCCGCTCACGACGAACCCCGATGGTGTCACCCCGGCGGCCCGCGGCGCGCCGAGGCGGCTGTTCAGAAACGATGTGTCGAGCACGATGTCGGCGCCCCCCGAGAGGGGATGCGCCACGACCTGTTCCGAATCCAGGGTCCAGGAGAGAACCCAACCGTGGGAGACCCAGAGTTCGCCCGGTTGATCGGGGTTCGCCGACCAGAGCAGGCCCTGAGAGGAGCTCCCCGGCCCGTTCGATGACATCGCGAGACCCGCAGCCAGGATCAAGATGACGAGAACAGCTGACACTGATGCGAAGTGTGTTCGTTGCATGACAGATCGATTTTCCGCGGTTGAGGGGGAGAGTGTCAAGGGATCCGTCGAGGAGGGAGAGCGCCCGTGCCGTTCTGCTCCGGGTCCACCGCGCGGGAGGCGAGGAGCAGCCGGAGATGGACATCCAGCTCCTTCGCGAAGCTGTAGGCCACCCGCCAGTGGTATGTCCGGTCCCTCCCGAAGCGCCCTTCGCCCTCCGCGATGTTCGCGGGGGCCGACACGGTCAGGCCCGCCGACACGGACACCGACGCGGACACGGTCACGTGCGGCGACCCGGGTACGGCTACGGTCCGTGTCGGTGACTCTGTCCGTGGCTGCGCCGGGGTCCCTGCACCGAGCCGTGACCCCGGCACGGGCCCGGCCATCGACGCAGACTACGGCGTGGCCGCCGGGAGGTCCCGGGGAGTGGCCCCCGCGTCTAGAGCCGGCAGAGCACGGCGCCCCAGTTGAGGCCGGAGCCGAGGCCAACGAAGCAGACGAGGTCGCCCGGCTTCGCGCGGCCGGCCTCGATGGCTTCGTGGAGCGCGATGGGGATGGTCCCGGCGGTGGTGTTGCCGTACCGCTGGATGTTGTTGAACACCTTCTCGTCGGGCAGACCGAGCCGCTTCTGGACGGCCTCGTTGATCCGCAGGTTGGCCTGGTGCATGATGACGAGGTCCAGGTCGTCCACCGTCAGGCCGTGGCGCGCCAGCAGCTCGAGGGTGACCTCGGGCATGAGGGTGACGGCAAGTGCATACACCTTCCTGCCCTCGACGATAGGAATGTGCTGATCCGCAGCGTACATGTCGGGATGGAAGTAGGGGCGGTAGGCGCTGCCGCCGGCATCGACCCAGAGGCGCTTCGCCTCGCTGCCGCGGGTGTGGAGGACGTGGTCGATGATGCCCCGGCCGTCCTCCTCCCGGGCCTCGAGGACGACGGCGCCGGCGCCGTCCCCGAACAGGACGGTGCGGTCGCGTGTCTGGGTGTTGTAGCGGCGTTCCTCCTCGGAAAGGGGAGCAGCCTCCGGGTCGAGGACGACCTCCCAGGTCCGTTCGGACCACGGCATGAACATGACGTGGGCCTCGGCGCCGACGAGCAGGACCCGGCGGTACTGGCCGGAGCGGATCAAGGCGTCGCCGAGCTGGAGGGCGTAGACGAACCCGGCACACTGCTGCCGGATGTCGAGGCACGGGGTGTCCGGCATTCCGAGCTTTTCCTGGAGCGGCGGCGCGGAACCGGGGAAGTAGTGGTCGGGCGTCATGGTGGCGAAGATGAGGTAGTCGATCCCGTCCGGCGTGGTCCCGGCGTTCGCCATCGCTCTTCGGGCGGCTTCCACGGCGAGATCGCTGGACGCCTGGTCCGGTGAGGCGTAGTGACGTTCCACGATCCCGCTGCGAGTGCGGATCCACTCGTCGGAGGTTTCCATGATCCGGGCCAGTGCATGGTTGTCCACGGTGATGGGTGGAATGTCGATCCCGGTTCCGGCGATGACGGCGCGCATTCGGTGTCCTCCTCCTCCCGTTGTGGGCGCTTCAACTATACCGGGTTCCGATACGCCACCCGGTGGCGACACGAAAAGGGCCCGGCGCGAGGCCGGGCCCGGATGATCGGTCGGATGACCGGATCACTTGTACGGCTTGAACTCCACGCGCCGGTTCAGTGCGCGGTGCTCGCGGTCGTTCGGGTAGCGCGGACGATCCCAGCAGTACCCCTTGGCCGTCAGCCTGTCGGCCGGCACGCCCTTGGCGATGAGGTAGTTCATCACGGCCTCGGCGCGCTTCTGCGAGAGCACCTCGTTGAACTTCCGCGGACCGCTCTTGTCGCAGTGACCCTGGATCTCGACCTTCCAGTCGGCATACCCGGGCTCGAGCATGACCTTGGCGAGCCGATCGAGCTCCGGCTTGGCCTCCTCACGGATCGTCGACTTGTTGACGTCGAAGAAGACCTTGGCCTTGACCTCCCAGGTTCCGTCGTCGTGCACGAGGATGCCAGTGGGGGGGCAGCCCGTCTCGTCCACGGGGATGCCTGCGGGGGTGTTCGGGCACTTGTCCTTGTCGTCGGTCACACCGTCGCCGTCACTGTCCACCGGACAGCCCTTCTCGTCGACCTTCGTCCCGGCCGGCGTGTTCGGGCACGCGTCCTTGTAGTCCGGTACACCGTCGCCGTCGGTGTCGAGGCAGCAGCCGTTGGCATCGACCTTGACGCCCGCGGGGGTGTTGGGGCACTTGTCCTTGTAGTCCGGCACCCCGTCCTTGTCGGTGTCGAGGCAGCAGCCGTTGGCATCGACCTTGACGCCCTTCGGCGTGTCCGGGCACTTGTCGAGCTCGTCCGGCACGCCGTCGCCGTCGGAGTCCTTGGCGACGAAGACGGTCTCGGCAAAGTTGACCATGGCGTTCTGGGAGGCGAGGCTGTCAGAGAGGTACGCCTTGCCGCCCCCGGCAGCCGCCACGCGCTCGAGGAGGGTCCGCCCAACGGGAGAGTTGCCGATCTGCACCGTCCAGACGGCCCCTTGATCACCGGCGGCCTTCTTGAACGCCTGGGCTGCGGCGACTTCTGGCTCGCCCATGTGGAGCCCGTCGGACACGACGACGATCGCCTTTGTCCCGGACGTGCCCTCGAGCAGGCCGGCCGCCTTGCGGATGGCGCAGTCCAGCGGGCTACCGGAACCGGCCTTGCCGACCGTGCCCAGCGCATCGGAGAAGGCTGCCGTCTTGTACGGTGCCAGGTCGACGAGCGTCTGGACCTTCGCCCCGTCCATCGCGGAGCCCTTGCCGAAGGCCACGAGCGCGCCCTCGTAGCCGATCTCGGGGAGCGTTTCGTTCAGCGCGCCGACGAAGCTCTCGGCCACGTCGAGCTTCCTGACGTGCATGTAGGTGTCCGCCATCGAGGTGGACCGGTCGAGCACGATCACCCAGTGATCGGCCCTCGGAACGTAGTAGTCCGGCGAGAGCGCCTTCCCCTGGAACGTCGGCGCTCCCGGGGTGGAGGCGCAGGCTGCGATCAGCCCTCCCGCGGCCACCACGGCAATCATCAGCATCGTCTTCCTGAACGTCACGGCTCTCTCCTTTCCGGGGACCTCTCCCCCTCCCATGCAGGCTCGTTTATCAACGCATAGTATAGGCGAAGATTCGATCCCGACGCAAACCGGTTGCAATCGGGTTCGGATGTCGCCGCGGTTTCCGTCCCGGACAGGAGCGGAAACGCTTCGCCGGGGCGAAGCGAGGCCGCTCCGCCCGTGCCCCGGGGCTGTCGGCGGGAGTGTCCCCCTCAGAGCAGGCCCACGCGCTCGTTGAACTCCCGGATGAGCTCATCCCACCGCTCGGGCTGGGCGAAGATCGTGGGCCACAGCTCCCGGTCGTACCAGAGTCGCTCCAGGTCGTCGAGCTCCTTGCCCTGCTGCTCGATCCACGTGTAGTACTTGAGGTTGTGGATGCGCCGCCGGTCCCTGTAGGTCAGCTCCTGGAGGTTGTCGGTGGTGGCGCCCAGGAGGCACCGGTCGAAGTCCCGTGCCGCGTCGATCTCCCGGTACTCGCCGTGGCGTTCCCGAAGCTCCTCGATCCGCGAGCCGTACAGCTCCATGGAGTCCGTCGCCACGGTGACCACCACGTCGTCGGAGGTCAGCTCCCAGTACCGCGCTGCCTTGATCGCCGAGAGCAGGTTGGCGATGGAGGAGATGCCGAACAGGTCCAGGTTGGCGGCGATCTCCGGCGGCACTCCCTGGCGTTCGAGCCAGGCGATCCCCGCGGGCTCGTTGAACAGGCGCATCAGGCGGTAGGTGTCCTCGTCGTCGATGGCGACGACCATGTCCGTGGTGTTCGTGTGGTGGATCCAGGGGACGTGCTTGTCCCCGATCCCCTCGATCCGGTGCCCGCCGAACCCGTTGAGCAGCAGGGTGGGGCACTGGAGCGCCTCCGAGGCGACGATCTTCATCGTGGGGTACCGGTCCTTGAGGTGGTCCCCCGCGGCGATGGTGCCGGCGGACCCCGTGGCGGAGACGAACGCCGCCAGGTTCCGCGGCGAGCCGGGAAGGGCCTCGAACACCTCCTCGATGGCGGGCCCCGTGACCCTGTGGTGCCAGACGGCGTTGCCGAACTCCTCGAACTGGTTGAAGATCACGGCGTCGGGCCGGGTCTCCCTGATCTCCCAGCACTTGTCGTAGATCTCCTTGACGTTGGACTCGCACCCCGGCGTCCGGATGACCTCGGCCCCGACGCTCTCCAGCCACTCGAACCGCTCGGCGCTCATCTCCTCGGGGAGGATCGCCACGGCCGTGCACCCCATCAGCCACGAGTCGAAGGCGCCGCCCCGGCAGTAGTTGCCGGTGGAGGGCCAGACCGCCTTGTGGTAGGTCGGGTCGAAGGCGCCCGTGATCAGGCGGGGGGCGAGGCAGCCGTAGGCGGCGCCGACCTTGTGCGCGCCGGTCGGGAACCACTTTCCGATCAGGACGACGATCCGCGCCGGGACGCCGGTCAGCTCGGAGGGCAGCTCCACGTGGTTGACGCCGCCGAACAGGCCGCCGTGGGGGACCGGCTCGTTCTTCCAGGTGATCCGGAACAGGTTGACCGGGTCCAGGTCCCACAGACCGACCTTCCGGAGCCGGTCGCGGACCGTCCCGGGCACGAGCTCGGGGTTGGCCTGCTGGGCGAAGGTCGGCAGGACGATCCCCCGCTCCCGGAACCGTTGAACGGTCCGTTCGAGGACCGTCTCGTCGATGACGCGGTCGATGATCTCGATCATGGTGTGTCCTCCGCCGGAAGACCGGCTCGCCAGTGTAGCGCGGTCCTCGGACGATCCCGGCGGCCGGGGTCTGGAGACGTCGTTCCCGGCCGGTGTTTCCTCGGAACGTGCCTCCGGCCGACCAGTGGCTGCGCCCGGGGTTGCCTGGTTCCGGGAGGCGCGGTACCATGTGGCAAAAGAATCCCTGGGAGGGAGGAGGTCTTCATGGAACGGAACGGTTTGAAGGTTCTTGTCGTCGTTCTCGCAGCGGTGGCCGTGGCGGGGCCGTCGTGGGTGGCCGGCGCGGCGCCGGTCAAGACGGTGGCGGCGCCGCCGTCGGACATCGTGGCCGGAACGGTACGGCTCCCAGCGCCCGGCGAGGTCGGGATCCGTTCGCACAGCGCGATGGTCCCGGTGCGGCTGTCGCCCGGAGCGGACGGAAGCTGGAGCTGGGAGGGCGAGATCGCGGTGGACGACCCCGACGCCGTCTCGATGATGGTGCTCGCTCCGGAGCAGGCCGGATGGCACGTCACAGTGGCCGAGCCGGGACGCCGTCCAGTCCGGCTCGAAGATCTCTCGTGGCGGCACGACGTCCGGCACGAGCAGGCCTGGCTCGGAGCGGGGGACGCTGCGGTGCCCGGCGAGCTCTGGCGGATCGAGCATCCCGTCACCGGCACGTGGACCGTGGAGATCGAGGGTACTCCGGGCACGGCGGGGGATGCAGGCCCCGACGGCTACGTCCTCGTCTCGTCCAGGAGTCCGTACCGCGTCTACTCGAACCTGACGACCTACCATCTGGTCCCGGGAGAGTCCGTGGGTCTCGCGACCCGGGCCTACGACGTGCGATCGCCCCGGACCGATGGGACGCCGGAGGCGCTGGAAGGGGTGGTCCGGTCGGCATCGGTCAGGATCGGCCTCCCGGACGGGAGCGAGCTCGAGCTGCCCATGGCGGACGACGGCCTGCACGCGGATGGGGCCGCCGGTGACGGGGTGTGGGGCGCGCTGTTCGTCGCCGAGGAGGTTGGGGAGTACACGGCCCAGGTGGTCGTGCGGGGCGAGACGCCCGAGGGACGGCCGTTCCTGAGGACGACGGAGCATGTCTTCCCGATCGTCGAGCGGACGGCGGTCCTGACCGGCAGGGCGGATGCGGTCTCCCGCCGGGACGGGCTCGAGTTGCGGATCGGCACGAGGGACGCCGCACCGCGCCGGGTGCTGGTGAGCGCCGAACTGTGGGGCGAGGGTTCCGACGGCTCTGCGGTGCCGGTTGTGTGGACCGGAGGCATCGTCGAGTCCGCGGAGTCGGTGGTGTTGAGGGTCGATCCTCGGTGGCTCGCCCGTGCCGGCGTCTCCGGTGGTCTCGAGCTTCGCAACGTGACGATCCGTGATCTGGACACGTTCGTTCCGGTGTCCTTCGAGCCCCGGATGACGGCGGAGGTTCACGGGGAGCTGATGATCCCCAAGACCGTTTCCGGTGCGATCACGGAGGAGATGCTGATGGGGCCGCGTCCCGAGAACCCCCCGATCGCCCGAGAGAAGGCCGCAGGAGGCAAACTCCTCTTGGTCCACGGCTACTGTTCTGGCGGTGTGTGGCCCACGGGCGATTTCTCCAACTATGCGGTATTCCATGACTACCACAAGAACCGGACCCACGACGAGTTCGCCCGGCTGATCCGGGACTTCGGGGCGCAGTTTCCGTCATTCGGTGTCGTGGCCCATTCTCAGGGCGGGTGCGCCTCGCTCCACCTGTACACCTACTACTGGAGCGGCTTGGACTACTCCTCCGGGTCCCGTCTGATCCAGTCCGTCGGGACGCCGTACCAGGGGACCTCCCTGGCTGGCAACCTGGCCCTTCTGGGGCAGATCTTCGGTGTGGGTTGCGGGTCCAACTGGGACCTGACGTACGACGGTTCGCGGCTGTGGCTGTCCGGGATCCCGTCCTGGGCCCGGAATCGCGTCTACTACGCGACGGCCTCGTTCGAGGACAAGTGGTGGCGGTACGACTACTGCAACATGGCCTCGGATCTCGTGCTGGACGACCCCGACGACGGGACCGTCGAGCGCTGGGCCGGCCAGCTCTCGGGCGCCCACAACATGGGGCACAAGGAGGGCTGGTGTCACACCGCCAACATGCGGGATCCCGCGGAAACCACGGATCACTCGCGGAACTACTGGATGAACGTCTCCGCGAACCGCTGAGTGTGTGAGGCGGCGGGGAGCTCCGGCTCCCCCCGCACCCCGCAGTGCGCCCGGGCCCAGGGTCCGGGCGCTTTTCGTCATCTCCTGCCATGAGGGATCTGGCCGGAGCCCAACGGCCGGCCCCGGATCAGAGCGGCGTGATGCCTCCCGACGCCTGATGGTCGAGCCACAGCTGCGAGTAGGCGTTGAGGAAGCGGAACCGCGACCGGTAGAGCTGCTCCAGCTGTTCCGTCTCGCCGCGGTAGAGATGGTCGTCGATGAACCACTGGAACCGCTTCTCGACCTCGCGGCCCCGCTCCAGGCTCCGGCCGGCCCGTTCGAGGATCTCGAACAGACGTTCGGCGTTGTTTGACCTGTTGAGCCGCTCGATCTCGGCGGTCTCCTCCTCCATCTTGATCCGGAGCGCCGCAGCGGTCAGGTAGAACCGCTGGAGCTCCCACGCGAGGGTTCCCTCGATGAGTTCGCGCCCGGCCAGCTTGCGGTACGCCGAGACCTCCCACGGCTCGAGGCGGAGGTTGTGGATCTCCTTGGCGCCTGCCGCCTGTTCGGCGTCGTGGTCCCAGGCCACGAGCTCGAGCGCGAACATGATCTTGTGGAGGTGCTCGTTGAGAAGGTTGTCCGGCGGAACGATCTCCTCGAGCGATGCGGTGCTGGAGGCTCGTTCGCCGTTCTCCCCGCCCCACGCAGACGAGACGTCCACGACGTCCGCACTGGAGGGCCCAACGGACGGGCTCGGCGCGGAGTCCACGCCACCAAACGGCGCGGCCTCCGGCGGGACCGCGGCCCGGGCCTCGGCCTGTTCCTCCCGGCCGAGGCCGGCGTCGAACCGGGCGAGAATCCGGTGCATCGTCCGCTTGAGCTCGAGTACGTCCTCCCGCTTGAGGTTCTCCTCCTTGCGGCCGGTGTCGAACCGGTTCCGGAACCGGCGGAAGGTCGAGATCTGCTCCCGGAGGTCCTCCGCCGCGAACCCCGGGTTCCGCTCGAGGTACCGCTCGATCTCGAAGATCCGGTTGGTGTCCTCGAGGATCCTGACCTCCTCCTCGCGGTACAGCTCCTCGAACCGGTTACGGGCCGCCACGTTCGTCGCCACGACCTCGGTCAGGAGCAGCGGGTCGAGAAGGTTCATTCCGAGACGCGTCTTGAGCTCCCGGAACCGGTCGAGCACGCCGGATGTCAGCAGGGCGTCGAACGTGCGGACCGACTCGATCTCCTCTCGCAATGTTCTGACAGCCTCGATCAGGGTGTCCCGCTCGAACGCCTCGATCGAGGGCGGTGAGCCGATCGCCACCAGACGGGTGAATGTCTCCCTGAGCTCCGAGGGATCCTTGGGCAGCGCCCGTCCGTCGTCCAGCGGGGCCGAGGCCAGTCTGGTCAGCAGGATGTCCAGCTTGTCCAGGGTGTCCCGGTCCATCTCGCGGCTCTGGAGGTAGAACTTGGCCAGCACGAACAGGATCTTTTCGTCCTGCTGCCGCAGCCTGTCGAAGAACCGGCGGAGGAGCGACGGGGCCAGCTCCGCGTCGATCGTCCGGAGCGCATCGTGGATCGTTCCGAGCTCCCGTTCCACCTCGTCGAGCTCGTGGCCGATGGTGTCGATCCCTTCCATCCCGGCCCGTGGCGCGATCTCCTGGAGCCGCCGGTAGAGAGCCTGGAAGTCGTAATCGTACGGCAGTGGGCCGCGCTCAAGATGCTTGAAGACACCCCCGAGAAACTGATAGAAGGTCCACAACGACCGGAAACGGTCCGAAAGGCGAGTGAACCTCTCGCTCGGGTGTTGCGATCTTGCGACACTCATCGACAATTGGCAGAATACAACGGACAGGGGGTTCCCTGTCAACTTCGGGGGGTGCAGGATGCTGGGACGGATCGTGATCTCCAGGGAGCGGATCGACGCCGTGGTTGGCAGGATGGCGGCGGAGATCGAGTCGGATCTCGAGAACCGGGATCCGATCTTCATCGGGGTGCTCAAGGGGTGTGTCTACTTCCTGACGGACCTGACCCGGCGGATCGGCCGGCCGGTTGAGATCGACTTCATTCAGGCCTCCTCGTACGGTGCGAGCACGACGAGCTCTGGCTCAGTGGTACTCGTCAAGGACATCACGGCGGACGTGCGTGACAGGGACGTGTACCTCGTGGAGGACATCGTCGACACGGGCTACACGCTGCACGACCTGGTGAAGCTGATCCAGGCCAGGCACCCGCGGTCGGTCCAGGTCGTCGCGCTGCTCTCCAAGCCCAGCCGCCGGGAGATCGAGCTCGATCCGGACTTCCTCGGGTTCGAAATCGACGATGTCTTCGTGGTCGGGTACGGTCTCGACTTCGACGAGCGGTACCGCAACCTGCCGGACATCCACGAGTTCGTACCGGACGGGCCGGAAAGCTCCTGAGTCCTCCGCGCGGGGGAGCGCGTCACCGGCCTCCGACTGGGCCGCCGTGCCGGCGGCCCAGCGCGCGCCTGAGCAGGATCTGCCGGTCCTCGAGCCAGATCCCCCGAAGCACGCGGAGGCTGAGTCCCGGGGTGATGGCGAACTCGGCAGACCAGGGGCAGAAGGTGTCGAACCCTACTTCGTCCTCTTCGACGAAGTACACGGCCGGGTAGAGGAGGCACCCGTCGGGTCGGTCGTAGTACACGGTGCAGCCGGCCGGACCGAGGAACACGCACCGCCCGCCCGTTGTCCTCAGCCGGATCGCGCCGGGCTCCCCGGCGACCCAGAACCGGTCGTGTCCGAGGTCCAGGAGCCGGCGGATGTCCTCGTCGAGGAGGCCGAGGGTCGTGTCGTGACAGCACGCCGTGCACCGATGGGCGGTGCAGGGGTGTGGGGCGGAGGGGTTTCGTGATCCGATCACCTGGCCCCCGTTCTCAGAGGCGTTCCATGATCGGCCAGCGTGCCGAGGAGTCGGCGATTCCTTCCTTGTTGAGGACTGCGAGAAACGCCTCGACGACCCGTGGGTCGAACTGGCGTCCCGACTCGTGGAGGAGCTCCGCGACGGCCTCCTCGTGGCTAATGGCCTTCCGGTACGGCCGGTCGTTGGTCATGGCATCGTAGGCGTCCACAACCGCGATGATCCGGGAGGCCAGGGGGATGTCCTCGCCCTGGAGACCGAAATAGGCCGGGTAGCGCGCCGAACGGTCACCGTCCCACCGCTCCTGATGGTAGCGGATGATCGGAATCGCCGGCCCCAGGATGTCGACGTTCTGCAGGATCTCCACGCCGGCCTCCACATGCGCCTCCAGGCGTTCCTTCTCCTCGGGCGTCAGGGGCTCGTGCTTATTGAGGATCTGCTCTGGGATGCTGATCTTGCCAACGTCGTGGAGGATCGCGGCGTACCGGAGAATCTCGAGGCTGGGCCCCTCGAGACCGAGCTTCCGCCCCACGGCGACGGCGTGGCGGGCAACCCGCTGGACGTGGCCCCTGGTGGTCGGGTCCTTCGCCTCGATCGCCGCGGCGAGGGCCGTCACCACGCGCTCGAAGTTCTTCTGAAGGGCCATCCGCTGATTCTCGAGGGTCGAGACGAGGATACGGACTCGTCCGGAGTACAGGCCCGCCACGATGGCCACGACCGTGAACATGGCGAGGTTGGTGTAGTTGGAAAACACCGTGCGGAACAGATCGAGCGTCGTCCCGGGGTGAACGAGCCGGAGGACCTCCACGAGGTAGACGATGCCGGCGAGTGCGTTGACGAACAGACCACCTCCGACACCCCCGGCGACCGCTGCGATGAGGATCAGGGGCAGAAAGAACCCCGCGAGCCAGTGGCACCTGACGATCCCCGTGGGGACGAGCAGCTCCATCGAGGCGACCACCGCAAGCATCCCGAGGGTCAGGCCGGCGAGCATACGCCACCGCATGAGGAAGATGCCGAACAGTCTGCGGTCACTGCCATCGAGGAGCAGCCGTGGGCGAACGGCGAGAATCACGGGCACGGCGATGAGCACCACCGCGAGTGCGTCGCCAACGAACCAGCTCGAGGCCATCATCGCGATGGTCGCTGGCGTCTCCGGTGTCGGGGCGAGTCGGACCGCCGCTGGAATTCCGAGCAGCATGGAGAGGAAGGTGTTGGCCAGGATTGCCCAGAGTCCAAAGCGCACGACGCGAGCCTGAGTTGGGCCACGCTCCCGGAGCCCGACGAGGAGCGGCACGGCGCCCTGGGCGGCGCCAAGGGCGCCGAAGTAGATCGCGGCGAACGGCGTGGTCGCGACGCCCCACGCGGTGACGGAGAGCGCCGCAAAGGAGAGGAGCACCGCGGGCCAGCCCATCAGGAGGGCGCCGGCGACAACGATCCCTGTCGACGGGAAGATCAGGGCGACGCCGGCGGCGACCTGAAACGCGCTCGATGCACGGTTGAACAGACCTGCGAGAGCCGCGGTGACGACAAGACCCGCGAAGTACCGCCACCCCGTCGGCCGCCAATGCTGAGCCACCCGTCTTCCTCCCCCGGTTCTCTCACACAAGTCTACATCCTCGGCCATGGTGACTGCCAGGGCTCTCCTCCGCAGCAACGTTTGCGCCGTGGTGGAAAAGCTTGTCGCTCCCCGCCTCCCGGCCTATAATCAGGGTTTGTGAGGTTGGTTGAACCGGGGCTTGTGGAAAGATTCACAAACTTGCGGAGGACGGCTCGTACCGGGGAGGGAACCCGTACCGCCCGCACAATGAGAAGGAGGCCGACATGTCGAAGTTGAAGGAAAAGCTGTTCGAAAAGATCCAGGGGCACCGTCCGAGGACGACCCGGCTGCTCAAGGAGCATGGAGACGTCCACCTGAGCGACGTCACCATCGGCCAGGCGATCGGCGGGATGCGCGGCGTCAAGTGCCTCGTCACCGACATCTCCTACCTGGACCCGTACGAGGGGATCCGCTTTCGTGGAATGACCATTCCCGAGGTGATGGCGGCGCTGCCCAAGCCCGAGGGCAAGGACTACCCGTACGTCGAGGCGCACTGGTACCTGCTGCTGACCGGCGAGGTGCCGACGCTCGAGGAAACCCTCGAAGTCGTGGAGGAGTTCAAGGAGCGGGCGAAGGTTCCGCAGTACGTCTTCGACATGCTGCGCGCCATGCCGGCGGATGCTCACCCCATGAGCATGTTCTCCGCTGCCATCGTGGCGATGCAGAAGGAGTCCGAGTTCGCGCGGCGGTACAACGAGGGCATGTCCAAGATGGACTACTGGGATCCGATGTACGAGGACGCTTCCAACCTCCTCGCCCGGCTTCCCGTGGTCGCGGCGTTCATCTACCGTCTGAAGTACAAGAACGGTGACATCATCGATCCCGATCCCAGCCTGGACTTCGGCGGCAATTTCGCCCACATGATGGGGATCGATCCGCCGTACGACGACGTGGCCCGGATGTACTTCATCCTCCACTCGGACCACGAATCGGGGAACGTCTCGGCCCATACCACGCACCTGGTCGCCTCGGCCCTCTCCGACGCCTATTACGCCCTGTCCGCCGGGATCAACGGCCTGGCCGGCCCGCTCCACGGCCTGGCGAACCAGGAGGTGCTGCGGTGGACCCAGAACCTGATGGAGAAGCTCGGTGGCAAGCTCCCAACCAAGGAGCAGCTCGAGCAGGCGCTGTGGGACACCCTCAACAGCGGCCAGGTCATCCCGGGCTACGGCCACGCCGTCCTCCGCAAGACCGACCCGCGCTACACCGCGCAGCGTGAGTTCTGCCTCAAGCACCTGCCCGACTACCCGCTGTTCAAGCTGGTCAGCATGATCTACGAGGTGACCCCGCCGATCCTCCAGAAGCACGGCAAGGCCAAGAACCCGTGGCCCAACGTGGACGCCCAGTCCGGCGTCGTGCAGTGGTACTACGGCGTGACCGAGTACGACTTCTACACCGTGCTGTTCGGCGTCGGCCGCGCCATGGGCGTGCTCGCCAACATCACCTGGGACCGGGCGCTGGGCTACCCGATCGAGCGGCCCAAGTCCGTCACCACCGACATGCTGGAGGAGGTCGCCGGCATCAAGAAGTGACCGGTTCCGCCGGCGAAGACCAACGGGCGGGCCCTCGGGCCCGCCCGTTCTTTCTTGTTGGATCTCTTGTTGGATCACAAAGGGAGTGTCCCCTTCTATTCGATCCATTCGATCGCAGAGGGGAGTGTCCCCTTCCCCTTCCCCCGACCGTTCCATTTCGGCAGGGCAGATCATAGGGGTGCGATCGTAAAGGGAGTGTCCCCTTTTCCCCCTTTTCCTGCTCTCGTGGGCGGCGCGGGCTCCGTGGGGGCCGGGTCAGCGGACCCGGTCCACGAGGACGGGCGTGCCGCCGGCGTTGCGGATCCGGAGGCGGTGGCGGCCCGGGCCGGGGGGGCGGGGGAGGGGGAGGGTGCGCCAGCGGCCGGGGGGGAGGGCCAGTATCCCGGGGGGGGCGCCGTCCCACGACGCCTCGAGGACGGCGGGACGCCCGGACTGGGACCGGACGCGCACGGTGAGACGCCGTCCCTGGACGGGCCGCCACGGGATCTCGAGGCCGTCGCCCGGGCCGAGCCGCCACGAGATGCCGTGGGCCCACCGGGCGAACGCCCCGGGCGGCGGGACGGCCGTTCCTCCGTGGTGGAGGACCTGGGGATCCTCGGCCTCGACGGACCGCTCGGGGAGCCCGGCGGCCACCCCGATGGCGAGGGCGAGGCCGGCGACGGGCAGCGCTGCGGCGCCCCCGCGGGGGCGGCGGGACCACCACCACGCGGTGGCGGCCAGCAGGGCGGGCACGAGCCAGAGCGCGGCGGTGCGGGACCGCAGCAGCGACGGGAAGAGTCCGCGGGCGCCTGCGCCGAGCGCCCGGGACAGGCCGTCGGCGAGCCACCACCCGCCGTCCACCGGGTTGAACCACCAGAGCGGCCGGGTGACGGCGATCCACGAGGCGGCCACGGCGGGGGGCAGCGCGGCGGCGGCCACCCTGCGCCCCCTGGGCGAGGTGAGGAGCGCCGCCAGCAGGAGCAGGACGAGGGGCAGCAGCGGCACGAGGTAACGGGCCGGCGGGGCGCCTCCGCCGTACCACTCACCCCGGGGCGCGAGCAGCGCCAGGGTGGCCGCGGCCCCGGCGAGCGCCGCCCGTTCCCCGGGACCGCCCCGGCGCCAGAGCGCGGGCACGGCGAGGACCGCGGCCAGCCAGAGCGGCGCGGCGAACGCCAGCCCGCCCGCGGGGTCCCACACCACGCCCCAGAGGCCCCGCACGGCACGGTGCACGGACCCCGGCACGAGCTCCGCGAGGGCGTGGCGGCCCAGGGGCGAGCCGAACACGGCGGCGGCCGCGGCGGCACCCAGGGCCAGGACCGCGAGGACCGGCAGAAGGGCGCGCCGCCGGCGCAGGGCGGCCGCCAGCGCCACGGGCGCCGCCAGGAGGGCGAGGCGAACCTTGACCGCGGCGGCGAGGGCCGCGGCGGCCGCCGACGCGACGGCCCGTTCCCGCGCGGCCAGCGTGAGCGCGAGCGCCAGGGCCAGCGCCCCGGCCGCCGCGGGCCAGATCTGGGTGGCGAAGGTGACGGCGGGGTAGGTCGCCAGGGAGAGGAGCCACGCCGCCTCCACCCGGCGGCGGGGGAACCCGAGCGCCTCGGCCCGGGAGGCCGCGAGCGCCAGCGCCCACGCCATCCCCAGCGCCAGCAGCGCCAGCGCTCCCGCCATCCCGCCTGCCGCGAACCCGGGCAGGAGGAGGGCGGCCTCCGCGGGCGAGTGGACGAGCCGGTCCCGGTGGCGCAGGTAGATCGCCTGGGAGGGGTCGGACGGGTCGAGGTTGTTCGAGAGGTCGAGGTCGTGGTCCCGGCTCATGCTCTCCATCAGCTCGAGGTGGTAGACCTCGTCCCCGGCCGGGTGGCGCAGCAGCGGCTGGGCCAGCGCCAGGGGGACGAGCAGCAGCGCCCCGGCGAGAAGCCGGGACCTGGCCCGGCCGCGGAGGGCCAGCCACGCCGCGAGGAACCCCAGCGCCGCGAGGTCCGCCGCCCCGCGGAACGCCAGCCGTGCAAGCGGCGCCGCCCCGGAACCCCCGGCCAGGGCGGCCAGGAGCAGCGCCGCGGTCCCTGCCCACGCGGCGGGAGGGGCGCGCCCGGCGAGAAGGGCAAGCGCCAGCAGGATCGCCACGCCGCCGAGCAGCCCCGCGAACCGTCGCCGCCGGGCCTTCCACCGGTCCAGCGGCTCGGTCCGGACGACCACGGGGACCGCGGCCTCCAGCGTGAGCCGGCCGGCGTGTCGGACGGAGACGCCGGCCGGGACGGCCCGGGCGCTCCGCCCCGATCCGGCGGCCAGGGTCAGCGGATGGTTCGGCGTCCTTCCGGGGAGGGGAACGTCACGGCCCGCCAGGAGGGCCCCGGCCTCCCCGGCCCGGACGGCTGGCTCACCGGCGTCGAGGGGTGGGTGGCCGGGGAACCGGGCCAGCAGCACGACGCCGCCGGGTTCCTCGACCTCGAGCCGCTGGCCGGGCCGGAGCACCCGGTCCGCGCCCTCCACCGGGACGGTCCAGGCCAGGGCCGCGGCCGGGAGCAGCCAGGCGAGGGCGGCCACCGGCGACGGGAGGAGCGACAGGAGGAGCGCCACGGTCCATCCCCCGGTCAGGACGGCGGGCGAGGTCACCACGGGTGCCAGCGTGCCGCCCCACGGTGCGAGGAGGAGCAGGGCGGCCGCGGCTGCCACGGTCCACGGCACGGTGTTCCCGCCGCCGGGCCGGGCGAGCCTGCGGGCGGCGCCGGGGAGGGCGGCGAGCCAGACCGCGGCGGAGGCCGCGGCCAGGGCCGGACCCGAGCCCAGCACGGGGAGCGCCGCGAGGCCGAGCCCCAAGACGGGCCGCAGGTCGCGGCGTCCTTCCGGTGGCTCGAGCAGCCCCAGGGCCAGCACGGGCAGCAGGAACGGGAGCGCCTGGAACCCGCCGGGAACGGCCAGACGGACCCCGTCGAGGCCCGGAAGGGACGCTCCGGCAGGCCACCGCCACCACGCCACGGCCGCCATGGGAAGGAGGGCCGCCAGGGGGCGCGCCGCCCGGGACCGGAGCGCGGCTCCACCGACGAGCGCCAGCCCGGGCGCCAGTCCCGCCGGGGGCAGGAGGGCGCAGGCGGCCCCGGCGAGCGCCGCGGGGAGCGGCCGGTCCCGTTCCAGCGCCAGGAGGCCGCCCGCGGTCAGCGGGAGGAGCAGCCACGGGGCGGTGTGCGCGGGGCCGATGGAGGCGGCGAGCGCCGCCGCGGCGAGCGCCGCCGCATCGGCGTCGGCCAGGCGGTCGAGGGCCAGCGTGGCCGTCAGGAGGCAGAGGGTGGCGAACGCCCACTTGGGCCCCGCCAGGGGCGCGCCGGCGAGGCCCGGGAGGAGCAGCGCCGCGGCGGCCAGCGCGGCGGCGGCGGGAAGGGCCCGGGCGCCGCGCCGGCCGCCGGCCAGGCGCACCCCGGCGAGGGCCAGCGCGGCGGCCAGCGTCGCCACGGCGAGCAGGACGATCCGGCGGAATCCCCCGGGCTCCGCCAGGAGTGTGGCGATACCGGCGGGGAGGAGCGCCAGCTCGGCGGCCCGTCCCCAGAGCCCGCCCCGGCTCCCGGTCATCGCCCGGGCCAGCCCCATCGCAGCCAGCACCGCCAGGGCGGCGGCCAGCGCCTCCGGGGCCGGAAGCCGGCCCACGCGGACCCCGGCCCCCAGCAGGACGGCCCACGCCACCGGTGGCGCCCAGATCCCCGCGGAGGTCCGTTCGGCGGTCACGCCGCCAGTGTACCCGGGCGGACGGGACCGGCGGCCCTCACCTCCCGCTGGGCTGCATCACGGAAGCGCGCCGTCGAGCAGGCCGACGAGCGCCGCGGGGTCGGCGGCGTCCAGGGCTCCCGACCCGTCGGCGTCCAGACCGGCGCAGCCTCCGCTGCCGCCCGAGAAGATCACCTCCACCAGCGTGACCATGTCCGCACGTTCCACGGTTCCATCGCAGTCGGCGTCGCCCGCCGTGGGCCGGGCCGGGGTGGTGACGGTGAGGGTCCCCGTGTTGTCCGTCAGGTTCCCCTCGCTGTCGCGGGCCCGCACGCCGAGGGTGTACTCCGTGCCGCCCGCCAGGCCGAGCAGCCGGAACGACGTGCCCTCCAGGCCGGTCCGGACGGGGGCCGCCGACCAGTCGAGCGTGCTGCTCCGGGCGGCCCACAGCTCGTAGGTGACGTCCGTGCCGCACCGGGGTGTGGCGGTATCCCACGTCAGGTCGAGGCCCGCCACCGCCGTGGGTGCGGGGTCGGCCGAGAGGATGCCGCCAGAGCCCTGCCACTGCGGCGGGTCGAAGCAACCGGGGCAGTCCGAGGCGCCGCCCACGGTGATCTCGTCGAGGTTCCACCCGGCGTACTGCACGCTGCCGTCGGTCGGCCCCAGCGTCCACCGGATCCGGACGTCGGCGTGCCCGGCGGCGGCGCCCGTCAGGTCGAGCGCCTCCGGAACCCACCGGTCGTCCTGGATCGTGGTGTCCGGGTTCTCCCAGACGGTGCTCCACGCTCCGCCGTCGACCTGTACCTGGATCGCGGCGTGGTCCCAGGCGTTGCGCTCGACGCCGAGCCACCGCTGGAACCGCAGGAGGACCGTGTCGAGCCCGGAGCAGTCCATCGGGGGCGTCTGGAGCGTGATGGGGCCGGGCAGGTTCGGCTCGTACGCTCCGCCGAGGTTGACGCCGTAGACGTTCTCGCCGTCGAACCCCGAGGCAGGATCGCCGTCGGCGCCGGCCGGCCGGCCGAACGCCCACCCCTGGGCGGCGCCGGTGTTGTCGATGGTCCAGCCGGGGTCGGTGTCCAGCGAGCCGCCGGCGAGGACCTCGGTCCACCCGGTGGTCCGGGCCGGGTGGCCGTTCCCGCCGCCGTCGTCCACGGCCTCGTTCCCGGCGGCGTCCCGCGCCACGGCGGCGAACCGGTACGTGGTGCACGGGTCGAGCCCCGTGACGGTGATCTCGTGGGCCGTGGAGGGGTCGGGCGGACCGGGGACCTCCGTCGAGGGCGCGGACGCGCCCCACCGGACGGCGCCCAGCGCCGGCTCGTCGGTGGTCCACCGGAGGGTGACCTCGTGCGGTCCCGGCACGATCTCGAGGCCGGAGATCACCGGTGCGGTACAGTCGGTCCGCGCCACGGCGGTCCGGCTCCCCGCGGGGGAGGCGTCGGCGTAGGTCGCCGTCACCGTGTCCCCCGGCGAGACCTGCAGGACGCCGTCGGCGGCCGCGGTTCCCGTGCCGAGCGGGATCGAGCCGGTGAAGATCCGGCCGTCGGCCCCG
>Ga0256835_1000854_pt1 | contig 20116 bp, 18 predicted proteins | sample PIR30metaG_FD_185972 | JGI IMG/M metagenome (GOLD analysis project Ga0256835, IMG submission 185972) | Hydrothermal vent microbial communities from East Pacific Rise, Pacific Ocean - PIR-30 | ecosystem: Environmental > Aquatic > Marine > Hydrothermal vents | place: Pacific Ocean: East Pacific...
AAATATATATAGGTTTTTATCTGTTATCACAAAAGCACCTATCAGTGTTTTGTTGCTATATCCGTATTTTATTTGATAATTTATACCTTCTTCAGAGTAAATGACATATTCTCCGCTAAAATATTCATTCGGTGGGAGCTTTCCTCCCAATGAGAGAATAAAGTTTATTAAAAGAAAAATTAAGATAGTAAAAACACCCACAAAAACAACCATCCCTTTTGATGATTGACATAAAAGATAAAAGGATTGGATGCAGAGAGAAGATAACTCCTTTTTAAACTCCTCTTTTGTTAATGCTCTTTTTAGATTTTTGTCCGAAGATTCTATGGATAAAAGAATCTTATCAAAAACTTTTTTATATATGTCAACTGTTGATGATGTGTTAAAATCAAGCCAATAAAGATTATTCCCTACTATGAAAAAGTATGTATAAATTATTCTCTTTCCTTTTTTTCTTATGGCATAAACCCCATTATTAAAAAGAGGAATCTCCTTTATAAACATTAGTCTTTTCCCCAAAATAAGTTTTCTGCCTGAGTTGGGGAACTCCTCTATCCTGAAATATTTGGCTGCTATGTATTTAAAGTTGAGTTTTTTCCCGCTTGCTTTGGAAAATCTGAAAACACCGATTCCTCTCCAGTAGTATCTTTTTACGATCCAGCCTTTGTCAATATAGACCTTTTCATCTTTCGGGCTATGCAATAGGGGGAGTTCAAAACTAAGCTTATCAATTGATACTCTTTTGGTATTGTAGTTTTTCAAAGCAGATCTTTGGGTTTTACTGACTATTTCCATGGTTGCATATGTGATACCAATGATAAGTATTAATGTAATAATAAAGATTTTTTTATAATACTTCATATTGTTATTATAGTAGTCTCCTTTTATTCTTGCAAATAAAACTGAATTTTAACAGGATGAAATTGACTGAAAATACTTTTTAAGTTAAAATAATATCACATTGAGAGAGGAAAAAATGGAAAAAATACCGTACGAAGAAATCCCATTAATTGAAGAAGAAATAAAGATTTACAAGGTTGGGGATGAAATCTTAAGGGAAGAGGCCGAAGAAGTTAAAAATATTGATGGAGAGTTGGTGGATTTTGTAAAAAAGATGTTTTACACTATGTACAATAATAGAGGGATAGGCCTTGCTGCAACTCAGGTGGGTTTGAAAAAAAAGTTTTTTATAGCTGACTTAACCTTAAATCAAGAGCCCGGAAAAAAATTGGTTATACTTAATCCTGTTATAGTTGAATCAGAGGGAGAAGAGATAGGAGAGGAGGGCTGTTTGAGTGTTCCCGGTGTTACTGAGAATGTTAAAAGAAAGGAGAGAGTTCTTTTAAGAGGGATTTCTCTTGATGAAAAGGAGATTGAGATAGAAGCAAGCGGACTTTTGGCAAGAGTTTTTCAGCATGAAATAGATCACCTTAAAGGAAAGCTTTTTATTGATTATTTATCCCCTATTAAAAAGGCTCTTATTATAAAAAGATTAAAAAAACAGAGAAAGCAGGAAGGATGGTAAAAAGAATAGCTTTTTGGGGAAGCTCTGAAGATTCCCTTCCTGCCCTTGAATCACTTTTTGAAAAGTTTGAAGTTCCTCTGGTGATTACTTCTCCCGATAGACCTAAGGGGAGAGGTAAAAAAATATTACCTTCTGTTGTTAAAGAAAGGGCTCTTGAGCTCGGAATAAAAGAGGTACTAACCCCCGAAAGACTAAACTCTGATTTCAGGAAAATTTATTTTTCAAGAGAAATAGATGTGGCAGTGGTTGTTTCTTATGGCAAGATTATTCCGGAATCGATTTTAGATTTCCCTGAATATAAAACTCTTAATATTCATTTTTCCTTACTTCCCAGGTGGAGAGGAGCTTCTCCTGTGGAGAGGGCAATTTTGAATGGAGATGATGAGATTGGAATCTCAATAATAAGACTTGTTAAAAAATTGGATGCAGGACCTATATATTCAAGAATCTCAATTCCCCTTGATAAAAGTAAATTTGCTTATGAATTAAGAGATGAGCTGGCGAATTTAGGGGCTAAAGAAATAGTAAGAGTCCTGGAAAATATAGATAATATAGAGCCTCAGGAACAAAATGAAGATGATGCTTCTTATGCTCCCAAAATTACAAAAGAGGAGGGAGCTTTGAAGTGGAGTTTTCCAGCTTTAAAGATATATAGGATGGTAAAGGCATTTACCCCTTGGCCCACTGTTTATACTTTTTATAAGGGTAAGAGACTTATTTTAACTGATGTTGATATTTTCGAAGAAAGAGAAGGGAGGATAGGAGAAATTTTTGAAATCACAAAAGAAGGGATAGGAGTGATATGTGGGCAAAACACATCTATAATTTTAAAACAGGTAAAGCCTGAAGGTAAGAAAAATATGAGTGCTTATGATTTTTCCAATGGAGCAAGGTTGAAAGTAGGGGATTGTCTGATTTAATAATTTATTTGCCTTTTTTGGTGAAATAAAAATCGCAGCCCACTTTTCCCCAATCAAATTTTAGCCATAAGGATTCATCTAAAAAGTTAAAGCTAAAGTTCTTAACATCCTTCTTTTTGGAAATAAAATTTATTATCTCCATTATTTTGTTCTCCACGTCAATACTTTTATACTCATCTGGAATTGCAAAATCAAATCTCTTCTCAGGAAAAAATTCTGAGATAAGTTTTTCTATATGATCCGGATTTCCCAAGAAAAATGTTATTTTGTACTCTGGCAAAAGTTCATTGAAAAATGATATTAATAATCTCAGATCCGTTGGATCCGAAATTACAATATTTATGAATTTGTCCTTATGGTTTACAATCAAAGGGAAAATATTAAATTCAAAAATTACTTCTTTTGGTATTATTTTATCAGGAATATTTACCTCTTTTAGATTTTCCACATTAATAAATGATAGTCCGTACTGTTTGGAGAGGGCGGAGAGAAGCTCCTGCTCATTTATATATCCATTTTTGAGTAATATGTAACCGATTTTTTTACCTGTTTGACTTTGCTCTTTCAAGGCGATCTGAAGCTGCATTGGGGTTATAACCCCTTTATCAAGCAAAACCATTCCCAATTTCATCCTGCTCTCTGAGATGTATTCTCTTGAATGGTGCTTATTTATTGTTTCATCAATCAACCATTCTTTGAAACACTCTTCGGAGCAGAACCAGTTTCCATTCTTTTCTATACCTTTTAAAGATGGGGAAAAGATGGTCTTAATAAAATTTGGTTTTTCTTTTCCACATTTTTTATTGGCACATTTGGTCATAATATAATTAAGTTAGACTAAAAAAGCATAATTGTCAAATTTTTTTTGAGAGTTTCATAAGGCGCTCTACTTTTCTATCCCAATATTTAAGGAATGAGACTATTTTGACAGGTTTTAGCCTTTTGTATATAATTTTCTTGAAAAAAGGATAGGTTAGAAGGAGGAAAATATGAAGCTTACAATGGTAATTCCCACATATTGGGGAAGAGAGAAAGATATAGGTTGGCAACCGGGAGATGCTGTTTATGATCATCCGACTCCTCTGGATGAGGAAGGTACTCTTGTAAGGGCAATAGAAAGTCTTAATATCTTAAATGATAAAGAATTCGAACTTGTGATTATAGCAGCTGCAACTTCTCAGGATATTGAGGAGACAGTTGAAAATAAAGTTAAAGAACTTGTAAAAAAGGCAAAGAGTCCTGTAAAAACCTATGTTTTTACTCATTCTGATCTTGAAAAAGTAAAAAATAAGCTTCCGGAGAGTGAGCTTTCATATCTTTTGCAATTAAGAGGTTATTCAAATATCCGAAATCTATGCCTCTTTTTACCCCATATTCTGAGCTCGGATGTGGCTCTTCTTATTGATGATGATGAGGTTTTTGAGGATCCGTTTTTTATTGAAAAGGCCAAGGAGTTTATCGGGAAGGAGTACAAAGGTGAAAAAATTTTGGCTGTTGCAGGTTATTATCTTCAGGAAGATAATGAATATTTACTTTCAAAAGAGTTTAAACCTTATATGTTTTACTGGAATAAATTTGAAAGTATGAATGAAGGATTTAGAAAAATAATTGGGGAGGAGCCGAGACTTAAAAAAACTCCCTTTGTATTCGGAGGGAATATGGTGATTCATAGGGAACTTTTTATGAAAGTCCCCTTTGATCCAGATGTTACCAGGGGTGAGGACATTGATTATCTTATGAATGCAAAAATGTTCGGATATGAATTTTACCTTGATAATAAACTTGCAATTAAACATCTTCCCCCTCCGAAACCCCATCCGACATGGAGAAGGGTGAGGGAGGATATTCTAAGGTTTGTTTATGAGAGAGAAAAGATTAGAAAGCAAAAAGAGGTAGAAGGAATGGTTAAAATAAAACCAGAGGATTTTGACCCATATCCAGGAGTATTTTTAAAGAATGATTTGGAGGATAAAATTGCAAAAGCAAGTGAATTACTTGCCCTTGAATATTTGGCAGAGGGGAATCCGGAAGATGCAAAGGAAACTCTAAACAATATAAAGATAATAAAAGAAAGTGCCATTCCCAGAAAAGATCCTTTTGAGAATCTTTTAAAAATTCAAAAGGATTGGGAAAAATTAATGAAAATTACGGATGATATGGAAGTAAAAAAAAGCTTGATTGAGGAATTTTTGAGAGAATAGTTTGTATCAATATCAGAAAACCAAAACTTATCTTGCACAAGTTCCTGAGGATATTAAAGAACTTGCGGAAGAAGAGCTAAAATCTCTCGGGGCAAAGGAGACAAAACTTACATACAGGGGAATATATTTTAAAGCTGATAAAGAAACACTTTATAGAATAAATTATAATGCACGGTTAATAATTAGGGTCCTGGCTCCTTTGATTAGTTTTGATTGTCATTCTGACAGATATCTTTATAAAACAGCATTTAATAATATACGGTGGGAAGATTTTCTTAAAAAAGATAGTTCCTTTTTTATAATAGCTAATGTTAGCAATAGTAAAATAAAGCATTCAAGGTATGCAGCCCAGAGATTAAAGGATGCAATAGCGGATTATTTTAATAAAAAATTCGGAAAAAGACCTTCTGTGAAAAAGGAAAATTCTGACATTATTTTAAATCTTTTTATTAGAAATAATAGGGCTATAATTAGTGTTGATACATCAGGAGGCTCTTTGCACAAAAGGGGATACAGAGTTGAAAGTGTCGAAGCCCCCATGTCAGAGGTCCTTGCAGCTGCAATTATTAAACTTTCCGGATGGAGGGGAGAGGTCCCCCTTTATGACCCCTTTTGTGGCTCGGGTACCATCCTTTGTGAAGCTTATATGGTGATTACCAATACACCGGCTGCTTTCTTAAGAGAGAAGTTTGGGTTTGAATTATTACCTGATTATGATTTTAACCTTTGGCAAAAGGTGAAGTCTGAGAGTAATAAAAAAATTGTGGAGGTAGAAAAGGGGATTATCGCCGGAAGTGATATTTCTGAGAGTGCTGTAAATGCTGCAAAAAAGAATTGTTCTCTTATTGATGAAAATGGAAGGATAAAAATTGAAAAAAAAGATTTCAGGGATATTAAGTTTGAGAAAAAGAAGATTATTATAACAAACCCTCCTTATGGTATAAGACTTAAAACTGAAACTCCGATTGAAAACTTGTACAAAGAAATAGGGGATTTTTTTAAAAGGGAGCTTAAAGGTTCTGCTGCATTTGTGTACTTTGGTAACAGAGGGCTTATAAAAAAAATCGGGCTAAAGCCTTCTTTTAAGAAAATCCTGTACAATGGAGGGCTTGAGGGAAGATTGGTAAAATATGATATTTTTTAGATAGAATAAAAAGGGAGAGAAAGGGGCTCTTTTTTTAAAAAAGTAGAGAAAAAAGCTTGACATTTGCTTTAAAAAGCTTTATATTTAGGAACTGGGAAAAATTGGGAAAATTTGGGAGAAAACGGGAGAGAGATGCTTTTAGGTAGTGCTTTAGTTAAGATTGATGGGACAGGAAGGATAAAAATTCCTGGCGACTTTTCAAAATACATAATTTCTGCATATGGAAATGAGCTATACATAACATCTGAAAAGGGGGATAATGTTTTAATCTATCCTCTCCCTGTTTGGAAAGAGTGGCTTAAGAAAATTAAGGGCTCTTCAAAGAATTACCCTATAACAAGAAAATATTTGAATATCACAGGCTATTATGGAAAGATTTCTTCAATAGATAAGAAAGAAAGAATTTTGATTCAGCCTATTTTAAGGGAAAAGGCAAAGCTTGAAGGGGAGCTTGTTTTAATAGGGAATCTTGATCACCTCGTTCTCTGGAATAAAGAGATTTTTGAGAAGAACAATATTGAAAAGCCTCTAAGTGATGAGGAACTAACATTTCTTTCCAGAGGTGAGGGTTAATTGCATATTCCGGTTTTGGAGAGTGAAGTGATGGAGCTGTTGGCCGTAGAAAAAGGAAAATATTTTTTTGATGGAACACTCGGGTTAGGGGGGCATACTAAAGCAATCTTAACAAGAAACAGAGAAGCTTTTGTTTATGCAGTGGATAAGGATGAGCTTTCCATTGAAAAGGCTCTCAAGAATTTGAATAAATTTAAAAATAGGATAAAAGTAATAAAAGCAAATTTTAAAGAAATCTTTAATCTTTCTCTCCCGTTAAAAAAAATAGATGGGTTTATATTTGATTTAGGGGTTTCCTCTTTCCAGTTGGATAATCCTGATTTGGGCTTTTCTTATTCAAAGGATTCTCCTCTTGATATGAGAATGGACAAAAGCCAGCAATTAACAGCAGAGATTGTGGTGAATGATTATTCTTTTTCAGAACTTGTAAGAGTTTTTAAAGATTATGGTGAATTTAAAAGACCTGAAAAATTGGTAAAGGAAATTTTATTGGCAAGAAAAAGGGGAAGAATTAAGACAAGTAAGGAATTAAAGGAGGTGATAAGAACAATTTACAAAAGAAGAAGAACAATGGATCCCCTTGCTCGGGTGTTTCAGGCGATCAGGATTGAGGTTAACAGAGAGCTTGAAGGTCTCGGGGATTTTCTTTACAAACTTGCATTTGAGGTTAAAGAGAAAAGCAGGATTGCTGTTATATCTTTTCATTCTCTTGAAGATAGAATAGTGAAGAGAAGTTTTAAAAGAGCTGCCCAGGATGGATTTTTTAAAATTCTTACTAAAAAACCGATTGTTCCAGCTGAAAGTGAAATTAAACAAAATCCACGCTCAAGATCTGCAAAACTGAGAGTGGGTGAAAGATTATGAAAAAGGATAAAGGGAAAAAAAGCGAGAATTCTTTTTTTACTTATATAGTAATTATAATTTTTTTTACTGTCTCTCTTATGTTCTATCTCTGGCATCATATTGATGTGATAAGAGCAGGATATAAGATTGAAGAAATAAAAAAGGAGAAAAAAGCTCTTCAAGAGGAAATTCGTCAGCTAAAAATCAGAAGAAGTGAGCTTATGAGATTGGATAGGGTTGATGAAATAGCTAAAACTAAGCTTGGACTTGTAAAAGTTAGAGAAAATGAAATTATTGTGGTGAAAAATGATAAAAACTAATTCCTCTCAGGTTGATAAGAACAGATTGATTGTCTTGAGTGTTTTTATTTTTTTATGGTTTTTTATTGTTATGGGTAGGCTTTTTTATGTACAGGTTTTAAATGCTGAAAAATTCAAAAAAATAAAAACAAGGCAAAATGAAAGAATTATTAAAATTTCGCCTGAGAGGGGATATATTTATGATAGATATGGAAAAGTTCTTGCTTTAACTGCACAGAGCTACTCCATTTACCTGGAAAATAGAGATAAAAAAGAGTCCGTAAATGAGATAAAAAGAATTAGCAGAAAGGTTTATTTCCCTCCCGATACCTACAAAAAGATACTGAAAAGAATTAAAGATGGGCGAAGATTCATCTGGGTTCTAAGAAAAATAGATGAAGAGGAAAAGGAAAAGATATTTAGCCTGGAACTTAAAAATGTCCATGCAATAAAAGATAAAAAAAGGCATTATCCCAACATGAGAATCGGTTGTCATATCTTGGGGACAGTTAATGTTGACAATCAGGGACTTGAAGGAGTTGAAAGGGCTTTTGATTCGTATTTAAAGGGGAAACAGGGAGAAGCAATAATAAAACAGGATGCGAGAAGAAAAGTTTATGAAGCAAGAATAATTAAAAAGCCTGAAAAGGGGGAATCACTAGTCCTTACGATTGATCTTGTGCTCCAATACATAGCACAGAGAGAGATAAAAAGGGCAGTTAAGGAGAATAAAGCGATAAATGGAACTATAATAATAATGAATCCCAGAACCGGCGAGATTCTTGCGATGGCATCCTACCCTGATTATAATCCTAACAATCTTAAAACTTTGGTTAAGGATAGAAGAAAGAATCTCGCGATAGAATTGAACTATGAGCCGGGCTCTATATTTAAAGTTATAACAGCATCTTCGGTTCTTGAAAAAGCAAGAATCGATCTTTTAAAACCTATTTATTGTGAGGACGGAAGATTTAAGTATAGGGGAGAAGTTTTTACAGATCACACAAAGTACACATATCTTTCTCCAAAAGAGATAATAGCACACTCTTCGAATATAGGTACCATTAAAATGGCTCTTCTTTTAAAAGCAAGAGATATTTACAGATATGAAAGGAGTTTTGGCATAGGAAGAAAAACCGGAATTGAACTTCCGGGAGAATCTCCTGGAATATTAATTCCTCCTAAAAGGTGGAGCGGAGTTACTCAGGCTTCCATGGCAATAGGCTATGGTCTTCTTACTACTCCTCTTCAGATGTTAACTGCCCTTAATGTAATAGCAAATGATGGTTATCTGGTGCCTCCTACGATTGTGAAAAAAGGTCCGGAAATTAAAGAGAGAAAAGTTAGAAAAGTTATCTCTTTGAAAACAGCAAGAATTATGAAAAAATTTTTAAAAGCAGTGGTCGAATATGGAACAGGTAGGAATGCGGGTATAGATGGTTTTTATGTGGCGGGAAAAACTGGGACAGCGAGAAAAGCAATTAACGGGCGCTATTCCACAAAGCACTATTTCAGCTCTTTTATGGGCTTTGTTCCGGTAAAAAAGCCAATTTTATCCATTATTGTTGTTATAAATGATCCTCAAAATGGAAAATATTATGGAGGAGAGGTTGCAGCACCCGTGTTTAAAATTGTTGCAGAGGAAAGTTTAAGACATTTAGGGATTTTTCCCTCTTATCTGGAGAAAAAGAAGATAATTTTTGCAAAAGCTGAAAGCATAGGAGAAAAAAAGGGTAATGAAACTATTAAAATTAATTGAAGGTATTAATAATCTCAGAGTCATAAACCCTGAGAATCCCGAGGTAATGGGTTTTACCGATATCTCCACAGAAGTTAAAGAGGGTTTCCTTTTTGGAGCATTTAAAGGTTTGAAAACCGATGGAATTAAGTATGTGGAAGATGCTTTAAAAAGGGGGGCTTCTGCAATTTTAACCCATAAAGAAATAGAAACAAAGAGTGTCCCTATTTTAACTAGTGATAGTGAAAGGGAAGTTTTTGGAAAATTGGTGAAAAAGTTTTATGAAGACATAGATGAGGAGATGAACATTATTGGTATTACGGGAACTAATGGAAAAACATCTGTCTCTTATATTCTTGAAGCTGCTTTGCTTAAACTTTCTGTGGATGTTGGAGTTATTGGTACTGTTAATTATAGATGGAAAAATAAAAAGCAAAAAGCTAAGCTTACGACTCCCCAGATTCATACGATTTTTGAGTTTATGCAAAAGATGTATAAAGAGGGGGTAAAAAATCTTATTATTGAAGTTTCCTCTCACGCTATAGATACAAAGAGAGTGTGCTCAATTTCTTTTGATTATGCGGTTTTTACAAACCTTTCGGGTGATCATCTTGATTACCATAAAACAATGGAAGAGTATTTTTCTGTTAAGAGTAGATTTATAAAAAAAGTTGCAAGGGAAGGTAAAAGGGTTTTTATAAATGGAGATGATTCTTTCGGGAAAAAATTGTTAAAAGATTTGGGCTCATCCGCGATTTCTTTCGGGTTTTCTGATTCCAATGAGATTAAGGTTATTGAATATAGGTTAAAAAGAGATGAAACTTTTTTTACTGTGGATTTTTCAGGGGAAAAAATCCGAATAAAGACAAATTTAATCGGAAAAACAAATATTTACAATATCCTTCCTGTAATAGGAATTTTGAAGGATATGGGGTTTTCAAATTCTGAAGTTGAAGATTCTATTCATTTATCGAATATTAAAATTCCCGGAAGATTGGATCTGGTTGAGAATCCCTTTACAAATGTATATATTGATTACTCCCATTCCGATGATTCACTGAAAAAAGCGATTTTAACTTTAAAGGAATTGGGTTTTGAGAGAGTGATAACAGTCTTTGGTGCTGGTGGTGATAGGGATAAAAGTAAGAGGCCGAGAATGGGTAAGGTTGCAACTGAGCTTTCTGATATTTCCATTATTACTTCGGATAATCCGAGAAGTGAAGATCCTGAGAAAATAATAGAAGATATTTTGAAAGGCGCTGTGGGTTCAAATTATATGGTTATTGTTGAAAGAGAGGAGGCAATAAAAAAGGCCATTGAAATTGCTGGAAAAAATGATGCTGTGCTTATTGCAGGGAAAGGGCATGAAGATTATCAGATATTAAAGGATAGGGTAATTCACTTTTCAGATTTTGAAGTTGCCAAAAGGGCCCTTGAGGAGGTTAAAGGAAAATGGTAAGGATAGGGGTTGATTTTCTAAGAGATATTGAAGGATTAAAAAGGATTATTGGAAAGGGTGATAATGAATTTTCAAGCTTTGCCTATGATTCTCGTTTGATAAAAGGAGGAGAGCTTTTTTTTGCTTTTGAAACTGAAAAAAATGATGGAAATAACTTTGTAGCTTCCGCATTGAAAAACGGAGCAAAGGGGTATGTTGGTCAGATTGAGAATATTGATTTGAATGGAAATCAAACAGCTATAATTGTAGAGAATACTTTTGAATTTTTGTATAAAATTGCGAAGAAAATTTTAGATAACTCCTCAGCAAAGGTTATTGCATTAACGGGTAGCGCTGGAAAGACTACTACAAAGGAGTTTTTAGCCTCTCTTTTTAGCCATTATTATAAAACATACAAAACACCAAAGAATTTTAACAGTGATATCGGAGTTCCACTTGGTATTTTAGAAGCTTTTGAAAAGGACACTGAGATTGCTATCTTTGAGCTTGGAGCAAATAGATTCGGTGAAATAAAGAAAAATTCTCTATTGGTAAGACCAGATGTGGCAGCTATTCTTAATGTACTAAGAACTCATCTTGAGAAATTGGGAAGTGTGGAAGGTGTTGTTAGAGCTAAAAAGGAGATATTTTCGGGGTTGAAAGAAAATGGAAAAATTTTACTTAATTATGATAATGGATATACGAGAGAGATAGGAAAAGATTTTAATAATCCTATGTATTTTGGATTCTCTGAAAAAGCGGATTTTAGATTCACTGTTTTAAACAGAGATCTTTTGAATGGATCTTCGATAAAGTTTGAATCAGACGGAGAATCTGAAGTTTTTAAAGTAAATTTGTTTCTTAAAACACATATTGAAAATTTTGCTGCTGCGGTTTCTTTGGCAAGAGCAGCGGACCTTGAACTTTCGAAAATAAAAGAAGTTTGCTCTTCATTAAAACCTTATACGCATAGAGGTAGAATAATAAGAAAAGGTGAAGCCTTAATTCTTGATGATAGCTATAATTCAAACCCGGAAGCATTAAGGCTCGTGATAAATGATTTTAGTACTTTACAGGGTAAAAAAGTTGCTGTTATCGGAGAAATTCTGGAATTGGGGGATAAGAGTGAGTTAATACATAAAGAACTCGCTGAGTTTTTTAAAGGGATAAAAGGAGGAATAGATATAATTTATTTTATCAAAGGTAATATGATTTACCCTTACGAAATATTAAAAAAAGATGAATACTGGAAAGAGAGAGTATTTTTCTATGATTCTTATAAAGAATTTAAAGAAAGGTTTTTTTCTATTTTAAAGGAAAAAGTTTCTGTTTTGGTAAAGGGTTCTCATGGAACAAATCTTTATAAATTAGTGGAAGAGGTAGAGGATGGAATTAAGGAATAAAGTAATTGGTATAATAGGTTATTCAAGAACAGGTAGAGCTACTGCGGAGTTTGTAAAATCTCGTGGAGGGAAGGTGAAAATTTCAGAGCTTTCCGGTTCCGAGGAATTAAGAAAAGAGCTTGAGGCAAAAGAATTTGATTTTGAGCTTGGGAAAAACAGTTTTGAATTTTTAAAAGATTGTGATTTTATTATAATTTCTCCGGGAGTACCTTCCGAAACTCCTTTTGTGCTTGAACTTGAAAATAAAGGTAAAAGAGTAATTTCTGAGATAGAATTTGCCTCAAAATTTATTAAGGGTAAAATTATAGGAATAACGGGTTCTAATGGAAAGTCAACTGTTACTTCAATGATTTATCATATTTTGAAAGAAGCAGGAGAAAAGGTTACAATAGCGGGAAACATAGGTGTTCCCTTGATTAATTTTGTAGAGGAAAAATCAGATTATTTTGTTGTTGAGCTTTCAAGCTTTCAGCTTGAGAAGATTGTTGATTTTAAGCCTTTTATTTCTGTTTTACTAAACATTACTCCGGATCATCTTGATAGATATAAAAGATTTGAAGATTATGCTGAAGCAAAATTCAATCTTTTTAAAAATCAAAAAAGTAGTGATTTTGCTGTTTTAAATAAAGATGATGATTATATAGAGAAAAATAAAAACAGAATAAGTGCAAGTAAGATCTTTTTTTCAATTAATGATAAAAAAGCAGATGTTTATTTTGATAAAGAAATGGTTTTTTTCAAGGATGAACCAATTATTAAAAGCGATGAAATACCTCTCTTAGGGATTCATAATATTGAAAATACAATGGCTTCTGTGGCTGTTGCAAAGGTGATAGGCTTGAAAAATAAGATTATAAAAGAAACCATTAAATCCTTTAAAGGATTGGAACACAGGACAGAGCTTTGCGGTGAGATAGATGGTGTTAAGTTTATCAATGATTCAAAGGCAACAAATATTGATGCTACTTACAAGGCTTTACTGAGCTTTGATTCTCCTCTTATTTTAATTCTCGGAGGGAAAGATAAAGGCGGGGATTTTACAAAGTTGAATGAATTAATAAAGAATAAAGTAAAAAAATTGATTCTTATAGGCGCTGCGAGGGAAAAGATAAAGAAACAACTTTCAAAGGATATTGATTATATTGAAGTTGAAAGTATGAAAGAAGCTGTTTACAAAGGCTTTGATTTTGCTGAGAAAGGGGATATTGTCCTTTTATCTCCTGCCTGTGCGAGTTTTGATATGTATGAGAATTTTGAGAAGAGAGGAGAGGATTTTAAGAGGATTGTAAAAGGGTTAATGGAGGAAAGAAGTAATGGTTAAACCGCAGGGTATAAATAAAAAGCTAATTATTCCTGTAATAATATTAAGTATTATAGGTGCTATTGCTATATTCAGCGCTTCAGCAATTCTCTCATCCGAAACTTATGGGGTCTCGTATTACTTTTTTTTAAAGCATTTAGCCTATTTGATAGGTGGGTTTATTTTAATGTTTTTGGTAATAAGAGCCAAAAGTGAATTTTACAAAACTCCTGCTTTTGTCTATGGCTTTTTATTAATCACATTTGTTCTTCTTTTGATGACTTTTACATCTCCTATAATAAATAATACTCAAAGGTGGATTAGGTTCGGAAGTTTTTCTTTTCAGCCATCCGAGCTTGCAAAACTTGCTGTTATTCTATATCTTTCCTATTTCTTTTCTCATAAAAAAGAACAGCTGAAAAAGGGAATACAGGGATTGCTTCCTCCTATTTTGGTTGTGGGGATTATTACTCTTTTAATTATAAAACAGCCGGACTTTGGAACAGCTGCGATGATTATAATTTTAAGCGGAATAATTTTGTATCTCGGAGGAGTTGGATTAAGATATCTTTTAGGTATAGGCACTGTTTTCATGATAATGGCAGCTATTATGCTCTATTTTTATAATTATGCATTAAAGAGAATTGTTACTCTTTTTGATTATGAGTCTGACCCTCTCGGAAGAGGGTTTCAAATAATTCAATCCTTGATAGCTCTTGGTTCTGGAGGGATTACCGGGGTTGGGCTTGCTGATTCCACTCAAAAGCTCTATTATCTTCCATATGCACATACTGATTTTATCTTTTCAGTTATTGGAGAAGAGGGAGGCTTTATTATGACCTTTATAATTGTTGTATTGTTTTTGTATTTTGCTATTCAAGGGATTAAGACATCGTTGAAAACTAAAAATCTCCAGAACTACTTGATTGCTTCCGGAATAACTTTTTGGATAGTTATTCAGAGTCTTATTAATATGTCAGTGGTACTCGGTATCTTTCCTCCCAAGGGAATTCCTTTACCTTTCTTGAGTTATGGGGGCTCATCTTTGGTGGTTATTATGTTTGCTGTAAGTATATTAATCAAAATTGCCTCGGGGAAAAGCAGATGAAATTATACGGAGAGATAAATAGGGTTTTTATGATTGGTATTGGTGGAAGCGGGATGAGTGGTATTGCTGAAATTTTACATAATATAGGTTACAAAGTGAGAGGTTCGGATATAAACACAGAGAGTGAAATTGTTCAGTACTTGAGAAAAGTCGGTATTGAAATTCTGGAAGGTCATAGAAAGGAAAACATAAAGGATGAACAGGTAGTTGTTTACTCATCGGCAATTTCTGATAATAACCCTGAACTTGTAGAGGCTAAAAGAAGGGGAATTCTTGTTTTAAGAAGGGCGGAGATGCTTTCCGAATTGATGAGATTGAAATTCGGTATAGCTGTTTCCGGCTCACATGGAAAAACCACTACCACTTCAATGTTAGGACAAATCCTTGAAGTATCTAAATTTCAACCTACTGTTGTGGTTGGAGGGATTGTTAAAAACTTTGGAACATCTGCAAAGGTGGGAAAGGGTAATTTGATGGTTGTTGAAGCGGATGAGAGTGATGGAACATTTTTAAAATTTTCCCCTGTCGTGAGTATAATAACCAATATTGATAGAGAGCATTTGGATCATTACGGAAGTTTTTCAAGGCTTAAAGAGGCTTTTATTAAATTTGCAAATTCGGTTCCCTTTTACGGTATATCTGTTCTTTCAGCTGATGATAAAATATCTAAGGGAATAGTAAAAAATATAAAAAGAATAGTTAAAACATTTGGGTTTTCAAAAGATTCTGATGTAAGAGGAGAAATTCTGAATAAGGAAGCTTCCTCTTTTAAAGTTTTTTATAACGAAGAAGAACATGGGACTATTAATATGAAGGTGGAAGGCAAACATAATGTAAAAAATGCTCTTGCTGCAATTACGGCAGCGTATTATCTGAAAATACCCTTTTCAACGATAAAAAAAGCTCTTGAGGGGTTTGAGGGAGTGGGAAGAAGGTTTGATGTTAAGTATGAGGATAATACTATAACTGTAGTGGAGGATTATGGACACCATCCTACGGAAATTAAGGCAACTCTTGAGGTTGCAAAAAACAGGAAAAAAAAGAGGCTAATTGTGGTTTTCCAGCCCCACAGGTTTACAAGAACAAGAGATCTTTTAAAGACTTTTCCAAAAGCTTTTAAAAATGCTGATTTAATAATTCTTACGGAAATATATCCTGCCGGAGAAAAGCCTATAAAAGGGGTTAATTCCAGGGTGCTTTATGATGAATTTAAAACTCAGGGATTCAAAAATATTATTTACATAAAAAAAATGGATGCAATAATTGATAAGCTAATTGAAGTAAAGGATAGAGGGGATTTGGTAATTTTTCAAGGTGCGGGAAATATTAGAAATATTATCCCGGAATTTATAAGGAGAGTAAAATGAGTAGATATACCTATGTTTATTCAACAAAGTACGGAGCATACAAAAAAATTAGCAATGGGGAAAAAGCCCTTAAAAAGAAGAAAAACACCCTAAGAAAGATCGCAAAATTTTTAATCTTTACTCTCATTTTCTCTTTTAGTTTTTTGTTAGTGTTTAAGCTTGTTAATTATCTTACTACCTCTCCCAGTTTTGAGGTTAAAAAAATCAGAATTAATGCAAAATCTCAAAGAACAGAAGAAATGTTAAAAGAAATAACTTCAAAGTATATAGGCAAAAATCTGTTTTTAATAAATCCCTATGATATTAAGGATGAGTTGAAAAAGCTACCGGAATTTAAAGAGATAGTTGTTAGAAAGGAATTTCCATCCACCTTAATTTTAACGGTTGAAGAGAAAATTCCTTTTTTAATGTTAAAGAATCACAAGTATCTTCTTATTGATAAAAATGGAGATGTTATTAAGACAAGCTTTAAAAAATTTAATATAGATGTTCCTCTTATATTTTTTAATGGAGGGGATGTATTAAATTTAATTCCTTACGATGAATTGGATAAATTCATTCATTCAAGGTATTATAAGAAAGACATGATTATCTATTTTATAGAACCTTTTGGTATAACTGTGCTTGAAAATAATAAGAAAATCTTTTTAGGTAAAAACAACTTATTAAAAAAGTGGGATCACTTTCTTGCATTAAAGAAAGAGCTTAAACAGAGTAATACTGAGTTTGAATATATAGACTTAAGATTTGATGATAGAGCATATTTAATGCCTGTTCAAGGAGGATTAAATGAGTAAGGAGAATTATTCGGTAAGCATAGATATAGGCTCTGATAAGATAGTGTGCTTAATAGGGAAAAAGGGAGAAACAGAAGAGCTTAATATCGTTGGAATAGGTGTTAGAGAGAGTAAGGGTATAAAGTCAGGAGGAATAAAAGATCTTGAAATTGTCTCAAGGGATATAAGAGAAGCTGTTAAGGAAGCGGAAACTATGGCCATAGTTGATGTGGAGGAAGCTGTAGTTTCAATTTCAGGGACACACCTTCAGAGTCTTAATTCTGTTGGAACTATTAATGTAACAGGAAAGGAAAAGATTACCGAAGAGGAAATTCAGAAATTAATGAATCAGGCGAAGAACCTTCCTATACCTACTGATAGAGAAATTCTTTATATGTTTCCTCAGGAATACACTTTGGATTCTCAGGATGGAATTATTAATCCTATTGGAATGATGGGGAATAAATTGGATATTAAAGTGCATATTGTCACCGCTCTTTCTGCAGCTGTACACAATTTGACAACTGCTGTAAATAAAGCAGGGGTAGAAATTAAAGCTTTTATCCCTTCTTTTATTGCTGCTGCTGAAACTGTTTTAAATGATGATGAGAAAGAATTGGGAGTAGGCATGCTTGATTTTGGAGAGGGGACTATTGATTTTGCTTTTTATGAGAGAGGTAGTATCTGGAGTTCTATGGTGCTTCCCATGGGGGGATATTATTTTACAAATGATATTGCAATAGGTTTAATGACTACAATGAGTGAAGCTAAAAAGATAAAGAAAAAATATGGTTCTGTGGTATTGGGAGATGGGGATCATGGTAACGCTATCCCGGTAACAACCAATAAAGAAGATAATAAAAAGAAAAACATTCCTATGGATCTTCTTGTTGACATTCTCAGGCCAAGGGCAGAAGAGATGCTGATGATGATAAGAGATAATCTGGAAAGAATTGGAATATTGAATAAAATGAATGCAGGACTTGTGTTAACCGGAGGCACTGCTAATCTTAAAGGGCTTGATGAAGTTGCTGAAAGTGTATTTGGTTTGCCGGCAAGAATAGGAAAGCCTTCGAAGGGAATAGAAGGGCTTCTTGATAGAGTTAAGTATCCGGAATTCTCAGTTGCTGTAGGATTACTATTCTTTTCATTAAGACAACTCGAGGAAGTTAAGGTAAGCAAAAAGAAAAGTTTTTGGAGTAAGATTAAAAACTTGTTCGAGAGTTTTTAATATGATAAATTAATAAAGGAGGATAAAATGGCAGGAAAATTTATGAGAATTACCCCAGCTGAAAATAAACAGCCACTTACCTCTATAAAGGTTATTGGAATAGGAGGTGGAGGCGGAAATGCTTTAAATCATATGATAGAGGAAGGTATAGAGGGGGTTGAGTTCATTGCTGTTAATACGGATGCTCAGGATCTTGAAAAAAATCTTGCGACAACAAAAATTCAGATAGGGGAAAAGCTAACAGGAGGAAGAGGGACGGGGGGAGATCCGAGAAAAGGTGAGGAAGCTGCACGGGAAAGTGAAGAGATTATTAGTGATAAAATAAAAAATTCTAATATGATATTTCTTACTGCAGGAATGGGGGGCGGAACAGGAACAGGAGCAACACCTGTGATTGCAGAAGTTGCTCAAAAATTGGGCATTCTTACTGTGGGCGTTGTAACCACTCCTTTTTCCTTTGAGGGAAAGGTAAAAATGCAAAAAGCTATAAGTGGGATTACCAATCTCAGGGAAAAAGTTAACTCCATAATAATTATACCGAATGAGAAATTAAGAGAATTGGGGGGAGGTGGAATTACATTTAAGGAAGCTTTTAAGCAAGCGGATTCCCTTTTGATGAACGCAGTAAAGGGAATAGCGGAAATAATTACTTCTGCTGGCTTTATGAATGTGGATTTTGAGGATGTTAAAACGGTAATGAGTGCAGGTGGTCAGGCGATTATGGGTATGGGAGAAGGAGAAGGTGAGGAAAGAATCCTTGAGGCCATAAAACAGGCTGTTGAGAATCCTTTGGTGGAGAGAAGAGGGATAAAGGGTGCAAAGGGGCTTTTGATTAACTTTACATCAGGTGATGATCTAACCATGGATGAGATTACGGCTGGAGTGGAGTACTTGTCAAGAGAAGTAAGTGATGATGCAGAGATAAAATTTGGAGTGGTCTTTGATAAGAATTATGAAGGAAGGGTGAGAGTTACCGTTATTGCTACGGGTTTTCATGATGAAAGGGGACATGTTAGGGAGACATATAGTAGAGTTCCAGATGATTCGGAAATACCTATTTTGGATCCTACCACAGGAGAACAGCAATTTCCGGAGACAGATTCAACTGTAAATTGGAGAAACACACCCACACAAATAAGACCTCCGCAAAAGACACCGACTTTTATCAGAGATTCTAAGATCGGGCCCAAGTTAAAATAATGTTGACAATGCTTTCTTTTTCAAATAACATAAAAGAATGAAGTGGCGTTTTGTTCTATTGCTTTTAGTGAGTAGTCTTTTAATAAACTGCGTTGATCAAAGGGTGGAAGTTTTGGAAAGAAATGTTAATTCCCTTCAGGAGCAGGTTTATGAATTAAAGAACAAAGTGGAGGATCAGGAAAAAAAGATTGTATCATTGGAAAAGAAAAATGATGAACTTGCTGTTAAACTTGAAAATTTTGAAAAAAAGAAAAAGAGTGCTCCTAAGGACCCTTTTTCATTATATTCGAAAGGTTTGACTCTTTTTAATAAGAAAAAGTATAAAGAGGCAATTGAAGTTTTTTCCATATTTCTAAAGAATTATCCGGATGATACGTTAGCGGATAATTCTCTGTACTGGATAGGAGAATCCTATTTAAGGCAAAAAAATACTCAAATGGCTCTTCAGTATTTTAGAAAGGTATATAAAAATTATCCGTCTTCCAATAAAGTTCCAGATGCTCTTTATAAAATAGGAATTATCTATTATTCCAAAAAAAAGTATAAAACAGCAAAATTTTACTTTAATAAAGTTGTAAAATCATTTCCCTTTACAGAAGCAGCAAAATTTTCTAAGGTTTATTTGAAAAAAATCAGGAGGAAAAGATAATGAAGAAAAATATTTTTATTTTTTTAATGATTTTTGTTATTGTGTTTTCTTTTGCTCAACAAACAGTAACAGAGATAAAAAAGACCTATATTCAAGATATCCCATTGATTGTGCCCCATGATGATTATTGTGGTATTTATCTTGATGATATTAAGTATGTTGGTAAGATTATTGGTTCAGAGGAGAATGAGTTAATAAGAAATAATTTTAGTATTAATGAGGTTTTGATTGCTGAGTTTAATAAAAAAAACATAGAGAATGGGGATATGTTTGAGGTTGTTAAACCTGTCTTTACGAGAGAAGGTTCAAGAGTAAAAGGCATAATTAGAAAAGTTGGTAAAGTTATTGTAGTGGGGGGGGAAAGAAATAATAAAAAAGTTAAAATTGTGGAACTGTGTGCT
>Ga0256835_1000855_pt1 | contig 20111 bp, 18 predicted proteins | sample PIR30metaG_FD_185972 | JGI IMG/M metagenome (GOLD analysis project Ga0256835, IMG submission 185972) | Hydrothermal vent microbial communities from East Pacific Rise, Pacific Ocean - PIR-30 | ecosystem: Environmental > Aquatic > Marine > Hydrothermal vents | place: Pacific Ocean: East Pacific...
ACTGAGCCTTGAGACGGGAATTCCTCTTAGAGACCTCAGGCGTCGAATTGAGGCCTGGGTCTTTCATCAAAGGAATCAGGAATAACCGGCTCATACACCGGAAGATAAATCTCAAAGGTTGTCCCTTTGCCCTCCTCGGAAAAGACCTTGATGAAACCCTTATGTGTCTTTACGATCCCAAAGACCGCAGCCAATCCCAGCCCCCGGCCGAAATCTTTGGTGGAGAAAAAGGGTTCAAAAATCTTTGAAATGGTTTCTTGACTCATACCACACCCTGTATCTTTGACTCTCAACACCGTGTACTCTCCGGGAGGGATATCTTCTACCGGCTGCGTAATCTTGATGTTTTTTGTCTCGATGATCAACTTACCGCCTTCATCTTGCATCGCTTCTATGGCATTGATAACCAGGTTCATTACCACTTGAGCCAGTTGGTTAGGGTCTCCAAAGATAGGTTTGAGACTTTCGCCCAATTTAAGAGAGAGTTCTATCTTGCCATCGAGCACTGTTTCCTGAAGACGCACGGTCCCCTGAACAATCTCATTGAGATTGATGACCTCTGGCTTAAAATGTCTACCACGAGCATAATCGAGCAATTTCTCTGCAAGCTCACAGGCTCTTTCACTTATTTCGAGGATCTTGTCTGCGCGTTGATAAACTTTTGAATCAGGAGACGATGCTATTTTTAAAAGTTCTGCCTGCCCAACGATAGCCGTCATTAAATTGTTCAAATCGTGCGCGATACCTGCAGCCAACCGAGCAATTGACTCCATCTTTTGTGCTTCAAAGACTCGCTCTTCCAGTTCTTTACGGTAAGTGATATCGCGGTTACTGCCTCTGATCCCCAAAAATTTCCCCTGCTTGTTGTATACAGGATTGCAGACGTGAGAAATCCATCTTACTTGCCCCTCAGCAGTAATAATACGGAATTCAAATTCTCTTCCAGGTATTTGACGTTGATGTGTTTCCTGTTTGTGCCGCAACCAGGCCTGTCGATCTTCGGGATGGATAATATTTTCCATGAGCTTCGGGTTTTTAAGAAATTCCAGAGGAGGATATCCGGTAATCCTTTCACAGGCAGGGGAGACATAGATAAAATTTCCCTGAGGATCCTCCCAATACTCCCAATCTGCTGTGAAATCTGCAATAATACGGAAGTGTTCCCAGCTATTTTTCAGCTCCTCTGCGTACGCTTTGAGAGCTCGGGCCATCTTATTGAAAGATTCAATCAAATTATCTATCTCTTGAATCCCGCTTGATGCTTGCAACTGGAAATCAAAATCGCCCTTTTTAAGGGCCTCTGTGGCTGAAATCAATTTCCTAAGAGGATTTACAAAATTGGAGCTAAATAGAAAGGCCAACATAAGAGCAAAAGTTGCAAAAATAATGTAACCAACAAAAATCCAAAAAGTTGTTTTACGCGAAACTTGTTCAAAGTAATCTCGAGAGAAATCGAGACGCAGATAAGCCACAATAGGTTCTGCTGGCACACCATCTATGGAGAAATTCAGAGGGTAAAATCTTATACAAAGCTTGCCATATTGGGCATCAGAGACTGAAACACAACCTTCTCCATATTTCAACTTCAAATTGGGTGGCTGATATTTCCCTTTAGAATAAGAAAGCAGGGGCTGGCCATTTTTGTCGTAGAGCTCAAAGCCCAGCAGAAAAGGAAACATGTCCGCTATTTTTTTAGCCTCTTCAAAATAAGATGGAGCTCGAGACAACAAATAGATTTCTAACGGTTCTGATAATGAACGATAAACTAAAGAAGATGCTTGATTAAGGTCGTCATCAATTGACTGCTTTGCTACATAAAACAGAACCAGAAAAGAAAAAACCAGAAAAAGAGTCAGGAGAACCAAATAGGAAAGAAAAAGCCTCACAAAGAGGCTACCCTTAGCAGGAACTATCTTATTAAGCAGTTTCAATTTGTGGAATACCATGGGGCCACGGATAAACGAAGTGGAATATCTATTTTTTGTGAAAACAAACTATTAAGATCAAAGTTAGACCAAAAAGAGTCATAATCATAATAAATGATAAATGGCACCCCAAATTGTTGCATTTTAAGAGAAAGACCAACCAAAATTTTTGAAAAAATGAAAGAATATCGCACCACATCTTTCAAAAAGACACGGTGCATAAAAAACAAATCTGGCGCCAAAATATAGATCTTTGCTTTACTTTTAAAAGCCTTACGCAGACTTTCTCTTAGGTCTTTAACATTCAAACAAAAAAAGGATACAGAAGAAGAGGAGGGAAAATTTTTTATCCACCATTTGGTCCTCGGCGTATAAAGGACCAAAAAATGCGCATTTTCAAATCTCTTTTTCAGAACTCGCAAAACCTCCCTTAGAGGAGGGAACAAAGGATAACAAAATATATTCCTTCCTTTCCTTATACACTTAGTAACAAAAAAAGCAAAGATTTTCGAATTCTTTATAGGCTGCTCCAAGACTTTTTTATAAGCCAAATCACCAAAAACTAAAACATAAGAACAGCTATGAAACTTTGTACAAGCGGGCCAGTCTTTTAAAGCACAAAGTGTAATCTCATGCTCAGACCTTCTGGTAAGTTTTGTAGCTATCTCCCGGTAAAAAGGGATATCATCACGATATACCAGCAATATTGAAGAACCTGCTGCTGAAGAAGAAGGAAACGCATAAAAAAACACACAGAAAAAAGTTGCTAAGATAGCTAACAAAAGAAAGAAACGCATGAAATTATCTTAAAAATAATAGACGAACTTTAGTTCAAAAATCCTCCCGGGCCGCAAATAATTATCAGGATAAAAGCGTGTCAGATCCGGATATCTATATTTTTTATCAAAAACATTATAAATAGCAAAGTGAATCTCCGCCAAAGGATGAAAATAATGAAAAACCACGTCAGAAAGAAAATAGGAATCAACTCCATAAGACCAGTCATCCAAATAAGAAAGACGATAGTTGAAAGACAGTCTCGGAAGAAGATACTGATTAAAGTCTACCGTAAAAACGTTACGAGGAACAACATAAAAACCCCTCACATCATCGTGATCCAGATAAGCATAAGAAAAAGAAAGATAATTGTTATTAACAGGCCCCCAAAAGAGCTTCAATTCAGATTCAAGCCCGTAGGTGGACGCATCCCCGGGCAAATTTTTGTAAAAATAGTTAAAGTATTCATCCTGGACAAGAGAAATGAGATCTTCATATCTTTGATAGAACAAGGTTAAAGAAAACTCAAGATTGCGCCGGTTATAGAAAACCCCAAATTCATACGCCTGCATGGTTTCAGAGTCCAAATCGGGATTTCCAGAGCGTGGCATAACAGGGCAGCTTTGAATGTAAAGCTCCCGAAAGGAAGGGGCCCTAAAGCCTTCACCGTAAAGAAACTTCAGATAAAGGTTTTTTAGCAGCGACCAAACCAGGGCTAGGCGAAAAGAGACATTGTCACCAAAATCGTCATAATTGTCGTAACGGACACCAAAAGTTAGAAACCAATGATGCCGAAAGTGGAATTCATCCTGAAAATATAACGAATAGTAAAAACGATCCTGAGGAAGAACCCACTTGAAATCTTTAATCCTTCTCAGCTCAGGTACGTTACGAAAACAGTGTGACGTAGGGCACGGATAAGGCACTATATTTTCATAATACCTTGGCTTATCTACATCTTCATACTGAAAAACTAACCCGGCCAAAAAGTGATGTCTTTTGTAAGAAAAATGTGCCTTGTTTTCAAAACGGCTACGGTAAAGATGAACTTTTCTCCGCCATTTGAGACCATAAGGAAAAAAATATTTCGTCTGGAACTTGGGATCGACCAGACGAGTTCCTGGAGGATAAAAATCAACGTACAGATCGAAATAAGTGTAGCCAAAATTAAGAGTCGACTCCCACATGAGAGAGTCAAATTCTCTTTTATAAAAGAGGGTCGACCAGAACTTTTGGCGAGAATAACGCGAATGGTCAGAAGGCACTCCACTAAGATTATAAGCCAAACCGTCAGCGTGATTGATATAAATGGTTTCGAAAGTAAGATCACCAAGGGTAAAGCCAGCGTACAACTCATCCCTCCTCAACCAATCAGACGTCCGTTTATAGCGAGGAAGGGCAGCATTTCTTATAAAAAGCGGGTGAACGTCAAATCTATCGCGCCGGACAGGCAAAGAAAAACTGTTTTGATCTCGGTGAGAGAAATTAAACCAAAAAGAACTGTTTTCTCTACCTTCATCCCATGCAAAACCCAGCTCATCAATATCATAACTTCCACGGCGATAAGAGAGTTGATCGGAAAATTCTTTCTTCAGGACAATGTTGATTACCCCTGCAAAGGCTTCCGAACCATAAAGAACAGAACCGGGGCCACGAATTACTTCGATTCTTTCCACTTTATCTACCGAAAGATCCGCAAAAAAGAAAGTTCCACCACCAGTCAGAGCGTTATTAACTGGAACTCCATCAAGGAGAAAGAGGACTCTCTCACTACCAGGAGAGTAAACTCCTCGCAAACTAACAATTGGTATACCCTGGACATCCATGCCGACTATTAGCCCGGGGACCAACCTCAAGACATCGATTATCGTACGAGCACCGATATCTCTAATTCTATCCGCCGAGATTACTGAAACAGTAGAAGGGGCTTTACAAGTGGGCTGGAGATGGCCTGCTGCAATATTAGCTAATTCTAAATAAAGGATTTCTTCGGAGAGATGATCCTCTTCTGGCCTGTCCTGTGCCTGTATAAAGGGGACTCTTCCAAAAAGAGCTATCAAAAGCAAAAATAATCCTGCGCAAACACGCACCCAAAAACCCCATAGGTTTTTTACACATCTTAACAAAAGACAATACTGCTTTCAAATAAGCAACGAGAAAAGAGAAAAACGAGCTAAAATCCACCAGGTAAAATTATTTTTTCAAACAATCCCTACAAACACCTCTAAGTTCGAGATACCTATCCTGCACCTCACCCCATTCCTGAATAGCAGGAAGAAGCGGCAAATTATCTACCTCGGGCCACTCGAAATCCGTAATCTTGTGACACTTGGTACAAACCAGGTGGTAATGATGTGAAACATTGGGATCGAAACGGGCCTTCTCATCCAGAGAATAAATCTTTCTGATGAGACCAAACTTTTCGAAAGTTGCCAGAGTTCGGTAGACGGTATCCAAGGAGATGGTGGGAACTCTCTCTTGAACCCGGGCGAAAATGTCTTCTGCCGAAGGATGGTCCCTGGCTTCCAGTAATACCCGGTAAATCTCAAGCCTTTGATAAGTAAGTTTGATGCCACAAGCCTCACAAATCTTTTTGAACTCTTCCAAAATTTTCTTCGTGTCTTGCACAGTTTTCATCTCAACACCCAAAAATCAGGATTTTTGTTGGTCTTTTCCGAACGAAGACAGAGCAATACCCTTAAAATGGGTCCTACAACTGAACCCTCAGTAAAGTGCCCTAAAAGGCTTGAAATAAGTGCTTAGTGCTTAAGATATTGTCTTGCTTTAAGGCGCTTTTACTTATCGGAGTCGAATCGCCACGTAGCGCCTAAAGTCCCTGTCTCGCACCAAAAACAATATCCTGCCAGCCTTTTTGCTCTGTGCCAGAGCACGGGCGAATTCCTCCATGTTGCGAACCTTCTGGTGATTTACCTCTTCAATAAGCATGCCAGGTTTGAGCCCGGCCATGGCCGCAGGGCTTCCAGGAGCTACTCCGGTAATAATTACCCCTTCGTTGACACCGTAACCAAACTGTTCTGCAAGCTCTGGCGTAAGAGGCCTTACTTCTAGGCCCAATTTCTTGAGAAATTCGTCCTGGCCCGTCATAAGAGCGAGACTTTGGGGCTGAGTTCCTATGGTTACCTCGAGAACCTTCCGTTTACCTTTCCGGATCACCACCATTTTTACTTTCGTGCCCGGAGGTGTAAGCGCAACCATTGTGCGCAACTCGGCGACATTTTTGACGGGTTTCCCGTTATATTCGACAATAATGTCGCCGGGTTTCAGGCCGGCCTTGGCCGCGGGAGAACCCTCCGCCACTTCTGTAACCAGGGCCCCCTCCGGACGCTCAAGTCCGAAAGACTTGGCCAGATCTTCGTTGAGCTCCTGAATTACCACCCCCAACCAGCCTCTCGTGACCTTTCCGGTCTTGATGAGCTGCTCCGTGATGATTTTCACCATGTTGATGGGAATGGCAAAACCTATCCCCATGTAACCACCCGAACGGGTAAAAATGGCGGTGTTCATTCCGATGGCTTCCCCTCTCAGGTTGACGAGAGGACCACCGGAATTCCCGGGATTGATGGCAGCATCAGTCTGGATGAAATCCTCGTAGTCGGTAATTCCTACTCCAGAACGCCCCTTGGCACTGATTACCCCCACCGTAACAGTCTGGGTAAGACCAAAGGGGTTCCCGATGGCAAGTACCCATTCCCCAACCTGAATCTTATCGGAATCGCCCAGGGGAAGGACCGACAGATTCTGAGCATCTATCTTCAGCACGGCCACATCCGAAGCCGGGTCGGTGCCAACGATCTTGGCCTCAAACTCCCGGCCATCTGCCAGTTTCACCTTTACCTTGTCAGCGTTGGCCACGACATGATTGTTGGTCAGGATGTAGCCATCCTTACTGATGATGAATCCCGAGCCCGCCCCCATCTGCCGAAACTTTCGGGGAAAACGGTGCCCAAAAAAGCGCTCAAAAAAATCTTCTCCAAAAAAGTCGAAAGGGCTACCAAAGGGAAAGGGCTCCATCGCCGGCCCACGCCTCACCATCACCTTTTCGACCTGAACAAACACCACGGCTGGACCGGCCTTTTTGGCCACCTGAGCAAAAGCCTTGGAAAGCTTGAGAGCCAGAGATACGGCTTCTTGATCGTCCTTGCTGTTTGTTTGCTCTCCAGAAGGTGCCTTCTCTTCTACCCTTTTGATCTTGAAAATCTCATCCAGAATGGAACTCGAGGCCTTACAGGGAGAGGCCACAAAGGAAATGCAGAGAACCAACAACAGAAAAAATCTCATTTTCAGACCTCCTTTAATTCTCTTTGGCCATTTCGGCCTCGGTTTCTTCCTCGATTTCCTTGGGCTTGGCGGCCAGAGCCTGCCACCGGCTCCTGATATATTGCCTTACTTCCTCGATATCTCTCCGTACGGCTTCTTCATCTCTCCCCTGAAGCTTGGCAATCTCTGGAATAGAAAGGCCATCCAGCACGTGCCAGACAAAGGCCTGGCGCTTCTCCTCCGGCACGCGCGAGAGTTCTCGCATGATAAGGTTCGAAAGCTCTTCCGCCGAAAGGGCTTCTTCAGGCTCCACCACCTCTCCGTCAGGCAGAACATCTTCCCAGCGAAGCATTTCTTCTTCTATAAAATAGGGGCTCTCAAAGTCCTCTTTGAGTTTGTAACGCACATCGTCTAGAGGTACCGTATCTTCCACCGGAATAGCGATATGCCCCTCCTCCTTGAGCTTGTTGATCTCACGTCTGATAATCTGGAGGATCTTCTGGTGCAAAGCGTGCGCCAAATCTCCCATCGCAACTATTTGATCATAGTTCTCATAGGCCCATAAAACGGCTTCGTCTACCACATCGGTAGGGTCGAGATATTCTGGCGGCAACTCCCCTGTGAGCTGATGGAAAAGGATTTCCCGCCGAGCGATGCGGTAGAGATCCCTCAAAAGGGGGCGCAAACGATCGAGGAAACGTTGCCGGAGATCGGCCTTCTTATCCACCGCAAGCTCCGGCAGGGCCTTGGCCATCTCCTTGACGTAATGCTGGTGTCGTTTGTAGATGTGTTCTCCACGAAGTTCTGAAAGGTGGCGGGCCAGCTCCTTTTCAAGCTTCTCGCGGGCCTGTTTGAAGGCCGCTTTCATGTGTTTGTGCTCTCCGCGAGCTGAGAGCACGGCCTGGGGTACCGAAAGGGTAAGCTGGACAAAATAGCGTTTTTTCTTCTCCATCCCTTCTACCACGATCCTCAGATATACGAGGTCGGGATCGAACTTCTTGGTAAGTCTCTCAAAGCGTTGCACCAGTTTGGCCACGTGAGCCTCTGCTAGTTTTTTGTCTGCTGGGCTAATGTCTCTATATATGACGTGGTATTTCATCATTGACCTCCTCGAATTTGTTGTTCAGCGCTGTGCACGCCGTGAAGTTTGTGTTCTCCTCCATGAGCACCGAAAAACTGTGGTCGTTCGATTTCCATGATGATCTTACCCCCGTAGAAGACCATCACGGTACCGGTGGATTCACTCACCGTAATGGCCACCGCCCTCGTAAGGGCCGTTATGGCCGCAGCAGAACGATGCCGCGCCCCGAGCCCCGAAGGGATGTCTTCCGTGACGGCCCCGGCCCTGATAAAGGCTCCCGCCGTTTCGATCACCCCGTCTCCGCGAATAACGAAAGCACCATCAAGGCTCGCAAACTCCTTGACGGTTTCTTCCAGACGCGGATCGAGGATGTTTCTTTCGCTCTCCGGGTACCCTTTGAAGGGATTCAATATCAGCTGTTCACAGTACTGCAGTACCCGCTCCGTATCCCCCACAATAAAGATTGTTCCCACAGGTTTTCCCTCTCTCCCTTCCACGGAGAGATCTATGGCTATCTCCAAGACACGAATGAAAACCTCGGGCTTTACAACCTCGTGAAGGTGCTCGAGTTGGGTCACGGCAAAAAACTCGAACTCCTCTCCGATATCCAAGATAAAGAGAGAGTCGAGAACACCGCTTTCCGCGATACCGGAGAGACAAAGAATGATGTCTTCGGGATGAAAGACCCCCTGCGAAACCCCTACCAAGACGGCCACCTTCATCTGGCCCAGTCTGGTGAGTTTAATGGAAGGAACCTTTATGGTAATGACCTTTTCAGGGAGTTCTTCGTCGATTTCCTCTCGACTCACCAGAACCAGCTTGGTGTCTCCGAGTTTTTGGAGGAAATGTTCGAGAAAGGGCTTGTCTTGAAAGACATCGGCGTAAACCATGATGGCTTTGATCTGGAGGCAGTTCGACAGATCAGCCGCGTATTCCAGGAGTTTTTCCGTAAGGCACTTTTTAAATTGGTTTATTTTGGCCATCGCAAGCCCTTCTCCTCCGATCTTCTCTCGATGAGACGCTAAGAGCGGGGATTTTCCCTGTCAAGGCAAGCATTGTAAGCCCAGAATAGAGTATTTCTGCCAAAGGGATGAGATTCATAACGTCTTCGCGATTATAGGTAATGAGTCTTTCGAGGGCCGCGGCATCTCCCCTCCGACGCCAGAGACGCCAGAGTTTTACCGCCATGTAACCGTCGAAACCATCTACTTCCTCTGGTCTCCCCAACCCCAGAGCTTTTTCGATCTTCTTAAGCCCCCCTTTGAGCCCCAATCTCTTGAAAAGGGGGCAAAGATCCAGATGCACCAGGGGTTCGGAAAGCCAAGGATATCTGGATTTGAGGAAAGGCCAGTCAAAGAAGCTTCCTCCAAAGGTGATCCAGAAACGGGCCTCTTTGAGCCGCTGGAGACCTTCCTCCAGATTTTCTCCCGCCACGTAAGCAAAATAGCCCTCCTGGGTTGCCAGACCGAGGACGGTTACCTCGTGTTCTCCTCGCCTCAGGCCGTCGGTTTCGATATCCAGAAAAACCGCCTCCCTTCGGAAGTGCTTGAAAAGGCGCCAGTGATGTCTCCGTGGGAGTCTGGCTGCTAGGGTGTCGAGATCTTTGGCGGATGGAATGAGCTCACACAATCTGTCTTGAAGGAGGCGGAGCCGTCTCCCAGAGAGACGGGGCAAAGAATCCCGGGCCAGGAGGTGCCACCAGGTCCGACACCCTGCCTGCCAGAGGTGGCGTTCTGTCTTTTCGTCCACCCCTGGCAGGAGCAAAAAGGTGCGATATAGCATCTAGAGGCGATCTTCGTAAATCTTGGTGGGATATTTCTTTTGGAGCTCCTTGAGCACCTTTTGCAAGGCTTCTTCTTCTTTGGCTGCAACAAGCTCCTGGCGTACTTTCTCTTTCACTTCTTCGAAACTCTTTTGCTTGGCCTCGCGCACTTCTTCGACCTTGATAAGGTGGTAACCGAAGGCCGTCCGCACGGGTGGGCTGATCTCCCCCGGTTTCAGGCTAAAAGCCGCCTCCTCGAACTCCTTCACCATTTGCCCCCTGGTAAAGAAGCCAAGGTCTCCTCCACGGTCTTTGGTCCCGGGATCTTCGGAATACTTCTTGGCAAGCTCCGCAAAATCTTCTCCCTTGAGAAGACGCGCCCGCAACTCCTGCGCCTTCTTCAGGGCCTTTTTCTCTTCTTCAGGGCTTGCATTCTGGGGCACCTTGATCAGAATATGCCGGGCCCTGATGGCTTTGGGCTCCTGAAACTTTTCCTTGTTTTTCTCGTAGTAGGCTTTGAGCTCCTTCTCGTCTACCTTGTCCACCCCTGCCAGGACCTTTTCCAGATAGGCCTGGGCCAGAATCTGTTTGGTAACTTCATCGATCTTGGCTTTCACCTTGGGATCTTGATCCAGCTTCGCATCTTTGGCAGCCAGCGAAAGAAGAGAAATCTCCACCCAGCGTTTGACGAGAGCATTCTTGAGCTGGGGTTGATGGGCAAGGATCATCTTTATCTGCGGAGGAGCGGTCTCAAGCTTGGCTTCAAATTCCTTTTTGGTGAGCTTATAAGGCCCGACCTCGGCCAGAACTTCCTCCTTCTCCCCGGCATAGGACAGGGAAACCAGAAAACACCAACAGCAAAGGACCAAAAGAATTCTCTTCATCAAAAACCTCCTTTAATCTCTGATCTCTGGGCAGCTTAAGCGGAGAAACCCCTTCTGACAAGCTACTAACGCAGGATAGTTTTGGCAGGAAAGTATCCCGGACCCACACGGCAACAGGGAAGAACGAGAGATTCGGGGCCCAAAAGGGTACCGGGATTGGTCACCGAATTACAACCCGTCTGGACTCCATCTCCCAAAATGGCTCCAAGCTTTCGCAACCCCGTATCATAGGTTTGCCCGTTCACCCGGATACGGATATTGTCGCGGGTGAGCTTGAGATTGGCGAGCTTGGTTCCAGCGCCCAGGTTGACCTCTCGCCCCAAAATGCTGTCGCCCAGATAGGCAAAATGCCCCGCTTTGGCGCCTTCCAGCATGATGCTGCCTTTCATCTCGGTGGTATGCCCCACCACGCACCGGGGCCCGACGTAGCAATTCCCCCTGATATATGCTCCCTGGCGTATTTCCGTAAAGTCCCCCACAAAAAGGGGCCCCTTGAGCAAGGCCCCGGGCTCCACCAGGACTCCGCGCCCAATTTCGATCTCGTGATCCATGAAGACCGCCCCGGCGCAGAGCACGCTTGCCCCGGGAAGGATTCTTCCCGAAAGCTCGACCAGAAGTTTCTCCTTGGTGGCGTCCCCAAAGACGATCTGGACATCTTCTTGTGCCAGGAAGAGCTCACCCTCAAACAGGATGAAGGTTTCTGAAAGGGGGGCCCCGAGAGGAAGCCCCTCAAGATTGGGCTGAACCAGGGCCTTGAGCCTCTCTTTGAGCCTGGCCACCGCCTCCCAAACGGGTTCGTTTAACTCGAAGAGATCTTCAAGTGAGGTAAGGTCCCCTTTCGGAAAGAAATCGTGGGGATATATCATTTGCTCTCTCCTCTGGCCTTCAATACCTCTACCAAAGGTGGACCAATTTCTACCAGCCCCAGTTCGGTGATGTCCATAAGGTGGATACGGGTATCATGGCCGCACATGCGGCAGCCATCGATCCGGAAAAGACGCACGATCTCTCCCACCTCCACCTTGTAGAGCTGGGCGGCCCGGGCCGAGAGGATGAGCTCCTTTGAAAGGACCATGGTACAGTCCACGATGTGTCCCACGGCGTATCCACCTGCGGCCTCAGCGGAGAGTTCCTCGTGTGAACTCCTCTTTTGCGAAATGAAAAGTGCCGTTTGATACCATTTCTTGCAAAAAGTATAGATGGTTCGCACGATACTTCTGGCAAGCATCTCCTTGGCTTCGTAAAGGCCCGTGATGGAGTCGATCACCGTGCGGTGAACTCTGTAGGTTCGGTAAACATGGGCCAGCGTATCGAGCAGGGTCGGCATGTCTTCTCGCAGACGGGCATAACTCGCGGCATCGAGGATGATGATTTTGTCTTCGATCTCTTTGAAATCCACTCCCATCGCTTTGGCTCGCTGCTCAAGCCCCACGGAAAGATAGGAAGCCGGGGTTTCGACCGTTACGAAACAAACCGGCTCCCCCAGGCTTGCCTGCTTCACGGCAAATTGTTCTGCCATGAGACTTTTCCCGGTATCCGGCATGCCCGTGATATTGGCAACACATCCCAGGGGGATGCCTCCCAGGCTCTTGCGGTGCGGCTTTTTATCCTTCCATTCCACCACGTAGAAGAGATCATCGAGCCCTGGCACCCCCGTCGGAACACCCTTGAGTTCGGGGGCCTTCTCCTTGGCCTCTGAAACCGTAAAAATGGCGTCGTAAATTATGTGGCGTTCCCTTTCGTCCATTTTCTTCTCCTCATTTTTCAAGAGTTTCCCCGTCGGGGAGCACGTAATCCGAAGGATAATCCTCCACCGTTACTTCCGGATAGACCACACAATTGGTGCCGATACGGCTCCCTCCCGGGACAAAAGCCCTCTTTCCGATCACGGTAAGACCGCTGAAGAGGTGTTTGGGGAAACGGCGATTGACCACCCCGGGATCTCCGAAACCTACTTCTGCCCCCTCTCCCACGAAGACCTCTTTGTCCAGGATGGCTCTTTTCAACCTCGCCCTGCGGGAAATAACAGAACCGTGCATGATAACACAGTCCTCCACCAGGGCCCCTTCCTCGACGATCACTCCAGGAGAAAGAACGGACCTCCTCACCTCTCCAGCCACCACACAGCCCGGCGAGACCACGCTCTCTTCCACCTGGCCCGAACAATGGATCTGAGCCGGAGGCCAATCATAGGACATTCCGTGTGGCATAACGTTGGTCATCGTTCCCCAGGCTTCCGGATCAAGCCCGGAGTCGGGACGCAAGAGATCCATGTTGGCCTGGAAATAGGCCTCAAGAGTACCCACATCTCGCCAGTAACCTTTGAAGGGAAAGGCATAGACCCGGGCCTCCTTCAGAGCCTGAGGAAGCACGTGCATTCCAAAGTCTTCCTGTTTCACTCTGTGCAGGACATCCACCAGATAGGAGGTATCGAAGACGTAGACCCCCATCGAAGCCAGGTTTGAGCGCGCCCTGGCCGGCTTTTCTTCCCAGTCTACGATGCGTCCTTCTTCATCGGTAATGGCGATCCCAAAGTGGTGAGTTTGCTCCCAGGGCACGGGCATCATGGCCACCGTCACCTGGGCCCGGCGCTCTCTGTGAAACTTCACAAGTTCGCGATAGTCCATGTGGTAGACGTGATCTCCCGAAAGAATGAGGACCTCTCGAGAGGGCCGCTGGGTAATAAAATCGAGATTTTGCCTCACGGCGTCGGCGGTCCCCTTGTACCAATCCCAATCCTTCTCACCGGTTTTGGGAGGAAGGATCCGGACTTCTCGCGTGCGCCCGGAGAGATCCCAGGGAGAACCGTCGCCGATGTGATCCATCAAGGAGAGGGGCTTGTACTGCGTCAGAACGGCCACGCGGGAAAGGTCGGAGTTGGCAATGTTTGAAAGGGTGAAATCGATTATCCGGTAGATGCCGCCGAAGGGAACGGCTGGTTTGGCCCGTTTGCGAACCAGAATATTGAGGCGACTGCCCACGCCTCCGGCCAGAAGAATCGCTAAGACATCCCTCATGCCGCCTCCTCACTCCTATTTAGCATTTTTAGCGAGTTGTGTCACCAGGAGGCTCAGGAAGGGGACCAGAGGGGAAGATAGATCCAGAAGGCGGTGTAAGATCCTTCTTCGGAGGTAACCTTGATATAACCGTGGTGGGATTTCACGACCTCCGAAGCAATCGCCAGCCCCAGCCCTGTTCCTTCCTCCTTCGTGGAAAAATACGGCTCAAAGATGCGGGCCAGACGCTCTTTGGGGATTCCGGGCCCATAGTCTTTTATCATGATCTCCACGAAGTCCCGGGGTTCGAGCCCCAGAGAGGACGCTTCTTCTCTTCCCACTTTTCGGATACGAATCTCCATTTTACCGGCATCCTGCAGGGCCTGCCGGGCATTTATAACGAGATTCTGAAAGAGCTGAGCAAGTTGACTCTTGTCTCCCCAAACGATCAGCTCTTCCGCAGGAGAATCCATGATGCATTCTATTTGGGAACCGTAGAGGACCAGACGGGTAATTTCTCGCAGAAGGGGAACGATTTCTACCGGCTGCTTGGCGGCGGCTTTGAGCCCTGCAAAAAGGGCCAATCCTTCCAGGAGATTTTCGAGCCGGCCCGAGATCTCCTTGAGCCTTTCGATAATGAGAGGCGCCTTTTCGGGATGAAGAGAGGCCATTTCGAGCTGGCCCTTCAAAAGAAAGAATAGATTGTTGAAGTCGTGCAAAAAGCCGCGGGCCATGAGCTTTAAGGCCTCGATCTTTTCCTTTTGAGCCCACTCCCGTTCGAGCTCCTTCCGCCAGGTGATATCCCGTACAAAAGCGAAGGTTACCTTCTCCTCTTCGATTTCCGCTGTAGGAGAGAAGAAGATCTCCCCGACAAAGGTCTCACCGGTCTTTCGTTTGAGACGGAGCTCAACGGGCCTTCCACACACAAAGGACTCATCGGCTTGAGGGTCTTCAAGGAGCAAGGATGGCCACTCTTTCTCCATCACCTCTTCGGTCCTGAAGCCGAAGAGTTTCTCCGCCGAAGGATTCCAGAAAATGATTTTCTTCTTGAGATCGAAACCAAAGATGGCCTCCGGAGCCGTTTCCGTAATGAGACGGAACTTTTCTTCACTTTGAGCCAGCTCCTTACGGGCCTTGGCCAGGGTGGTGAGATCCTGGATGATGCCACTCAATACCTCTTCGTCCTCCTGGCGATAATAGCGGGCCGAAAGAGCAGCGTAGATTACCTGGCCGTTGAAACAGCGCAGGCGAGCCTCAAACCCCTGCACGACTCCGCGAGAGCGCAAAATATTCAAAAACTTCTCTCTATCTCTCGGGTCTTCGTAAAAATCGGTGGCCTTACAGCGGAGCAAAATTTCCCGGTTGGGACAACGCAGGATAGAAGCGAGAGTCTTATTGGCTGCCAGGATGGTACCATCGGGACGTGAAACAAAGAGCCCAACGGGGATATCTTCTAAAAGATCCAAAAAACGCCGTTCCGGAGACATTCAAACCCACGCCTTTCAGGCATAAAGATCGGCTATTGGCAATATTTCTTTAAAAGCTCACGCAGCGGATCAGCGTGGGGATTCTTGACCAGACGCCCATAGATGATGTCCACCGGCCGGACCGGTTTGCCGTAATAGAGCCGATTCCAGGAATCGCGAGGTTTGATGATGGCACCCTCCAGGCTGATACCAATGAAGGCCCCTTTCGAGCGCCCGAAGGCGAGAATGTCCGCAAGCTGAGCCTTGGCTCCCATGCCGATGGGCCCCGCAGCCACGCTCAGGTCTCCGCCAAGTTTTACCGCCGTAGAGAGGAAGGCGTCTATGCCCTTCTGAGTCATGATGAGGAGGACTATCTCTGAGACCTCCCCGCCAAACTGGAGCCCAAAGGACACCGAACCGATGGTGTAGAAGGCCGGATAAGACCAGTCGTTTCCGGGATAGCGGGCAAGCAACACCCCGCTTCCTCCCGAACCGCCGATAAAAAAGGCCCCCTTGATGAGCTGGGGAACAATGATGACACCCTTGGCCTCTTTCAGGTGCTCGCGGAGCCAGCTCATCTGCTCATCTGTGAGAAAGCGCCTCATGGTGATGGTGGCCTTGTCCACGAGCTCGTGAGGAGGCCCATATTTCTTGCCCCAGGCAGGAGAAAAGAGGAGACACAGCAAAAAGAGAATAATGACTGGTATTTTCAGACTCGGGCGCATTCTTAACCCTCCTTGTCGTATTACTACCGGGAGCGCTTTTACACGACAAAAAGTCATTGCAAAGCTACCTTGTTTTTTGTTATCGCGAGGGCCGCAGGCCCGTGGCAATCTCTATCCCGAGTGAAGCGAGGGATCTGAGATTGCTTCGCTCGCAATGACTCAACACTTGTTATCTGTTTCATGCTCCCAGTAATATAAACACCGTGGAAGCCTGCGTCGTTTTTGACAACCGCGCCTTTGCTCCGGAATTCATTGCCGGCTGGGGTTTGAGCGTCTTCTTCCGGCCTCTGGGGCTCCTTTTCGATACCGGCTCCGAGACGAATGCCCTTCTGCACAACTTCTCCTTATTTAACATAATGCCCCGGGAGATTCACTCCATTTTCCTCTCCCACTTCCACTGGGACCATGCCGGGGGCCTGCTCGGACTTCTGCCGCTTCTTTCTTCTCCGAGGGTCTTTTTGCACCGGGGATTCTCGGCGGGTTTCATTTCAGAGATCAGGCGCCTTGGCGGAGAAGTGGTCATCCTCGACGAACCTTCAGAAATCGGCCCGAAAATCTTTAGCACCGGCCCCCTTCCCGCTCCCACCCCGGAGGCCGCTCTCATACTTGAAATCCGCGGAAGACTTGCCCTCTTTACCGGCTGCGCCCACCCGGGGATAACCAACTTGGTCCGCCAAACCCTGGAACTTTTTGGCAAACCACCCCTGCTCGTCGCAGGCGGTTTCCATCTCCTCCAAACCAGCCGGAAAAAGGCCCGGCTCATTGCCGAGGAGCTTCTGGCCCTGGGAGTGCGCCTGGCGGCCCCGTGTCACTGTACCGGGCAAAAGGCCCTCGAGGCCTTTGCCGATATATTTCAAGATGGCTTTCTGGCAACTGGCACCGGAAGCATCCTCCCTCTGGAAGAGCTTTTACAGGCTCTTTAGAGACTTCCTCTTCCCACGCTATTGCCTCACCTGCGGAAAACTTTTGGGCTCCCAAGATCTCCTTCTTTGCCCCCGGTGCCGTCCGCACCTCAAACACAATCCCTCTCCCTGCCCACTCTGCGGGCTCCCTTACCAGGGAGAAACTCCCTGCCCCGCCTGCAGCCTGGAGGCACCTCCCTTCAGCCGCACCTTGGCCCCCTTTCTTTACGCCCCGCCCTTAAGCCTCGCCCTGCGCGAACTAAAGTACAAAAAGAGGATCCACCTTGTCCGTGAAATTGCGCCCCTCTGGAGGGAAACCGCGGGCGAAGAGCTTCCCGCAGACTTTCTGGTCTGCCCGGTGCCGTTACACCGCCGAAGGCTCCTCGAGCGGGGGTTCAACCAGAGTCTCCTCCTGGCCCGAAAGATCTTCGGAAAGAAACGGGTAAAGGAGTTGCTGGTGCGCCACCGGGCCACGAGCCCCCAGGCGGCGCTCCCCCGCAAGGAAAGGCTCAAAAACGTTAAGGGGGCCTTCAGGATACGAAAAGGGACCGAGATTGCCGGGCGGAAAATACTCCTTTTCGACGACATCTTCACCACCGGGGCCACCCTGCGAGAATGCGCCGGGGTGCTGCTCAAAGCCGGGGCTGCGGAAATTCGAGTAGCCGTGGTGGCGAGAGCAGAATAAAATGGGCCGCATGAAGATCGCCCTTCTGCAATATCCTCTCCAGAAAAGGGCTGCCGATACCTTTGACACCCTCCTTTCCCTTTATCGGGAGACCGCGGGAGCGGACCTCGTGGTGGCCCCGGAGCTTGGGATCTCCGGCTTCGAAGAGGCCTTCGATTTCGAAACCCTGGACAAGGCCCTGGAGAGTTTCCCGCCGCGCAAGCCCGGCCCGCCCCTCCTGGTGGGCGGGGCCACCCGGGATTTCAGGAGTGCGGCCTGGCTCTTCGACTCTCAGGAGGCCCGGCCCGTGGCGGAGAAGATAAACCTCTTCCCGGGGTTTGACGCCGAAAAGGGCTTCAAACCCGGCGGCAGGAAGAGACCATTCCCTCTCGGAGAAGACCTTTTCGGGGCGGTCATCTGCTATGATCTCCGCTTCCCGGAGATAACGAAGTTCCTCGCCACCCGGGGGGCCAAGGTCGTCTTTGTTCTGGCAGCCTGGCCCGGGGAGCGCCTCCCCCATTTCCACGCCCTCCTTCGCACCCGGGCCATCGAAAACCAGATTTTCGTGGTGGGGGTAAACGCCCTGGGAAACGTGGCCGGGGTAGAGCTTGGCGGGCAAAGTGTGGTCTTCTCCCCGTGGGGAGAGCGGCTCCTTCTGGCCGAAGGGGAGGGTGCCTTCGAGGTGGAGCTCAACTTCGGCCTCCTGAAAGAGGCCAGGCGCCTTTTCACCACCACCCGCCTTACCCCTCCGGTTCCCCCCTCGGAAAAGATCTTTCCTCTCACGGAGCTCCTTCCCCTTCTTTCCGCCGCACGGGAGCTCGGACAAAAGGTCGTCTTTACCAACGGCTGCTTCGACCTCCTCCACGCCGGGCACGTGAGTTATCTGAACGCCGCCCGCCGGGAGGGAGACCTCCTGGTGGTGGGCCTCAACTCGGACACCTCGGTGAGGAAGATCAAAGGGCCCAAGCGGCCCCTCAACCCGGAGGAGTTTCGGGCCCAGGTGCTGGCGGGGCTTTCCGCGGTAGACTTCGTGGTGCTCTTCGAGGAAGAGACCCCGGAGAAGCTCATCCGGGCCATCAAGCCGGACGTTTTGGTGAAGGGGGCCGACTGGCCGGAGGAAAAGATCGTAGGGGCCTCCTTTGTGAAGAGCTACGGGGGGCGAGTGGTGCGCATCCCCTTCGAGTTCGATATCTCTACCACCAAAATCATCTCACGGATGAACGATGAGACTGCATCCCATTGATTCCTGCGGCGTCATGCTCTCTTACCGCTGTCAGTGCGGTTGCAGGCACTGTGTCTACGCCTGTGGGCCGCGCTGGAAGGGATGGATGAGCAAAGAGGCGCTCGAAAATCTCCTCCGCGGAATCGGCGAGACCTGGGTCTACCCCCGGGGGCTCCACCTGGCCGGCGGGGAGGCCTTTCTCAATTTCGAGCTCCTGCTCTTCGGGGTGGAGAAGTGCCGGGAGCTCAAGCTCCCCATCGAGTACGTGGAAACCAATGCCGGCTGGTGTCTGGATCTGGAGACCGGTCTTGAGAAATTCCGCCTCCTGAAGGAGGCCGGGCTCACGAGTGTGCTCATCTCTGTGAGCCCCTTTCACGCCGAAACCATCCCCCTGAAACGCACCCTGGCCGCCATCAAGGCCGCCGAAGAGGTCTTTGGCCCGGGAAACACCGTGGTCTACATGCGCCAGTTCATTCCCCTCATCGCCCGTTTCGGGGGGGAAAGGCCCGTTCCCCTGAAGAAGTGGCTCGAAGAATTCGGCCCGGAAGAGGCCGGAAGGATCTTCTGGGACGGCTACGCCCTCATTCCGGGAGGGCGCGCGGGCCCGGAGCTCGGGTTCCTGGCCCCGAGGAAATACGAGGCCCGCGCCTTTGCCGGGGAGAATTGCGCCCGCGAGATCCTGACCTCCCGCCACGCCCATTTCGACCCCTATGGCAACTACATCCCCCTCTTCTGCGGGGGCTTAAGCCTTGGCAGGTTCGAAGACCTGCCCTCTTTCGTGAGGAGCTTTGATTACCGCAAGCTCCCGCTGGTAAAGATCCTGGTGGAGGAAGGGCCCTTTGGGCTCGCGCAGTTTGCCCAGAGAACCTTTGGCTACCATCCTTCCGGGCTTTATGCCGGCAAGTGCCACCTCTGCGTGGAAGTGAGGCGGTTCCTCCAGGAAAGAGAAGACTTTGAGGAACTTTCACCAAAGGAATTTTACACCAATCTCAGATCTCATCTGCCACCGCTCAAAGATGCTTCCTGACTATCTCTTCGCCAAGATCAAAGTGGTCTTCTTCGACGCCGAGGGCACCCTCTTTGCCATCCACCCCTCGGTGGGGCACATCTACGCCCGGGTGGCGGAAAAGTTCGGAATCAAGGCCTCTTGCGAGGCCATCGAACGCCGGTTCTTCGAGATCTATCGCCAGAGTCGCAGAGCCTGGGAGGCAGACCCGGAAAGCTGCTTCGAGGGCTGGCGGGAAGTCTTTCTCAAGACCATGGAGGGTTTCGGGACGCTTTCCGACCCCGAAGCCGCCTTCAAGGAGTGCTACGAGTGCTTCGCGCGACGGGAATTTTTCAAACTCTCTCCGGGGGTACGCGAAACACTTGAGTTCCTGCGAGAAAAAGGCCGGCGCCTGGCCGTCATTTCCAACTGGGACGAACGCCT
>Ga0256835_1000856_pt1 | contig 20075 bp, 9 predicted proteins | sample PIR30metaG_FD_185972 | JGI IMG/M metagenome (GOLD analysis project Ga0256835, IMG submission 185972) | Hydrothermal vent microbial communities from East Pacific Rise, Pacific Ocean - PIR-30 | ecosystem: Environmental > Aquatic > Marine > Hydrothermal vents | place: Pacific Ocean: East Pacific...
CTGCAAAAAAAGATCCGCGGCTCAAGCCGCGGATCTTTTCGTGAAAGGGTGAGATGTGATCATTTCTCTTTTTCCATCTCCTCTTTGATGGCGGCCTGGGCGGCGGCCACGCGGGCGATGGGCACACGGTAGGGCGAGCAGCTCACATAGTTCATCCCCACGCGGTGGCAGAACTCCACCGAGGAGGGCTCGCCGCCGTGCTCGCCGCAGATCCCCACCTTCAGGTCGGGACGCGTGCTGCGGCCTTTCTCGATGCCGATCTTGATGAGCTGGCCGATCCCCTCCTGGTCGAGCACCTGGAACGGGTCGTTCTTCAGGATGCCTTTCTCGAGGTAGATGGGGAGGAATTTGCCCACGTCGTCGCGTGAGTATCCGAATCCCATCTGAGTGAGGTCGTTGGTGCCGAAGCTGAAGAACTCGGCTGATTGGGCGATCTGGTCGGCCACCAGTGCGGCACGCGGCACCTCGATCATCGTCCCCACGAGGTAGTCGATGCGGTCGCCCCGCTCTTCGAACACTTTCTCGGCGGTCTGGCGGATGATCTCTTCCTGCATCTTCATCTCGTTGAGGGTGCCGGTGAGGGGCACCATGATCTCGGGCTTGGTGTTGACGCCTTTGGCCTTGAGGTTGAGGGCGGCCTCGATGATGGCGCGCACCTGCATCTCGGTGATCTCGGGATAGGTGTTACCGAGACGGCAGCCGCGGTGACCCAGCATGGGGTTGACCTCCTCAAGGTCGGCCACTTTTTTCTTGATCGTCTCGACGCTGACGCCCATCTCTTCGGCCATCTCCTGCTGGCTCTTTTCGTCCTTGGGCACGAACTCGTGCAGGGGCGGGTCGAGCAGGCGGATGGTCACAGGCAGGTCGTGCATCACCTCGAGGATGCCTTCAAAGTCGCCCCGCTGGATGGGCAGCAGTTTTTCGAGGGCTTTGCGGCGGCCTTCTTCGTCTTCGGCGAGGATCATTTCACGCATGGCCTTGATGCGGTCGCCCTCGAAGAACATGTGCTCGGTACGGGTGAGGCCGATCCCTTTGGCGCCGAAGTCGCGTGCCACCTTGGAGTCGTGCGGGGTGTCGGCGTTGGTGCGTACCTGCATGCGGGCATATTTGTCGGCCAGCTTCATCAATTCGCCGAAGTCGCCGCTGAGCTTGGGCTCGAGGGTGTCGACCTTGCCGTCGTACACCTCGCCGGTGGTGCCGTTGAGGGAGATCCAGTCGCCCTCTTTCCAGATCTTGTCACCCACTTTCATGATACGTTGTTTGTAATCGATCTGGATGGCGCCGGCGCCGGAGACGCAGCACTTGCCCATTCCGCGGGCGACGACGGCAGCGTGGGAGGTCATCCCGCCGCGGGCGGTGAGGATCCCTTCGGCGACGTTCATGCCGCGGAGGTCTTCGGGCGAGGTCTCGATACGTACGAGCACCACCTTTTCGCCTTTGGCAGCCCACTCTTCGGCCTCGTCGGCGTGGAAGACGATCTTACCGGTGGCGGCACCGGGAGAGGCGGGCAGCCCCTTGGCCACCACTTTGGCTTTCTTGATTGCCTCCTGGTCGAACACCGGATGGAGCAGCTCATCGAGCTTGTTGGGTTCGATGCGCAGGAGGGCGGTCTTTTCGTCGATGAGCCCTTCGCGCAGCATGTCCATGGCGATCTTCACCATGGCCTGTCCGGTGCGTTTGCCGTTACGTGTCTGCAGGAGCCAGAGCTTGCCTTCCTGGATGGTGAACTCGATGTCCTGCATGTCGCGGGCATGTTTCTCGAGCTTGTCCTGGATCTCATAGAGCTCTTTGTAGATCTCCGGCATGGTCTCTTCGAGCGAAGGATACTTGGTGCGGCGCTCCTCTTCGGAGATTCCCTGCAACTTGGCCCAGCGGATCGAGCCTTCTTTTGTGATTTGCAGGGGGGTGCGGATGCCTGCCACTACGTCCTCGCCCTGGGCGTTGATGAGATATTCGCCGTTGAAAATTTTCTCGCCCGTGGCGGCGTCGCGTGTGAAGGCCACGCCCGTGGCGGAGTTGTTGCCCATGTTGCCAAAGACCATCGCCTGGACGTTGACAGCCGTGCCCCAGTCGTCGGGGATCTTGTTCAGACGCCGGTAAAGGATGGCGCGCTCGTTGTTCCAACTGTCGAAAACGGCGATAATGGCTCCCCAGAGCTGGTCCCACGGATCATCGGGGAAGTCGTGACCCGTACGTTCCTTGACGGCGGCCTTGAAGCGTTTGACCAGTTCCTTCAGGTCGTCGACATCGAATTCGGTGTCGAGGGTGATGCCCTTCTTTTCTTTCAACTCTTCCATGATCTCCTCGAAGGGGTCGATATCTTCTTTGGTCTTGGGCTTCATCCCCAGCACCACATCTCCGTACATCTGTACGAAACGGCGGTAGGAGTCCCATGCAAAACGTTCATTGTTGGTCTTCTTGGCCAGGCCGACGACAGCATCGTCGTTCATTCCCAGGTTGAGGACGGTGTCCATCATCCCGGGCATGGAGGCGGGGGCACCCGAGCGCACCGAGACCAGCAGGGGATTCTCCTTGTCGCCGAAGCGCGACCCCATGATGTTCTCGATGTGGGCGATCCCTTTCTTGACATCCTCCCTCAGCAATTCGATCACCTTATCCTTGCCCAATTCGTTGTATTCCCTACATACTTCCGTGGTGATGGTGAACCCGGGGGGTACCGGTACACCGATGCGGCTCATTTCGGCCAGATTGGCCCCTTTGCCACCGAGCAGAAGGCGCATCTCTGCATTGCCTTCAGCCTGCTTGTTGCCGAACGTGTAAATGCGTTTTTTCTGAGACATAATTTATTGCTTTTAAGGTTGTTGAATGAACACTTGGCGCGAAAACGACCCCAAAAGTAATAAAAATGACGGCTTTTGTAAAGGATCCCGGTCATTTTGTATGTTAAAAAACATTAATTACTTTCATGTTACTATTTTAAAAAAGGTAACACGATGGTTTTGCGGATCACGATCTTCATTGTGGCGGCGTTGCTGTTTATGTCTCACGATTATTGGTTTGAAGCCAGGCCTTTTGTGCTGTCTGCGGGGGAAGAGGCCGAACTGCATCTCTGGGTGGGCGATGACGGGCATGTGGAGCTGGAGCGGACACTGGAAAAGGGGATGACCCCCTCGTTCCGGATGTACCATGGGGAAGAGGTTGTCGACCTCTTGGCTTCAGGGAAAGAGGGTGACCGGCCGGTGGCCAAGGTCCGGCTTACGGAGCCGGGTCATTATCTGGTGGTGATGGAGCGGGATTTTGCATATATCTCCCTCACGCGGCAGGAGTTCCTGGATTATTTGAAGCATGAGGGCATCGCGGACGACAAGCGGCTGCTCGACCACATGGGGGGACGGGAGAAACAGCGGGAGCGGTATGCCCGGTCGGTGAAAGCTTTGCTCTATGTGCGCGACGGGAAGGGTATGCCGCCGACGCCGTCCGGGCCCTGGAGACGGGTTTACGGGCATCCGTATGAGATCGTGTTGCTGAATGATCCGTACGCTTTGCGGGGAGGTGGAAAGTTGCACGTGAAGGTGCTGCGGCACGGCCTTCCTGTGGCCGGGAAGAAAGTGATGGCCCAGCACTTGCCGGAAGAGGACTTCCGCGAGATCGTCGCCGTGAGCGACCGGGAAGGCTCCGCCACGTTCGACCTGCCGGAAGGGGGGATGTGGTTGGTGCGGTCGCTCGACCTCAACCCCTGCCATCACTGCGATACCATCGACTGGGAGAGCCACTGGGCTTCGTTCAGTTTCTTTGTGCCCCTGTAAGATGCTCGCGGGCTTTTTTATTGGGAACAGCATCACATTATTCCTGGTACGGAAAGAAAGATCCCCTTCAGCTCCTGCCCTTGGGAGTTGTCAGGGTTTGTTCCATCTACGTAGTTATCTACGTAGAAGACTACGTAGATATATACAGGTATTTAATTGTGATTCACTCCAAAAATTGATTAATTGCTGTATAACTTGTAAAAAAGTAAGACATCATCGTTTCCCCGGTATGCACTGATGAGGGAGAATAATTTTCACAGGTGTAACAAAAAATAAATTGGAACGTCTTACGTTAAATTGAACGAAAGTTTTAGTTTTGCAGTGGACGGGGAACCGTTCCGTTATCAACAAGAGGGATGATCTCCGGTCCAGGGAAGCGGACTACGGCGGGATGAGAGACCGGGCAAGAGGGGACAGGATCGTGTCACCTTAGAAATAAACGTTTTGGAGATCACCATTCGAGGGCTCAGGAAGGTCTATCCCAACGGCAACGTTGCGCTGGACGGCATTGATCTGCAGATCGGCCGGGGCATCTTCGGGCTGCTCGGCCCCAACGGGGCGGGCAAGTCGACGTTGATGCGCATCCTGGTGACCCTGATGCGGCCGACGTCGGGAGAGGTGAAGGTGGGGGGGATGGACTTGCAGCGCCAGCGGGGTCGCATCCGGCGCCTGCTGGGGTACCTGCCGCAAGAGTTTGCCCATTTCCCGCGTTTGCGCACGTATGAGTTCCTGGATTACATGGCCCGTCTTTCGGGCATGCGGTCGGGGCGGGAGCGGCGCCGCGCCATCGAGTCCATCCTCCACGAGGTGGGGCTGTTCGAGGCGCGCGACCGGATGGCCTCCCAGCTTTCCGGCGGCATGAAACGCCGCCTCGGCATCGCCCAGGCCCTCATCCACCGTCCGCGCATCCTTATCGTCGATGAGCCGACCACCGGCCTCGACCCCGAGGAGCGCATCCGTTTCCGTAACCTCCTTGCCGACATCAGCAGCGGCGAGGTGATCGTCATCCTCTCCACCCACATCGTGGGGGATATCTCCAGCACCTGCAACCAGATGACCCTGCTCAACCACGGACGTATTGCCTATGCGGGTCCGCCCGAAGGGCTCATCGAAAAAGCCAGGGGGCATGTGTGGCAGATCACCGTGGGCGACCGGGATTATGTGGATGTCAGCGCGAAGTATCCCGTCATTGCCACCGTCCCCGGACGTGACGGATGGGCTGTCCAACTGGTGGGGGAGCCGCCGGAAGGCTTTCCCGCCCTCCCTGTCGAACCCAACCTGGAGCATGCATACGTTTATTTCATGGAGTATGTGCTGCAGGAAAAAGTGGAGGATGCCCTGCGATGAGCACCGTGGCGCGATATGAACGACTGGCCCTGCGTCGCAGTTGGTTCCTGCGCATCTTCATCCTGCTCGGGGGCGTGGTGCTCTTTGTGGTCAACCTCATCAAACTTACCCATGCCCAGATAAGTCCCTCGTGGCCGATGGTGGGGTTGCCTGCGCTGATCCCCCAGTACAGCCTCCGGCTGATCAACCTGGGGCAGTCGGTGGTGGCCGTCTTCCTGGCGGTCGACTTCCTGCGGCGCGACCAGCGCCTCGACACGTCCGAGGTGGTCTATACCAAGCCGGTGAGTAACCTGCACTATCTGCTTGGCAAGGCCTGGGCCAGCATCTCTTTGTTCCTGGTGATCGACCTCTTTTTCCTGCTGGTGGTGCTGGTGTTCAACCTGGTCTCGAAAGAGGCACGCCTGGATCTCGCGGCCTATCTGCAGTTCCTGGTGCTACTGGTGGTCCCCTCGCTCCTTTTTGTGGTGGGGATCTCCCTGCTGGTGATGAGCTTGGTGCGCAACCAGGCGATCACCTTTCTCCTCATGCTGGGATATATTGCCCTCTTTCTCTTTTATTTGAAGGACCGTGGCGACCATCTCTTCGATTTTCTGGCGTTCCGTCTGCCTGTGGTGAAGTCGGACATCATCGGTTTCGACCAGCCCTGGCGGTTTTTATATCATCGTCTGGCCTTTTTCCTGGCGGGGCTTTCGTTCTTGTTCTTTTCGGCGTTGTTGTTGCGACGTTTGCCGTCGTCGGTGATGGAGCGGTGGGTGGCTGCGCTGGCAGCGGTGATACTTTTGGCGGGGGCCGCCGGTGCCGGGTGGGCCCATCTGCGGGTGAGCGACCGTGAGGGGGAGCTGCGTCGTCGTCTGGTAAGTCTCAACGACCGGTATGCCGGCCGGCCGGTGGTGACGGTGGTGGAGCATGAGATCACGCTCGAGCATCAAGACAGGCATCTTTCGCTGCTTTCCCGCATGCTGTTGCGCAATGATGGCGACAGCCTTCTCCCAGTGCTTTTGATGAACCTCAATCCCGGCCTCCGGGTGCGGGAGGTGACCGACGCGGAAGGAGCGTTGCCGTGGCGGCGTGAGCTGCACCTGTTGCATATCACCCCCCGCCGTCCCCTGCGGCCGGGCGACACCCTGCGCCTGTGTATCGTCTACGGCGGAACCCCCGTCGACGCCGTCTGCTATCCCGATATCGACACCTTCCGCGCACCGCATACGGCAGAGGAATACAAGATCCCTTCGTCGTTCGGTTATGTTACGCCGCGATATGTGTTGCTCACGCCTGAACTGCTGTGGTATCCTGTCCCCGGCACCACCTTCAGCCGGGCGGATCCTTCATGGTACCGCAAGGATTTTGTACGGTTCAGCCTGCGGGTGAAAGACCATAACGGCTTGCGGCCGGTGAGCCAGGGGATGACCGAAGAGACCGACAGCGGCATGGTCTTCCGGCCCCGTGTGCCGTTGCCGCAGATCTCCCTGTCGCTGGGCGATTACGTGAAATACAGCATTACGGTCGACAGCCTCGGCAGCCGGAAACGCGACAGCCTGGTCATCCGCGTCTTTGCCGTCCGGGGGCATGATTATTTTGCCGGGAGCTTTCCCGAACTGGATGTCGATACGGTGCGTGCCATCCTGCGCGATTTCATACTGAGGTACGAAGAGCGGTTGGGGTTGCATTATCCTTTTGCGGAGCTTTCGCTGGTGGAGGTGCCCATCCAGTTCCATTCATACCGTCATCTCTGGTCGGCGGCCATGGAGAACGGCCAGCCGATGATTCTGTACATGGCGGAACATGCGGCCACATTGTGGGAGGCGGATCTGAGAGGGTATTTCGAGCTGTACAAGAAGTGGTATGTCAACTGGTCGCGGGAGCAATATACCGACAAGGAGCTGATGGCCATGGCCTTTGGGGCCTTTCTGCATCTTTTCCGGCAGGAGACGGGGAATTTTGACTTCAAGCAGAAGGCCGGCGGCGGGGGCAGTCTGCGGGAGCTGCCCAATCCCTACAACATCTTCCCGCAATACACGGAATACCGACTGTTCGTGCGCAGCGGGCGGTGGCCGGTGATCAACCGCATTCTCGATGCCTATCTGATGGTGCCGCTCGTGGGGGAGGGGAACCAGTGGGTGCGGATGTACAACGGCCTTAGCCCCGACGAAAAAGCCAACATGCGTTTGCAGGAGAAGAGCTTTCACGATCTGCTCGCCTCCTCCCGGCCGGATGACATCCTCGACCATGTGATCTCGCTCAAAGGGCGGGTGTTGTTCCTCATGCTCAAGGCCCATATGGAAGACGGGACCATGGTGGACACGGTGCTGTACAGGTGGCTCGAATGCAATGCTTTCCGTGCGGTCGACTTCGGACCGCTGGCCGATACCTTGTCGGAGATGGCGGGGTTCTCCCTGGAAAACTATCTCGACGAATGGTTCTATGGTACCCGGCTGCCCGGCTATCTCTTTACCGGATGGGAGTTGATGAAGGTGAAGCAGGAGGAGCGGGAGAAATATCTTTTGAAGTTCCGCGTGGCCAATCCCGAAGGGGTGGGCGGGGTGATCGAGATCGAGCCGGCGACCCGTGGTCACGTGCCGCCATCGCAGCTTCTGGTGAAGGCCCGGGAAGCCAAGGAGGTCCACATGCTCCTTGACAAACGGCCCTTCCGCATCGAGGTGAACACGTTCCTCTCCAAGAACATCCCGATGTTCCAGCGGATCAACATGCCGATGTTCATCCGGGAGGGCAAGGTCGACTATGTGGGGACACGTCCGGTGGCGCTGGCGGCGTTCCGCACGTTGCCGGAAGGGACGCTCCTGGTGGACAATGAAGACGAAGGTTTCGAGCTGGAGGAGCCGGGGACGGAGGGTCTCTTCTACAAACTGTTGCAGCGGTCCAAAGAGAAAGGTGAAAAATATGCCGGCATCTCGTGGTGGGCTCCCATCAGCTGGACCCTCACCACCGGCGATATGTTTTACGGGAAAGGTTATGTGCGTTCGGCCTGGTTCGTCCGTTCCGGAAAAGGGAACCGGAAGGCGCGCTGGAAGATCGCGGTGCCCGAGGCGGGGTATTACACGGTCTATTATTACCTCGACAGGAAATATTATACCTGGGGAAGGGTGGGGGACGGAACGGAATACCTTTTTACCATACGGCACGGGGAGGTGACGGAAGAGGTGAGCTTGCCATTGAGGTATACGAAGGCGGGCTGGAACAGCCTCGGCGGCTATTTCTTCCCGGCCGACACGGCCGTGGTGGAGCTGAGCGACAAGACCTTCTTCCGCCTGGTGGTGGCCGATGCGGTGAAACTTGTGAAATAAGTAAAAACAAAACCTGTCATGAAAAAGAGGAACAGTTTTTCTCGTATGATCCATTGGATGTTGCTGTCGGGGCTTTGCGTTGCGCCGGCGGCGGCCCAGACGGCGCTCACCCTCGACAAGGCGATCTCGATCGCCGGGCAGAACAGTCCCGACATCCGGCGCTCGCTGCTCAACCTGACGCGTTACCGCGAGTCGCTCAACGCACGCCGGGCTTCGCTGAAGTCGCGTTTTTCACTCGATGTGCAGCCGGTGTCGTTCAATCAGACGCGGGTCTTCGACAAGCCCTTCAACAAGTGGTTCACCAGCCGCTATTTCTCGTCGAGCGGCACTTTCCGCATCGACCAGCCGTTGAAGTGGACCGACGGTACCGTCTCGCTGGTGAACGACTTCGGCTGGCAGAACTCGCGTTCCGACTTCACCGGTACGGAGACCGAGACGAAGAGCTTCACCAACCGCCTCTATCTGAGCTACCGCCAGCCTCTGTTCACCTACAACCGCACCAAGCTCGACCTGCGGGAGTTGGAGCTGAGCTATGAGAATGCCAACATCCAGTATGTGTTGCAGATGCTCAACCTCGAGAAGAACGTCACCCGTTTCTTTTACAATGTTTACCTCTACCAGATGAGCCTTGACATTGCCAGGGCGGAGCTGGCCAACACGCAGAAGAGCTATGAGATCATCCGCCGCAAGGTGGAGGCGGGACTCTCGGCCAAGGAGGAGCTCTACCAGGCCGAGCTGAACCTGGCCACGGCCCGCTCGACGGTGGAGAACCGCCGGGTCGATCTCGAGAACGCCAAGGACGAGTTCAAGCGTTTTCTGGGGATGGACCTGAACGATTCGATCGTCATCCTGGCCGATATCTCTGTTCCCCGGGTGAAGGTCGACCTGGAGCAGGCGGTGCAATATGGTCTCTCGTCGCGCATGGAGCTGCGGCAGCGCGAGATCGACGTCGAGAACTCGCAGTTCGACCTGATCCGCACCAAGGCGATGAACGAGTTCCGCGGCGACCTGAACCTGGCCGTGGGGATCATGGGCGATCATGAGAACTTCAGCCAGGTATACAGCAACCCTACGCAGAACCCGAGTGTGGCGCTGTCGTTCCAAATCCCCATCTTCGACTGGGGGGAGAAAAAAGCCCGCATCAAAGCGCAAGAGGCGGTGGTCGAGACCCAACAGCTCAACCTGGAAGAGGAGAAGAAGCAGATCGTCATCGACATCCGCAAGGTGTACCGTAACTTGCAAAACCAGCTCAACCAGATCGCCATCGCCGAGCAGAACGTCAGGAATGCGGAGCTGACCTACCAGATCAACCTGGAACGCTACCGCAACGGCGACCTGACGAGCATGGACCTGAACCTCTACCAGAACCAGCTCTCGCAGAAAAAGATAGCCTATGCGCAGGCACTGGTCAACTACAAGCTGGAGCTGCTGAACCTGAAGATCCAGACCCTTTACGATTTTGAGCACGGGCAGCCGCTCGTGCCTGAGAAACTATTCCACAATCCCCAGCAACCATGAATCATCCGGCTATGAAAACCTTGAAAGAAAGTTTATCCGCTGTCGTGCTGGCCGTCTTCTTGGCGGCGGCCCCGTCGTGCAACAACTGGAGTCCCGACCTCAATACCGACGTGGCGTTGCCGGTGGTGGTGCAGAAGGTGAAAAAAGGATCGATCGAGGAGGTGGTGACGACGAGCGGGACGGTGCGTCCCGTGAGGGAAGCCTTGATCAAGAACGAGGTGGGCGGCCTCTACCGTCTGCAGAAAAACCCAGCCACCGGCCGGCCATACCGCATGGGCGACCGTGTAAAAGAGGGGGCGGTGATCATCCTCCTCGAGGACAAGGAATACGAGAACAACCTCAACATCACGGCGAAAAAGCTCAACATGGAGATCTCAAAGCAGGAATACGAGAAGCAATCGTCGTTGTATGAGAAGGGCGGGGTGACGTTGCGTGAGCTCCGTAATGCCGAGGTGGCGATGATCAACGCCCGCAATGATTATGAGAATGCACTGATCAAATTGGAGAAGCTGAAGGTGAAGGCGCCTTTTGACGGCTACCTGGTCGATCTGCCTTACCATACCGGGGGGGTGCGGGTTCCGGCGGGACAGGAGATGTTCCGCGTGATGGCATTCCGGAAGATGTTCCTCGAAGCCCACCTGCCGGAGAAATACCTGCCCCGCATCCAGGATGGCATGCAGGTGCGGGTGACCAACTATGTCTTTCCCCAGGACACCCTGAACGGCCGTGTCTCGCAGATCTCCCCCGCCCTGAGCGAAGAGACACGTACGTTCAAGGTGCGGATGGATATCGACAACCCTTCGGGAGTGTTGCGGCCGGGGATGTTCATCAAGTCGGAGATCATCCTTCAACGCAAAGACAGTGTGATCGTCATCTACAAAAACTATCTCCGTGGCAATCGGTACGGCAGAAAGGTTTTTGTCGTGGAGAACGGCCTGGCGCGGGAACGGAGGATAATGACCGGCATCGAGAACGACAACATGGTGGAGGTGGTGAATGGTCTGAAGGAGAATGAGAGCCTGGTGGTGAGAGGCTATGAGACCTTACGCGACAGAACGAAGGTGAAGGTGACCATGCGGGTGGGTGAATGACGACAACGATCAGATAAGAACCTTATGACAGGATCATGAAGAAACTGGTAGAATATGCGGTGGATCATCCCGTGACGGTGTTGATGGTGACGCTGGGGGTGGTGTTGTTGGGGGTGATCTCTTACGGTCGTTTGGGGATGGATCTGTTCCCCGACCTGAACAATCCCCGCTTGTATGTGGAGGTGCAGGCGGGTGAGCTGCCGCCGGCGGAGATGGAGAAGCGGTACGTGAAGACGCTTGAGTCGCTGGCCATCCGGCAGCGGGGGGTGGTGCAGGTCTACTCGGAGTGCCGCACGGGACGGGCGAGTCTTACGGTGGAATACCGCTGGGGACGGGATATGGACGAGGCTTATCTGGATCTGCAGAAAGCGTTGGCGCAGGGCCTCCGGGGCGATGGCAGTGTCGAGTTGAACATCACCCGCCACGATCCCAACAGTGCGCCGGTGCTGGTGCTGGCCCTGACGCACGACAACATCCATGACATGTACCTTCTGGCGCAGGTGGCGCGCACATACCTGCGCAATGAGCTCATACGCCTCGACGGTGTTGCCGGCGTGGCCATCACCGGCGACGAAGAACGTGAGGTGGTGGTGGCTACCGACGAGTACCGCCTGAAAGCGTACGGCCTCACCCTCGACGAGGTGGGACAGCGTATACAGGCCTACAACCGCACCGTGGCGGGAGGCACCATTACCGAGATGGGTGTGCAATACATCATCAAAGGCAGTTCATTGGTGCACGACTTGGAAGGGTTGCGGAACCTGATCGTGGGCTACAAGACGACGACGGGAGGGGATGCGGGTGGTGAGGGCGGGCCGCAGGCCTCGGCAGGGGAGCGGGTGCCCGTGCTGCTGGGGGAGGTGGCGGAAGTGTCGCTGCGCAACAAAGCGCCGGTGAACATCACCCGCCTCGACGGCCGGCGCTGTCTGGGCCTGGCCGTCTACAAGGAGACACGCTACAACACGGTGAAGGCTGTCGAGGAGGTGCGCCGGCGCCTGCGTGAGCTGGAACGCACGATGCCGGGATACCATCTCACCGTCGTGAGCGACCAGGGTGCATACATCAGCGCCGCCATCGGCGAGGTGAAACACAGCGCCCTGTTGGGGATCGTACTGGCCGTGCTGATCATCTTCCTCTTTCTGCGACGGGTGGGGGTGACGCTCATCGTCAGCGTGGCGATCCCGGTGTCGATCCTGGCCACCTTCAACCTGATGTATTTCAACGGACTGACGATCAACATCATGACGCTGGGTGGCCTGGCGTTGGGGGCGGGGATGCTGGTGGACAATGCCATCGTGGTGATGGAGAACATCTTCCGCAACGGCGAGGCGGGCATGGAGGCGCGGGCGGCGGCGGTGACCGGCACCGCGCAGGTGGGCGGGGCCATCATCGCCTCGACGCTCACCACCGTCGTGGTCTTTTTGCCCATTGTCTACATGCACGGGGCGGCGGGGGAGCTTTTCCGCGATGAGGCCTGGACGGTGGCTTTCTCTCTGCTCTCATCGCTCTTTGTAGCCATCTTCCTGATCCCGGTGCTTTACTATTACGGTTTCCGCCGTCGTGCGGTGCCGGCGGTGGGATATGCGGAACGTTATGCGGGTTATGCCCGTTTTCTGGGGCGGCTGCTGCGTCGTCGCGGTGCGGTCACCGCCGCCGCGGCGGGGCTGGTGGGAGTGGCGGCGCTCCTGCTGCCGCGGCTGGGGATGGAGTTCATGCCCGCCGCCGCCGGCCAAGATATGGTGGTGCGGGTGACCCTCCCCGAGGGTACGCCCCTCGCCGTGACCGCGGCCACGCTCGACCGGCTGGCCACCCTCACCGGCGGGATCGTGGGCGACTCGGCCGTGCAGATCTACACCCATGCCGGGGTGGAGGAGACCCGAGGCGGTGACGTGAAGGCGGTGTTCCGCGGCAGCAACAGCGGCACGATGCAGGTACACTTCACGGGCGCCCGGCCGCCCGACCCCAAGGCGGTGGCAAAGGCCCTGGAGAAGGTGACTGAAGGCATGGCGGGTCTGCAGCTCGACTTTTCTTCGGGTGCCTCGGTGTTGCGGACGGTGCTGGGCGTCGACGAGGCGCCGGTGGTGGTGGAGGTGCGGGGCAGCGACCTGGAGATCCTCGGCCGTTTGGCCGAGGAGGTGGCCCACCGTATGCGGCAGGTGCCGCAACTGCTCAATGTGAAGACCTCCCTCGGCGAGGGGGCGCCGGAGCTGGAGGTGGTCGTCGACCGTTTGCGTGCCGGCCTCTATGATATCGATGTGCAGACGGTCATCAACACCTTGAAAGAGAGACTGTCGGGGCGGGAGAGCGGGGCCATGGCGATGGGCGGCGACCTGCGTACGATCGTGTTGCGGCTGCCTTCCCTGTCGAAAGAGGCGTTGGAGGATGTGATGATCCGGAAAGGAAAGGCGACGGTGCGTCTGGGGGATGTGGCGACGGTGCGGGAAGAGCGTTCGCCGCAGGCTGTCCTGCGGCGTGACCAGACACGCGTGGTGCGTGTGAGTGCCGACATGGCGCCGGGGGCGACGCTCGACAAGGTGACGGCGCAGTTGCAGCAGGCCCTGGGCAGTGTGACGCTGCCGCAGGACTACCGTCTGCGCATCGCCGGCGAGGAGGCACGGCGCCGTGCCTCCATGCATGAGCTCGCCCTGGCACTCCTGTTGTCGGTGATCCTGGTCTATATGGTGCTGGCCTCGCAGTTCGAGTCGCTGCTCCATCCTTTTACGATCCTGCTGACGGTGCCGCTGGCAGGGGTGGGGACGGTGGTCCTCTTCTTCCTCTTGGGGCGCCCGCTCGATATCATGGCCATCATCGGAGTGATCCTCCTGGCAGGCATCGCCGTGAACGACTCGATCATCCTGGTCGACAGGATCCTGCAACTGCAGCGGGAGGGAATGTCGCGGCGTCAGGCCATCGCCGAAGCGGGACGGCAGCGCCTGCGACCGATCCTGATGACCAGCCTTACCACCATCTTTGCCCTGGTGCCGCTGATCATCGGTGTCGGTGAGAACGTCGCCCTCCGCTCGTCGATGGCACTGGCCGTCATCGGCGGCATGACCACCTCGACCCTCCTTACGCTCGTGGTGATCCCCTGTGCATACGATATCCTGGAAGGAGTGAAAGAGCGGACCGGCAGAAAAAACGCAGTGTAAACACCCAAAGACGGGAAGCATGGAGTTCCTCATCCGGCGGAAGGTATTGATCGGCATGCTCTTTACGGGCTTGACCCTTCTGGGTTATGTCTCGTACCGCCAGCTTCCTGTGGAGTTGTATCCCGATCCGGAATATCCTTTTCTGATCGTTCAGGTAGTGGCGCCGATGGCTGCCGATCCTGCCTATCTTGAGAATGAGACGGTGATCCCGCTGGAGGAGGCGGTGAGCACGCTGGAAGGGCTGGAGAAGGTGGTCTCCCGCATCGACAGCCGGCAGGCGAACATCACGGTATACTTCAAGAAAGGGGTCAACCTCAAGCTGGCTTACCTTCGTCTCGAGGGGAAGGTAGCCGGTGTGCGGGGCCGTTTGCCGGAGGGGATGAGGGTGCAGGTGGTGCGGGTCGACCGCGGGCAGATGAACCGCCGCTTTATGGAGTTGCAGGTCACTGCCGGCGGGGGTGTCGACCGGGTGCGGGCGCTCGTGGAGAAACGGGTGCGGCCGGCCCTGGAGGATCTCGACGGCATCGCCGAGGTGCAGGTGTACGGCGGCCGGCAACGCAGCCTCGAGGTGCGCCTCGACCGCAATGCCTGCAAAGCGTATGGCGTCACGCCGGCCGCCGTGCGCCAGGCCCTCAGCCGCAATGCCGCCGTCCGTACCTATGCCGGCAACGTCCACGACAGCCGCCAACGGTGGTTCGTGCATGTCGCCGGCGGCTTCTCCGAGATCGCCCAGATCCGTAACATCGTCGTGGGAAAGGGACCGGTGTTGCTGAAAGATGTGGCGGAGGTCTACTTCGGTCTGCAGGAGGAGAACAGCATCAGCCGCGTCGACGGAAAGAATGCCGTCACAGTGGTGCTGGTCAACGACACCCAGACCAATCTTATCGATCTGTCGCACAGAACGGAAGAGGTGATCGACGAACTCAACCGCCGTTATGGACAGGAGGGTCTGCATCTGACGGTGCAGTCGAACGTCGCCGCCACCATGGAACGAAATATCGACCGGATCATGCGGCTGGCGCTCATAGGAGGTGTGCTGGCCGTGCTGGTGCTCTGGTTGTTCCTGAAGAACCTGCGTGTGGTGGCTTTCGTGGCCCTCTCCCTGCCTATCTCGGTGCTGACCGCCTTCAACCTTTTCTATGCCTACAACATCACCCTCAACAGCTTCACCCTCATCGGCATGGTGCTGGCCATCGGCATGTTGCTCGACAACTCCGTGGTGGTGCTGGAGAACATTTACCGCCATGCGGCGCGGGGTGAAGACGCAGATACCGCGGTGCTGGCCGGCACGGGCGAGGTGTGGCGTTCCGTCTTTGCGGCCACCCTCACCACGGTGATGGTCTTCCTGCCGTTCCTCTTTTCGCAGGATATGCTGATCCGCCTCCTGGGACGCGAGATCAGTATCTCGATCATCTCGACCCTGGTGGTTTCGCTGCTGGTGGCTCTTCTCTTTATTCCGATGGTCACCCATACGCTGCTGCGACGGCAGGAGGGGCGGGGCGCCCTTTACCAGAGGATGGACCTCGACAACAAGGTGGTACGGCAATACCTGCTGGTGCTGAAGACCGGCATGCGCCATCCGGCGGCGACGGTGGTGGGAGCGACCGCACTTTTCTTCGTCACCGTCTTCATTGCCATGGCGGTGAACATCCGCGAACGTACCGTGGACAAAAGCAATGCCATCACGATCTACGTGCGGATGACGGACGGGGCGACCCTGGCGACCACCGACCGGCTGGTGAAAAATATCGAGGAGGTGGTGATGAAGATGCCGGAAAAAGAGCATGTGATGAGCAACATCCGGCAGGGGGAGGCGGTGATCACGGTAAGACTCCGCGAAAAAAGGCGAAAAGGGAAAAGAGACGTGCAGGCCATGGTGCGCGATCTACACAAAAAGTTCCGGTATGTCAGCAACGCCACGCTGGAGATACGGGCGACCATGGAAGGAGGTGCCCGGCAACAGGGGGAGGCCCTGGCACGCTTCATGGCCCTGCTCGGCATGGGACACGAGACGGATGAGATCGTGATCCGCGGCAGCGATTACGACCAGATGCAAAACCTGAGCAGGAATCTGGAGTTCATCTTGCATAACATGGGGACGATCAATTTTACCTATAATTCGGTGCCTCCTTCCCGGCCTGTGGTCCGGCTCTACTTCGATCCCCTGATGATGGTTCGTTATGACATCGACCTGGCGGCGGTATCGCAGGCCCTGAACAGCTTTCCCAGCCGCATGAACACCGGCATCCTTTTCCGGCAGGGGGACGACCGGTATGAGATCGTCCTCCGGGAGCGGCGGGACGATTCGCTGGGAGTGAGTACCTCCCGCAGTCTGGACGACCTGCGCCACCTGCAGGTACGCAGTCGCAACGGCACCCTGTACGAGTTGCAGAGTTTTGCCAAGATAGATCTCCAGTCCGGAAAAGGGACGATCCTCCGGAAGAATCAGAGCAAGGAACTTTCGGTATTTTACATGTTCATCGAAGAAGCTTACCGTTCCAAGCGGGTGCTGGAGAACTATCGCCGAGAGGTGGAGACGGTGTTGCGCAGCCTCTCACTTCCGGAAGGAACCTCTGTCGAGTTGGTGCGTCCCGAAGATCCCCTGAAAGAGTTCTACTTTCTCGTGGGGGCGGCCATCCTGCTCATCTACATGATCCTGGCTTCGGTGTTCGAGTCGTTCACCACCCCGCTGGTGCTGATGTTCTCCATCCCGCTGGCTGCGGTGGGGGCGTTCGTGGCACTGGTGCTCACGGGACATTCCCTTTTCAATGTCAACACGCTGACAGGTTTTATCATCCTGGTGGGGATCGTGGTGAACAACGGCATCCTCCTGATCGACTACACGAACATCTTGCGGCGGCGTGGCTATGGGCTGCATCGTGCTCTGGTGACGGCGGGGATCTCACGGTTGCGTCCCATACTGATCACGGCCATCACGACGATCGTGGCGATGCTGCCGTTGGCGTTGGGCAATGCCGAATACGTAAGTGCCATCGGGGCTCCCTTTGCCATCACGGTCATGGGCGGTCTTGCCTCAAGCACCCTGCTCACGCTGGTGGTGGTCCCGGTCTTTTATCTGGGGCTGGAGGGCGCTATGGACTGGATCGCCACGCGGGAGAAGAAGGTGAAGTGGCTGATGGGAGTCTTGTATGGCGGAGCGGTGTTGTTGGTCATGTTGCGTGTGGACAACCTGTTGTGGCGGGCGCTGTTGCTGGTGGTGGCGACGGTGGGGGTGCCGGCGGCGGTGTGGTTCGTGCAGACCAGCCTGCGCAGTGCGACGAGGCGTCTCATCCCCGATGATGAGCCGATCCGGATCGTCTTGCAGCGGGTGGTGAAGATCTACGACCGTCCTTCCCGCGTGGTGCGGGAGTGGGAGGGAGCACGGCGGCGCCTGATGCAGCGTGGCGTATGGAGCCGCCACGGTCGTGCGGACAGCCGGGCGCTCCTCTGGCAATTGCCGCTGCTGGTGTTTTCTTTCTGGTTCACCTATTTCCACATACAGAAAGGTTTTTGGATCCTCATTTTCTCGGTGGCGAGTTGGCTCCTGCTGCGTGGTGTGACGGGGCCGTGGCTGCAGCGGTGGGGACGGCGGGCTTCGCGCCTTGCGCGCTGGAGCGACCGGCTGCTCTATTGGCTCGTGCCGGCGGCGCTCCTGGTCGCCGACCAGCTGTTGCTCGACCACCTGGTGCTGGTGATCCTCACCGCGATGCTCTGGTATTTTGCCCTTACGGTGGTGGCCGTGGCCCGCAAAATGGAGCGTGAGAAGATCGTCATCGAACAGGTCTCCGGCCGTCTGGGGCGGCTGCGCCGGACTTTCTACCGCATGGTGGCCGCCATACCCCTGCTGGGAAGAAGAAAAGAACCGTTCAAGGCACTCCGGGGGGTATCCCTCGAGATCGGAACGGGCATGTTCGGCCTGCTGGGACCCAACGGTGCCGGAAAAACCACCCTCATGCGGATCGTCTGCGGCATCTACGATCAAAGCTATGGGAAAGTGTGGATCAACGGCTATGACACGGCCAGGTACCGCGAAGAACTGCAGGGGTACATCGGATACCTTCCGCAGGAGTTCGGGATGTATGAAAACATGACCGCCTGGGATTTCCTGGAGTATATGGCCATGCTGAAAGGGTTGACGGATGTCCGGGAACGGCGGGAGCGGCTCACGTATGTGCTGAAGGCGGTGAACATGTATGAACACCGCGACGAGGAGATCGGCTCGTTTTCGGGCGGGATGAAGCAGCGCATCGGCATTGCGCAGATCCTGTTGCATCTTCCCCGTATCCTGGTGGTGGATGAGCCCACCGCCGGCATCGACCCGCGCGAACGGATCCGCTTCCGCAACCTGCTGGTCGAACTCTCCCGTGAGCGGATCGTCCTCTTTTCCACCCACATCATCGAAGACATTGCCAGCTCGTGCAACCGGGTGGCGGTGATCGACCGCGGCGAGGTGAAGTATGTGGGCGATCCGCAGGCAATGACAAGCTTTGCCGAGGGTAAGGTGTGGCAGGCCGATGTGAGTGAGGAGAGGTTCCGCAAGGAGAGCAGCCGCTGGCTGGTGGTGCACCATATGAAAGCGGAGGGGAAGATCCGGGTGCGCCTCATCGCCCGCGAGAAACCCCTGCCGGAGGCGGTACCCACAAAACCTTTGCTCGAAGATGCTTACCTCTGTCTGCTGAAAGGGTTATGACCATGCAAGGAAGAGAACAACAAGGAAAAGAACAACAAGGAAAAGAAGGGCGGAAAACCGGAAGGATGATCTCTTGGTTATCCTTCCTGGTACGTATGGTCCGCCATAACATGAAAATCATCTTTGCCCGCAGGTTCGGCTGGTTTGTCCTGGTGGCGGTGCTGGTGTTCCTGCTGATCGCCGGGATCAGCGTGTATGACGGCACCCTGGTGGAGACGCCCTTTCTCTACGGCGCCCTGATCCTTCCCGGGATCCTGTTGTTGTTCTATCCGACGGTCTTCGGCATTCAGAACGACGAGGATGCCGGTGTGCTGGAGACCCTTTTCGGGATCCCTAACTACCGGTACAAGGTGTGGGGGGTACGGCTGGTGATGATCTATGTGATCGTCTTCCTGTTGATGCTGGCGCTGGGGGGACTGGCCTGGCTGGTGTTGTATCATCTGCCTGTATGGCGGGTGACGGTGCAGGTGATGTATCCTCTCTTTTTCATCGGCATGCTGGGCTTCATGCTCTCGACCTGGTTGCGCAGCGGAACGGCCACGGCGGTGGTGCTGGTGGTGCTGGGCCTGGGGATCTTCCTGTTGAGTTCACAGATGCTCCACTCCTTCTGGAATGTTTTTCTCAACCCCTTTCAGGTTCCGCGGAGGATGAACGAGGAACTGTGGCACCTGGTAGTGGTGAAGAACCGCATCTTCCTGGTCACAGGGGGAATCCTCTTCCTTTTGACCGGCCTGCTCAACCTGCAGCGGCGGGAACGGTTCATACGATGAAGATATAAGCTCCGCCTCCGCTGAAGCTCCGGCGGACACGATAAAGCGATAAAGCGATAATGCGATAAAGAGAGAACGCCCCGGAGTGGCAGCATGGAACTAGGCAGCCACTTCAGTGCCTGTGTGTAAGGCGATAACACTATCTCAAGCGTCCCGGGACGAGACAGAATGGAACGGGAGATAGAGCGATAAAGCGATGATGCGATGATGAGAGAGAACGTCCCGGCGGGATTTTTCGAAAACTCCCAACTCGATACTCCAAGTACTCAAGGTACTCCAGCCACTCCAGGCACTTTCTTGTAACCCTGACGCTTCGCCTCCGGCTCCGGTCAGGGTCAGTTCGTCCTATGTCTTTCGCTTCGGCTTTGCCTCGCGAAAGCCGGGACTCACTGACTTTAGTCACTTGTAACTTACAACCCTGACGCTTCGCCTCCGGCTCGG
>Ga0256835_1000857_pt1 | contig 20053 bp, 14 predicted proteins | sample PIR30metaG_FD_185972 | JGI IMG/M metagenome (GOLD analysis project Ga0256835, IMG submission 185972) | Hydrothermal vent microbial communities from East Pacific Rise, Pacific Ocean - PIR-30 | ecosystem: Environmental > Aquatic > Marine > Hydrothermal vents | place: Pacific Ocean: East Pacific...
AAGACAACCACACTGTCTTTGGGCTTGTCATCTTCTCCGATCTTTGTACGGGTGGTGTTTTTTGCGGGCCGGTGTCCCCCTGCAAGCAGGGAACCCACCAGCGGACCGGCCGTCCCCCGGAGGTGAACTGCCGTTATACGGTCACCGTCGAGACAGAGTTCACCTGTCTCCCCGACAATCCGCCCCACGAGTATCGTTATGAGGAGCGGTTCGTCTTTGACGAAAAGGGCCTCCCCGTCTCCCGCTCCCGCACTCGCCTGGATGAGCCGGGGGAGCTCTGGGAATTCCCCTTGTAACCCCCTCTCTTTAATGCACTGGATGACAGTATGCTATATATCTACGTATCATAGGAATTGTAGCATGCATAATGTCAGGCAAATAAAATGAAAATACATTGCCAATTATCGGAAAGTTTGAACATGGTTCTTTGTGTTTTGCGGTGGACGGAGTTGTAAATGATTGATAGGCAGTCGTATAAATCGGTTCGGACTGGCCGGGACCGGAGGGGAACCCTATAAACCGATCATGATTTGGAATTCCGGTTTTTATTTTTTATACTTGCGCAAATGTTCAAGTGAGAGAAATGGGGTACGAAGAGGTTTGTGGGGTGACGGCGGTCGACCGCAGGAAGGTGGGGCGGGTGCGCAGAAAGATGATGGCGGAGGAGCAGATCAGCAGGATGGCCTATTTCTTCCAGGCTTTTTCCGACCTGACCCGGCTGAAGATCATCCTTGCCCTGGAGGTGGAGAAGGAGCTGTGCGTGTGCGACCTGACCATGGTGGTGGGGGTGTCGATGTCGGCAGTGTCGCACCAACTGCGCTACCTCCGCAACCTGGGGGTGGTAAAGAACAGAAAACAAGGGAAAATGGTGTATTACTCCCTCAAAGATGAACATATCAAAGAATTGATCCATACCGTGACTGAGCATATCCATGAAGAGTAGCGTGGCGGCATATATCGTGTCCGTATTTCTCAGCGGACTGCTGTTGTTCCAGACGATATGGGTGTTGCAGCCGGGAGAGGCGCAGGTGCTCTGTATCGCGGACGATCATATTGCGGTGGAGCAGGCCACGCACCCTGTTTATGGAGAGTTGGCATTAGATGATCATTTTGTGCCTGTCCATTCGTGGCATGGAGCACACTCCCCCTGCTGGGACATCCCTCTTGAGAGCCATCTTCTGGCAGGAAGAGGGAATCCTCCTGTCCCCGGGCCTTTTCTTATGCCGGTATCCCTCTTTTCACCGTCCGGAGGGTTTCCGTACCTTCCGGTAAATCTCGCATCTGTTTGGTCTCCGTGTCTTTCTTTACCGGAGATGTTCCCTGCCGGCAGATATGCCGAACGTAGCAGGGTGTTCCTCATCTGATCCGGTGCATCGCTGAGTGTGTTGCCGCCGCCCGGAGGATACGGGCATGGCGGCCGGAATTCCTTTTTGCCGGACATCAGATAATCGATTGAAAGATGAAGAGAAAGATTGTGATTCTCCTTTTCTTGTTCCCGAATCTTTTCGGAGGGTGCAAGGCGCCCGGGACGTCGGTCTCCGTACCTGCTCCGGTCGCTTTGGTGGCTCCGGTGCAGGCCGTGGTGGATACGGTTGCGGCCGATACGTTCTTATTGCCGGACACTTTGAGGCTCACGGATGCTTTGCGTGCGGCGATGCTGTACCATCCCGGACTGAGTGTGTATGCCCGGGAGGTGGGGGTATGGGAGGCGGAGGCGTTGCAAGCCTCTTTGTTTCCCAATCCTGAGCTGTCGCTGGAGATGGAGAACTTTGCGGGGGGGAAGACCTATCATGGTTTTGAGGCTGCCGAGATCACGGTCACGGCAGGACAGCTCCTTCGTGTGGCCGGGAAGCGGCGGAAGGAGGTGGCGGTGGCCCGTCTTTCCGGCCAGCAGGCCGGCTGGGAGTATCAGGAGGCGCTCTTGAGGGTTTTCACGGAGGTTACCCGGGCCTTTTACGACGTGTGGGTCTTGCAGGAGCAGGTGCATCAGGCCGAGCGGCTGGTCGAGCTTTCACACGACTTGGAGCAGGCGGTGGCGAGGCGTGTGCGGGCGGGGGCGATGTCGCCGGCGGCCGAGGCCCGTGCCCGCATAGAGAAAGAAAAAGCCGGGATGGAACTGCAGGATTTCCGGTATCGTCTAGGGGCCGCCCGGCAACGTCTGGCGCTCTTCTGGGGGGAAGGGAAAGACTCTTTCCGTGCGGTAAAGGGAGGGATCCGTCTTCCCGACACCCTGCCGTCGCTGGGGGACCTGCTGGCCTTGTTGGAGGGTAACCCCGCCCTGGCTCGGCTGGAGACGGAGAAAGAGCTCCGCCGCGCCCGGCTGGCGTTGGCCCGGGCCGCCCGCTTCCCCGATCCCTATGTGAGCGCCGGATACCGTCGCCTGGGAGAGACCGCCACCCAGGCCTTTGTCGCAGGCATCGCCATCCCCCTCCCTCTTTTCGACCGCAACCAGGGGGAGATCACAAAGGCCACCCTCCGCCTCGAACAGGCTGAGATGATGCGGCAACAGATGAAAATGGACCTGGCCAAAGAACTGTCGCGCAATTACGGTGAACTTCTCTCCTTGTTGTACAGGGCGAAAAGACTCGAGCGTTCCGTCATCCCGGAGGCTGAGCGATCGATGCGCGTGATCCGGTCCGGCTACCGCGAGGGACGTTTTGCCTTTCTCGATGTGCTGGACGCCCAACGGACCCTCTTCAGCGCCTATACGGAATACCTGGAGATCCTGGTACGCTGCAGAGAGAAGATCTCTGATATCGAAATGCTTACCGGCACACCGCTCGCCGGAATGAAAGGAGCGGAAAACCGAACCGTTCAGTGAAACTCAAAAATCCTACGATAAATGAGAAGATTTTGCAAAGAGATATTGCGGACCTTTTTGATGCCGGTTTTCATGGTCGTGATCTTGCTCGGCGGTTGTTCGCCGCTTTCTGAGAAGGAGGATCATGATGCCGGCCGTGAGCATGATGAGGTTCTGGAGCATGAACACATGCATGAGGCGCAGAGGGGAGATACGGTGGTATTGCCGGATTCCCTTCTGAAAGAGTTTGGGATCCGGACGGCGGTGGCCGGTCCCGGCATTCTGAAAGGATATGCATACCTGCCGGGGGAGGTGGTGATCCCTTCGTCGGCGCTGGCCCATGTGCATCCCCGGTTCCCGGGCATCGTGAAAGAGGTTTTCAGACAAACGGGCGACAGGGTCCATGCCGGCGAAACCCTGGCCGTGATCGAGAGCAACGTCAGCCTGACCGACTATCCGGTGAGGTCGCGCATCGACGGGGTCGTCACGGAAATGCACCTGGTCAAAGGGGAGATGGTCGACGAAAAGGATCACGGCTTCCTGGTGGCCGATCTCTCGCGGGTGTGGGTCTATCTGAAGATCTATCAGAAGGATCTTCCGTATGTGCGGGAGGGGCAGGGAGTGCTTCTCTCTGCCGGCGAAGGTTTTCCCGTGGTGGCGGAGAGGATCGACTACATCTCTCCCCTCATCGATGCGTTCACCCGTACGGGCCAGGCCCGCATCGTCCTGCAGAACGAGGATTACCGTTGGATGCCGGGACTCTTTGTGAGCGGCAAGGTGGAGGTACGGCGCAAAAGGGTCGATGTGCTCATCCCCCGCAGCGCCGTCGAACGCCTGGAGGATATGCCGGTGGTCTTCATCCGGCGTGGCGACCGTTATTTCCCCAGGATGATCACCATCGGGCTGGAAAACGACGAATACGTCGAAGTGCTGGAAGGAGTGGCTCCGGGAGAGGAATATGTGACTGAGCATGGTTTTGTCCTGAAAGCCGAGCTACAGAAAGGGTTGTTCGGCGAAGGACATGCCCATTGAGCTTCCGTGGTGTTTGTCGAATAGTTAAAAGGAGGATGATATGAACAGATGGATCGATATTTCCCTGAACAATCCCCTGCTGGTGCTTACGCTGGCGGTGCTTCTCATGGCCGCGGGATATTTCAGTTACAGGCAACTTCCGGTGGATGCCTTTCCCGATGTGTCGCCGTCGCTGGTGCAGGTGTTCACCGAGACCGAGGGGCTGGCGCCGGAGGAGATCGAAAAGTATGTCACTTTTCCTGTCGAGGCGGCCATGAACGGCCTGCCCGGCGTGGAGAAGATCCGCTCGGTCTCCAACTTCGGTCTGTCGGTGGTGAACATCTATTTCCGTGACGGCACCGACATATACTTTGCGAGGCAGCTGGTCAACGAGCGGCTCCAGGAGGCGCGGGAGCAGATCCCTGAAGGGTTTGGAGACCCGCAGATGGGACCCATCTCCACGGGCATGGGGCTTATCCTTTTCTACTATCTGGAAGACACTACCGGCCGTTATTCGCTTACCGAGTTGCGGACGCTGCAGGACTGGCTGGTGAAATATCAGCTGCAGACCGTGCCGGGGGTGACCGAGGTGTTGGGCATCGGTGGTTGGGAGAAGCAGTTCCAGGTGGTGGTCCGTCCGGAAGAGTTGTTACGGTATGATGTCACCCTCGACCGGATCATCCGCAAGATCCGCTCCAACAACCTCAACGTGGGGGCGCAGTTCCTGGAGAAGAACTCGGAAGAGTTCATCGTACGTTCGGTGGGGCTGGTGACCCGCAAGGAGGACCTGGAGAACATTGTGATCAAGGAGCATAACGGCACCCCGGTATATCTGGCTCAGCTTGCCGATATCCGTGTGGGGGGAGCGGTGCGCCGCGGTGTCCAGACGATGGACGGTGTGCGTGAGGTGGTCTCGGGGATGGTGGTGAAACTGTACGGTACCAACTCTTCGACGGTCATCGGCAGGGTGGAGGCAAAGATGCGGGAGATCAACAAAGCCCTGCCCGAAGGGGTACGGCTCGTGCCTTACTATCAGCAGAAAGAGCTGGTGGAGGCGGCGGTGAACACGGTGGTGCGGGCGTTGCTGCAGGGGATCGTGCTGGTTTCCGTGGTGCTGGTCCTCTTCATGGGGTCGGTGATGCCCAGTGTGGTGGTGGCGGTGTCGATCCCTTTTTCGATCCTCTTTGCCATGATCGGGATGCGCTTCCTGGGACTGTCGGTCAATCTGATGTCATTCGGCGGGTTGGCCATCGCCATCGGCATGATGGTCGACGGGACCATCGTGATGGTGGACAACATCGACCGGATGTTGCGGGAGGCTCCGCCGGACATGCTGAAAAAGGAGGTGGTGGCCCGTGCCGCCCGCGAGGTGGTACGGCCCATCCTCTTTGCCATCACCATCATCATCGTGGTCTTCCTGCCCCTTTTCACGCTGCAAGGTGTCGAGGGCAAGACCTTCCGTCCTCTGGCATATACTGTCGCCCTTGCGATGTTGGGGTCGCTCCTTTTTGCCGTGACGATGGCGCCGGTGCTCTCTCTCCTGCTGATGCGCCGTCCGGGAGGGAAGTACTCCGATGCTAAGGGGCCGGTGCAGCCGGGGGAGAGCCGCATCGTGAAAACCCTCCACGGGCTTTTTGTGCCGTTCATCCGGTATTTTGTCCGGCACCGTCTGTTGGCCGTGATGCTGGCGCTGGTGTTGCTCGGGGTGGGCATGCTGGTCTATCCCCGCCTCGGTTCGGAGTTCACTCCTGCGTTACAGGAGGGGACGATCATCCTGCGGCTCACGATGGCCCCTTCCATCTCGTTGAAGGAGAGCACCCGCATCACCCGGATCGTCGAACGGCGGGTGTTGAAGGTGCCGGAGGTGGAGCATGTGGTCACCCGCATCGGGCGGGGGGAGGTGGGCGCCCATACCGACCCCATCAACAGTGCCGAGATGTACATCTTGCTCAAGCCTCGTGATGCGTGGGAGGGTGTGGCCACGCAGCAGGAGATGGAGGAGAAGATCCGCCGGGCCGTGGGAGAGGTGCCGGGGGTGCTGACCAACTTTACCCAGCCCATCCAGATGACCGTCGACGAGCTCCTGGAAGGGGTGCGGGCCGAGCTGGCCATCAAGCTGTTCGGGGAGGATCTTGCCGTGCTGAAGGAGAAAGCCGGTGAGATCGCAGCGGTGATCCGCAGGGTGCGGGGGGCGGCCGATGTGCAGGTCGACCAGGTCAGCGGCACCCCGCAATTGTTGATCCGTGTCGACCGGCAGCGCATTGCACGTTACGGGATCAATGTGGAGGATGTGCAGCGGGTGGTACGGGCGGCCATAGGAGGAGAGAAGGCGGGTGAGCTCTTCGAAGGAATCCGGCGTTTCGACATCCTGGTACGGTACCGGCAGCAAGACCGTGCCGATGTTGCGGATATCCGGCGTTTGCTGGTCGCAGCACCGGGAGGGGCCCGGGTGCCCCTGGCCCAGCTGGCCGAGATCCGGGAGCTGACGGGACCCCGTCAGATCACCCGTGAGAACAGTCAGCGCTTCATCACCATCCAAAGCAATGTGGTCGACCGTGACATCGGCTCGTTTGTGGAAGAGGGACAGCGTGCCATCGAGGCTGCGGTGGCCCTGCCGCCGGGATATTTCGTCACGTGGGGCGGACAGTTCCGCCTGCAGCAGGAGGCCAACAAACGGCTTTCCCTGGTCATCCCCGTGACGTTGTTGCTCATTTTCCTCTTGTTGTATTCCAGTTTCGGCTCGGTGAGGAACACCTTTTTGATCCTTTTGAACATTCCTTTGGCTTTGGTCGGCGGGGTGATCGCCCTTTGGCTGAGCGGTCAGAACTTGTCGGTGCCGGCGTCGGTGGGTTTTATCGCCCTCTTTGGGATCGCCCTGGAGAACGGGATGGTGTTGGTGACCTATCTCAACCAGCTGGTGCGGCAGGGTGTGCCTGTCGACGAGGCGTCGGTACGGGGGGCGTCGCTGCGGCTGCGGCCGGTGCTGATGACTGCCGTGACCACGGCGCTGGGGCTGATCCCCCTGTTGCTGGCCACAGGCACGGGCAGCGAGGTGCAGCGTCCCCTGGCCACCGTCGTCACCGGCGGTCTCGCCACATCCACCTTGCTTACACTGCTGGTGATCCCCGCAATATACAAATGGTTTGCTGCCATACCGGAACACCAGCGGGAAAAATGAGGGATGCGATGCGTAAAACGGTCTTTCATATTCCGCAGATGGATTGTCCCGCCGAAGAGCGGTTGATCCGGATGAAACTGGAAGACGATCCCGGCGTCCGGCGGCTGGAGTTCGACCTGCCGCGCCGCCGCCTGGCGGTGTATCATGACGGCGGGGAACAGAGGATCGTCCGGGCCCTGCAGGAGCTGGGGATGAAGGGAAAGACAATAGAGAGGGGGACTGTCGGGCCCGGACCGGCGCAAACGGAGATATCCCAGCGGAAGGTATTGGGAGGGGTGCTGGGGGTCAATTTTTTCTTTTTCCTCTTTGAGCTGGCGGCCGGCTTGTGGGCGGGGTCGATGGGGCTGGTCGCCGACAGCCTGGACATGCTGGCGGATGCCTTTGTCTATGGCATTGCACTCTGGGCGGCCGGGGGGACCCTGCGGCGGAAAAGGCGCGTGGCCGCAGCGGCGGGATATTTCCAGATCGTCCTGGCCATGGTGGGTTTTGCTGAGGTGGTGCGCCGGGTGGTGTGGGGAGAAGGACTCCCCGATGTGCGGATGATGATCGGGGTCTCCTTCCTTGCGCTTCTGGCCAACGGCGTCTCCCTCCGGTGGCTCCGGAGAGCCGCCGGGAAAGAGGAGGCCCACATGAGGGCAGGCATGATCTTTACCTCCAATGATGTGATCATCAACGCCGGCGTGATCCTTGCCGGGGTGTTGGTGGCTCTTTTGGAAAGCCGGATCCCCGATCTGGTGGTGGGAGCGGGAGTGTTCGTTTTGGTACTTCGGGGAGGCCGGCGCATCCTTATGCTGAAATAAAAATCCATAAAAAAGACTTCATGACGATTGCCGGCCTCGAAGCAGAAAAGGCTTTCAAGCAAGTTATTCGGGATCCCTGAAAAGAAAAAGAAATGGTATTCCTTATGCCAGCCCACCTGACGGTTTGGCTTTTTTACAGTTCCAACATGCTAAAAAAAAGGATTTTTGTTTAACCGGGGGAAAATTTTAATTTCATCCTTTGGATAACAACTTTTCGGGTATGAAGAAAACAGTATTGTTCATCGGGATATTGACATTTGCGTTTTTTTCGTTGTTGAGGGCGGAAGGTCCTTTGTGGATGCGGTATCCGGCCATCTCGCCCGACGGTACGACGATCGTCTTTTCGTACAAAGGGGATCTTTTCACGGTTCCGGCGGCGGGGGGTGAGGCGCGGCCGCTGACGGTGCATGAGGCGTATGATTTCAAGCCGGTATGGTCGCCCGACGGACGCTGGATCGCCTTCGCCTCGAACCGTTTTGGCAACTTTGACATCTATGTCATCCCCGCCGCGGGCGGCAAGGCACGGCGTCTCACTTTCTTTTCCGGCGATGAGCTGCCCAACTCCTTTACACCCGACGGCAAGGAGATCCTTTTCTCTGCGACGGTCTATGACAAGCCCACCAACGTGCAGTTTCCTTCGTCGCTGCTGTCGGAGCTATATGCCGTGCCGGTCACGGGTGGCGCCTTCCGGCAGATCCTCGACGTGCCGGCCGAGGAGGCCAAGTATGACAAGAAAGGGGAGCGGATCGTCTATATGGACCGCAAAGGTTATGAGAACATCTGGCGCAAACACCACCGCTCGTCGGTGACGCGCGACCTCTGGATCTACCGTCCTGCCGACGACAGTTATGCCAAGATCACCACTTTCGACGGCGAGGACCGCGATCCGGTCTGGGCTCCCGACGGTGAGCATATCTACTATCTGAGCGAGCAGTATGGTTCGTTCAATGTGGTGCGGATGGATCCCCGCCGGCCCGGCAGCACCGAGCAGGTCTCCCATTTCGAGAAGAACCCTGTGCGGTTCCTCACCATCGCCGATGACGGTCTGCTCTGTTACGGTTACAACGGCGAGATCTACAGCCAGCGTCCCGGCGAGGAGCCCCGCAAAGTGGCGGTGACGGTGCGTCTCGACCTCGACGACGACCAGCCCGAGTACCTGCATCTTACCTCCGGCGCCACGGAGATGGCCCTGTCGCCCAACGGCAAGGAGATCGCCTTCATCGTGCGCGGCGAGGTGTTCGTCACTTCGGTCGATTACACCACCACCAAGCGCATCACCAACACCCCGGAACAGGAGCGCTCGGTGAGCTTCAGCCCCGACGGCCGCACCCTGGTCTATGCTGCCGAACGCAACAACTCGTGGAACATCTATACCACCACCATCGTCCGGGAGGAAGAAAAGTACTTTCACCGTGCCACCCTTCTGAAGGAGGAGCCGGTGCTGGTGACCGGCCATGAGACCTTCCAGCCCGCCTTCTCTCCCGACGGCAAGGAGATCGCCTACCTCGAAGACCGTACCACCTTGAAGGTGATCAACCTGAAAAGCCGGGAGACCCGCACGGTGCTCCCGGGCAAATACAACTATTCCTATTCCGACGGGGACCAGTGGTACCGCTGGTCGCCCGACGGCAAATGGTTCCTCGTGAACTTCTCCCCCAACCATGCTTTCTCGAGCGACGTGGGACTGGTGAAGGCCGACGGCACCGGCGAGGTGATCAACCTGACGAAAAGCGGATACAACGATGCCGATCCCAAATGGGTGATGAAAGGCAATGCCATGATCTGGTTCTCCGACCGCAACGGCCTGCGCAGTCACGGCAGTTGGGGTGCCCAGAGCGATGTCTATGGCATGTTCTTCAACAAAAAGAGTTGGGATCTCTTCCGCATGAGCAAGGAAGAGTATGAGCTGTGGAAAGAAGAACAGAAAAAGGAGAAGAAGAAAAAGAAGGTCAAAAAACAAAAACCCGTCGAGATCGACCTGGAGAACATTGAGGACCGGCGTGTGCGGCTGACGATCAACTCTTCCGACCTGGCCGATGCCGTGCTTTCGCCCGACGGGGATGCGCTGTATTACCTGGCCCGTTTTGAGAAGGGTTACGACCTTTGGGTGCACCGCATCAAGGAGAAAGAGACCAAGCTGTTGCTGAAGCTGCAGGGACAGGGCGGCATGCTTCAGGCCGACAGCGCTTTCAAGAACCTCTATGTCTTCGCCGGCGGCAAGATCACCCGCATCACCCTGCCGGGGCTGAAGAAGAAGAGCGTGAGCTATGCGGCGGAGATGTCGCTCGACCGCGCTGCCGAACGACGATATATGTTCGACCATGTGTGGCGGCAGGTGAAGGAAAAATATTACGATCCCACCCTGCACGGGCTCGACTGGGAATATTACCGCGAGAACTACCGCCGTTTCCTGCCCTATATCAACAACAACTTTGATTTTGCCGAGATGCTCAGCGAGATGCTGGGCGAGCTGAACGGCTCCCATACCGGTGCGGGTTACCGCTACCGCGATCCCAAGGGGGATGCCACCGCCGCCCTGGGGGTGTTCTGGGATGAGAGCTACCGGGGCAAAGGCCTCCGTATCGCCGAGGTGATCGAGAAGGGCCCGCTGGTGTATGACGGTTCGAAGATCCGTGCCGGCGTGGTGGTGGAGAAGGTCGACGGCATGGAGGTGGACGACCTCTCCCGCCTCTTCCGTTTGTTGAACCACAAGGCCGGCAAGCCGACGCTTTTGTCCCTTTATGATTCGAAGAGGAAAAAACGCTGGGAGGAGACGGTCAAGCCCATTACGCGGCGTGAGCTCAATGAGCTGTTGTACCAGCGTTGGGTGAAGGCCCGCCGCGCCGAGGTCGACTCCCTCTCCCACGGCCGCATCGGCTATGTGCATGTGCGGGGGATGAACTCGGCCAGCTTCCGCGTGGCCTACTCGGAGATCCTCGGCCGCAACTACCACAAGGATGCCATCATCGTCGACACGCGCTTCAACGGCGGCGGGTGGCTGCATGACGACCTGGCCACGCTCCTCTCCGGCAAGCGGTATGCCGACTTCTATCCTCATGGACGGTACTTCGGCTCCGAGCCCTTGACCAAGTGGTACAAGCCCTCGGTGGTGGTGGTGAGCGAGAGCAACTACTCCGACGCCCACGGCTTCCCTTATGCCTACCGCGCCCTGGGCCTCGGCAAGATCGTCGGCATGCCCGTACCCGGCACGATGACCGCCGTATGGTGGGAGACGCTGCAGGATCCTACCCTGTACTTCGGCATCCCGCAGGTGGGGGTGAAAGACCTGCAGGGCCGTTACCTCGAAGGCCAGCAGCTGGAACCCGATTACAAAGTACCGCAGGACCCCGCCGTCGTCACACGCGGCCGCGACCAGCAGATCGAAAAAGCGGTGGAAGTGTTGTTAAGGCATAAGTAATAAGGCAGAAGGCAAAAGGCAAAGCACTTATCACTTTTGCCTTATTACTTATTACTTGAAGATCGGGTGTGCATAGGCCTTGACATCCTCGCCGGTGATGGTGTTGCCGCAGAGGATGATGAGCCGTTCGATGACGTTGCGGAACTCCCGCACGTTGCCGGTCCAGTTGATCTTTTTCAGCTCTTCGATGGCGTCGTCGGTGAATTTCTTCACCGGCATGCCGTATTCACCGCAGATCATCTCCGAGAAGTGCTTGGCCAGGAGGGGGATATCCTCGAGGCGTTCGTTGAGCGAGGGGACGTGGATGATGATCACGCTGAGGCGGTGGTAGAGGTCTTCGCGGAAGTTGCCCTTGCGGATCTCTTCCATGAGGTCTTTGTTGGTGGCGGCGATGACGCGCACGTCGACGGGGATGTCCTTGTCGCTGCCGACGCGGCTGATCTTGTTCTCCTGCAGGGCGCGCAGCACCTTGGCCTGTGCAGAGAGGCTCATGTCGCCGATCTCGTCGAGGAAGAGGGTGCCGCCCTGGGCCTGCTCGAACTTGCCCTTGCGCTGCTTATAGGCGGAGGTGAATGAGCCTTTCTCATGGCCGAAGAGCTCGCTCTCGATCAGCTCGGAGGGGATGGCGGCGCAGTTGACCTCGACAAAGGGACCTTTGGCACGGCGGCTCTTCTCGTGCAGCTGGTGGGCCACCAGCTCCTTGCCCGTGCCGTTGGCACCGGTGATCAGCACCCGCGCCTCCGTAGGCGCCACCCGGTCGATCAACTCCTTCACCTTCTGGATCGCCGGCGACTCGCCCACGATCTCGTACTTCTTGCTGATCTTTTTCTTGAGCACCTTCGTCTCGGTGATCAGGCTGCTCTTGTCCAACGCATTGCGGATGGTGATCAGCAGCCGGTTCATGTCCGGCGGCTTCTCGATGAAGTCGAACGCTCCCTTCTTGATCGCCTCGACAGCCGTGTCGATGTTGCCATGGCCCGAGATCATGATCACCTGGGTCTCCTCGCCCGTCTCCATGATCTTCTCCAGCACTTCGATGCCGTCCATCTTGGGCATCTTGATATCACACAGCACCACATCGTACGGGTTCTTTTTGAACATCTCCAGGCCGGTGGGGCCGTCCTCGGCCACATCGACAGAGTATTGTTCGTACTCCAGGATGTCTTTGAGGGTGTTGCGGATGCTCTTTTCGTCGTCGATCACCAGTATGGAAGCCATCTCTTTTCAGTTTTTGAGCTGTTCCCGGTGTTTTTCCCGCCAGTCGACGATCGCTCCCTCCTTGAGGGCGAAGGTGGTCTGGTAAAGGCGGGGTATGCCGGTTTTGGAGAGGATAAAGTTAACAAAAATCGTGGCCGGAACGATCATCTCGATGCGGAAGGGTTCCATCCCTTCCATCTTTTCCCTTTCGGCGGTGGTGGAGCGGATGAGCTGCCGGTAGAGGCGGTCGAAGACAGGCAGGGGCAGTTCGGCAGCGGGAGTGTTTGTGGTGGTGATGAGCTTTTGTGCTTCGCCCAGGGCCCGGAGGGTGTCGAACGTGCCGGAGGCGCCGACGAGGGTGGTAGAGGGATGGTGGCGGAGGGCCTCCCAAAGGGGCGACAGCGAACGGTCGAAGTGACGGATCAGGAGCTGTTCTTCTTTGTGGGTGGCGGGGTCGGAGAGGGTGAACTGTTCGATGATACGGGCCATGCCGAGGGGAAAGCTCTGCTGCCAGAGAGGTCCCTGCCGGGGGTGGGCGAGGATGAACTCCACGCTGCCGCCGCCGATGTCGAGGATGAGGAAGGTGTCGCCGGGGGTGATGCTCTCGCGCACGCCGAGGTAGATGAGACGGGCCTCCTCGTCGCCGCTGATTACCTGCACCCCGATGCCGGTGTCGCGGCGGATGCGGTCGAGCAGCTCGCCGCTGTTGCGGGCGCTGCGCAGGGCGGAGGTGCCGTAGGCGAGGAGCGTGGAGGCTCCTTTTTCATCGAGGATGCGGCGGTAGCGGTGCATTGCCCGGAGCGCCCGTGCCTGCGCGTCGGGGGTGATGATCCCCTTGCCGATGCCGCCGCGCCCCAGTTTTACGGGTACCTTCTCAAAATATTCCTGCTCCATCGCCGTGGCTGTGACCTTGGCAATGAGCAGGTTAAAGGTGTTGGTGCCGAGGTCGATCACGGCTACACGCTGCCCATCCATCGGCCGGAGGGTTTTAATAATTGCGGTAGCGCAGCCATTTCCACAGCTCCTTCCACGACACCTTCTTCCCGTACATCAGGATGCCTGTGCGGTAGATTCGGGCGGCCACCCAGATGGTGCCTACGAAGGTGAGGTAGAGCAGCGCCAGGGAGAGGGCCAGCTGCCACATGGGCACGCCGTAAGGCAGACGGGCCATCATCACCACCGGCGAGGTGAAAGGGATGATCGATCCCCAGAAGGCGATGGGACTGTCGGGATTCTGGAAGGCGCCCATGGCGATGAAGAGGGCGATGAGCAGGGGGATGGTGATGGGCATCATGAACTGCTGCGTGTCGGTCTCGTTGTCGACGGCGGCGCCGATGGCAGCAAAGAGCGAAGCGTACAAGAGGTAGCCGCCGAGGAAATACAGGAGGAACGATCCCAGGATGAGCGGCCAGTTGACCGAGGCCAGGGCCTCGAACACCTCGTTGCCGGAGAGGAGTCTGCTCAGGTCCAGGTCGGAGGGGGAGGCGGCCGTGCCGGATGCCTGGGGAGCGGAGGAGAAGAGCGACTCCGGCGGCGGAGCGATCTTCTCCGCCTGGGGAGCGAGAAACAGTTGTGTCACCCCCGTCACCAGCACCAGCGTCAGGATGATCCACAGGAGGAACTGTGTCAGCCCCACCAGCGCGATGCCGATGATCTTGCCCGCCATCAGCTGCATCGGCTTCACCGACGAGATCAGCACCTCGACGATGCGGTTGGTCTTCTCCTCGATGACCCCCCGCATCACCATCGCCCCGAACATGAATGTGAGCATGTAGATCAACAGTCCGCCGATGTAGGCGATGGCCATGGCGACGCCCGTGCTGGTCTTCTTCTCTTCGCCGCTGTCGGTGATCTGGATCGTCTGCAGCTTCACGTTCGTCTCCACCTGCTTGAGGATCTTGTCCAGGTCGCGGATGTTGTAAGAGAGCAGCTTGCGCTTCTCGATCTCTTTCTCCAGCGCATTCTCGATATAGCTGACCACCTCCAGGGGCGGTTGTTTCTTCGAGAAGAGGATGGCGGCCGAGGGGATGTAACTCACCTTGGGAGTGAGCACCAACAGGCCGTAATAACCCATCTTGTCGAAATTGCGTTTGAGCGAGTCGACCGACACGTTCCCCAGATAGTCGAACTTCAGGTATTGGGTCGAATGGAATGTGTGACGGAAAAGGTCGCCCTCCTGTTCGACGACGGCGATGCGTTTGACCTCCTTGTTGCCGGAGGTCATGATCACGACGGGGATGACCACCATGGCGGCCATCAGCAGGGGGGTGAGGAGGGTGAGGATGATGAACGACTTTTTCCTGACGCGGGTGAGGTATTCCCTTTTGATGATCAGTGCGGTCTTGTTCATGGGTGGATGGGTTTATCAGGCGGTTTCTTTTTCTTGGTCGGTTTCACGCTCGGCGGCCTCTTTGACCACGCGGATGAAGATCTCGTTCATGCTCGGGGTGATCTTGTTGAACGAGAGGATCTTCCCGGCGTCGAGAAGGAAGCGCAGGGCTTCGTTGGGGGTGGCGCCGTCGCTGAGGCGGATGCGTACGATGCTGTTGGGACCCTCCTTGGCATGGCTGAGGATCTGGAAATGGGTATTGAGGGTGGCCGTGAGGAGGTTGACATCCCCCTCGAAGCGCAGCTCATATTCGTTGGAGGCATACTGCTCGCGGATCTTGTCGACAGGTCCTTCCAGCAGGGTGTGAGCCCGGTCGATGAGGGTGATATGGTCGCACAGCTCTTCCACCGAGCCCATGTCGTGGGTGGAGAAGATGATGGTCGAGCCCTCGTCGCGCAGGCGCAGGATCTCCTCCTTGAGCATCTGGGTGTTGATGGGGTCGAAGCCGGTAAAAGGTTCGTCGAAGATGAGCAGGCGGGGTTGGTGCACCACCGTGACGATGAACTGCACCTTCTGCTGCATTCCTTTGGAGAGCTCTTCGACCTTTTTGTTCCACCAGGAGATGATCTCGAACTTTTCGAACCAGTACTTGAGTCGTTTGAGAGCTTCCTGACGGGAGAGGCCTTTCAGTTGGGCGAGGTAGAGGGCCTGTTCGCCCACTTTCATCTTTTTGTAGAGTCCGCGTTCTTCGGGCAGGTAGCCGATGTGGGCGATGTCGTCGCCCTGCATGGGACGTCCTTCGAAGAGCAGCTCTCCCTCGTCGGGAGCGGTGATGCGGTTGATGATGCGGATGAGGGTGGTCTTGCCGGCGCCGTTGGGGCCCAGCAGACCGTAGATGCTGTTCTCGGGTACCGTCACCGTTACATGGTCGAGGGCCGTATGGCCGGCATAGTGCTTGACGATCTCCCTGGCTTGCAACAGTTCCATAAGAGGGTTGGGTTGATGAGGTTATTCAAAGAAATGTTTCAGACGTTCGAAAAAGCCTTTGTCATGTTTCGGCGGCTTGGGCTGGAAGGCTTCGGAGCCGTCGAGTTTTTCGAGGATCCTGCGTTCTTCGCGGCTAAGGTCTTTGGGGATCCAGACGTTGACATAAATCAACAGGTCGCCGCGGCCGTAACCGTGGATGTCGGGCAGGCCTTTGCCGCGGATGCGGAGGATCTTGCCCGGCTGGGTGCCGGGGTCGATCTTGACCTTGATCTTGCCGTCGACGGTGGGCACCTCCACCTGGGTTCCGAGGGCGGCCTGGGGGACGGTGATGTAGAGGGGGTAGATGAGGTTCTGGCCGTCGCGGATGAGCTCGGGGTGTTTGATCTCTTCGATGAGGACGATGAGGTCGCCCTTGAGGCCGCCGCGGCGGGCGGCGTTGCCGCGGGAGTTGAGCGAGAGCTGCATGCCGTCCTCGACGCCGGCGGGGATGTTGATCTCGATGATCTCTTCCCCCTTGACCACCCCTTCGCCGTGGCATACGGGGCATTTCTCGCTGATGATACGGCCTTGGCCGTGGCAGGTGGGGCAGGTGGTGGTGGTCTGCATGCGGCCGAGGAAGGTGTTGGCGATGCGGGTCACCTGGCCGTGTCCGTGACAGGTGGGACAGGTATGGTAGGCGGTGCCGTTGCGTGCGCCGGTGCCGCCGCATGCCTCGCAGGCCACGTCCTTGCGCACCTTGATCTTCTTCTTCACCCCGTGGGCGATCTCTTCCAGGGTGAGCTGTACCTTTACGCGTATGTTGCTGCCCTTCGAGCGGGAGCGTCCTCCGCCGCTGCCGAAGCCGAAACCGAACCCGCCGAAGATATCGCCGAAATGTTCGAAGATGTCTTCGATGTCCATCCCTCCGCTGCCGAAGCCCGAAGAGCTTCCGCTTACGCCTGCGTGTCCGAACTGATCGTAACGTGCCCGCTTCTCGGGGTCGCTCAGCACCTCGTACGCCTCGGCGGCCTCCTTGAACTTCTCCTCCGCCTCGGGATCCCCCGGGTTCTTGTCGGGATGGTATTTCAACGCCTGCTTGCGGTAAGCTTTCTTGATCTCTTCCTGTGTGGCCGTGCGGGAAACCCCCAGCACGACATAATAATCTCTCTTGGCCATACTTCAGGCAGTTTGACGAACACCCTCAACGCGTCCGCCCACAAAATTACCGAATATCTCCAAACGGGCGAACCTCATTCGCCGACTACCACCTTGGCGTGGCGTAACACTTTTTCCTTCAGGAAATAGCCTTTCTGTACCACGTCCACGATCTTCCCTTTGAGCCCCTCTTCAGGGGCCGGGACTTTGCTGACGGCATCATGCAACTCCGGATCAAAGTCCTGATACAATACCTCCATCTCGGTCACTCCGTTCTGTTTGAGAAAGTCTTTCAGCTTGTTGTATATCAGCTTGATCCCTTCCACATAGCTGCTGCAGGCCTCCTCTTCAGGCATCGAGTTCATGGCCCGGTCGAAGTCGTCGATCACCGGCAGCAGCGAGAGAAGCACCTGCTCACCGCCATACTTGGTCAGATCGGCCTTCTCCTTCAGCGTCCGCTTGCGGAAGTTGTCGAACTCGGCCGACAACCGCAGGTAGCGGTCCTTCAACTCTTCATATTCTTTTTGCAGTTCTTCGTATTTGGCCTTGTAAGAAACGTGCTTCTTTTTCTTTTCCTGTTCTTCGTGTTCGTTATGACCCGTATGTTTTTCTTCCATTTCGGTGTTTTTCTCCTTTCTTTCTTTTTCTTTTTCTACCATTTCTCAACCGGTTTTTTCAAAAAGGTTCAAGAAATGTCATTGAGTTTTATCAAATAACTTGCCAACCCATTGAAGTTTGCCATTTTGACAGCCCCTGCGTTCCATGTTCCTTTCTTTCTTCACTCGCCTGTGGTACGTTCGATGTGGGCGCCGAGGGCGTTAAGGCGTTCGTCGATGCGTTCATAGCCGCGGTCGATCTGATCTATGTTATGGATGGTGCTGGTCCCTTCGGCCGAGAGGGCGGCGATGAGGAGGGCGACGCCGGCGCGTATGTCGGGGCTGGTCATGGTGGTGGCGCGCAAGGGGTACTCCCTGTCGATGCCGATGACGGTGGCGCGGTGGGGGTCGCAGAGGATGATGCGGGCGCCCATGTCGATGAGTTTGTCGACGAAGAAGAGGCGGCTCTCGAAGAGGCGCTGGTGGATGAGCACGCTGCCGCGTGCCTGGGTGGCCGTGACGAGGAAGACGCTCAGCAGGTCGGGGGTAAGGGCGGGCCAGATGCCGTCGGCGAGGGTCATGATCGAGCCGTCGAGGAAACTTTCAATCTCATAATGTTCCTGGGCGGGGATGACGATGTCGTCACCCTCCTTTTCGAGGGTGATGCCCAGGCGACGGAAGGCGGTAGGGATGAGGCCGAGGTGCTCGAACGACACGTTGCGGATGCGCAGATCCGAGGCGGTCATGGCGGCCATGCCGATGAAGCTGCCGGTCTCGATCATGTCGGGGAGGATGGTATGTTCGCAGCCGTGCAGGTGGCTGACGCCCTCGATGGTGAGGAGGTTGGAGCCGACGCCGCGGATGCGGGCGCCCATGGCGTTGAGCATGTGGCACAACTGCTGCACATAGGGCTCGCAGGCGGCGTTGAAGATGGTGGTGGTGCCGCGGGCGAGGGTGGCGGCCATCACCAGGTTGGCCGTGCCGGTCACCGATGCCTCGTCGAGGAGCATGTAGGTGCCGCGCAGGCCGGTGCTGCTGAGGATGAAGGCTTGCTCTCTTCCGTCGTAAGAGAAGGGCGCTCCCAGTTGCCGGAAGCCTTGCAGGTGGGTGTCGATGCGGCGGCGGCCGATCTTGTCACCGCCGGGGCGGGGGATATAGCCCTTGCCGGTACGGGCCAGCATCGGGCCGGTGACCATCACCGAGCCGCGCAGGTTGCCGGCAAGCTTGCGGAACATCTCCGACCGCAGTGCCTGCGTGTCCGGCTGCCGGGTGCGGAAAGAGAAGGTGTGATCGTCCAGCTGACGCACCTCGCTGCCCAGCACCTTCACCAGCTCGATCATCTGCAACACGTCGCGGATGCGGGGGACATTGCGGACGACCACCTCCTCGCCGGTGAGCAGCGTGGCGGCAATGATCTGTAATGCCTCGTTCTTGGCCCCCTGCGGCGTGATGACGCCCGAGAGCCGCGTGCCGCCCCTCACGACGAATGTGGCCATGGCCTAGTTGTTTTTCTTGCGCTGGTTCTTCTTCTTGCGGTAGTTCTTCTGCTGTTGCGGCTGTTGCGGCATCAGCTCGCGCGCATCCTTCAGCGTCATCCCTTCCGGGATGCGGATGGCACCGCCCGTGATTTCCTCGATGTCCTTGAAGATCACCTGGTCGCTCACCTGCGGACGGTTCCAGGTAAGATACTGCTTTTTCATCTGGTTGGCGATCATCATCACGGTGTGGTCTTTGACCTCGCCCTCTTCCATCTTCGCCACCTCGCGCAGCATCTCCTCGATCAGATAACCATAGTGCTTGAAGCGGATGTTATGGTTGCTGTAAGGGACACGACGGGGCGGTTCCTGCATCTCCTCTCCTGTGGGGAGGGGGAACGGAGCGTCGATGTCCAGGTCGAAATCGGCCATGATCGCCAGGTGATCCCACAGCTTATGTTCGTAGTCCTCCAGTTCCTTGTTCTGGGGATACATGTTGGCCATGATGGCGATGATGGTGCGTGCGGCGAGGTTGCGCTGCTCCCGGTCGGGCAGGCTCTTCATATGGTCGACCATCCGCTGGATGTTACGGCCGTACTCCGGAAGCTTCAACGGCTCCCGGGTGGTGTTGTAATCGAATTTTTTGCTCATATCTTTTTTCGTGCAATAATGTTTTGCGGGCTTTTCTCCGGTCTGTGGGTGATCCTTACGTGGAAGGGGTTCATCCTTTTCGCATCCAAAGCCGGGGTGCCGGTCAGGTGACCGGATCGATGATCTTCAACTTTGCAAATTTAAGCAATAATTGCTTTTGTCCGAAATCTTTAAAGAAAACGGTGGCTTTGGTGTCAGGATATTCCCCTTCGACCTGGAGCACCTTGCCGGCACCGAAGCGGGCGTGTTCGACCTCCATGCCGGCGCGTATCTTGCGCGGGTCGTCGGGTTTAAAGTTGGCGGTTGTCCTGCCGGGGGAGGGGGCAGACCGGGTGATGACCGTGCGTCGGCGGGGTGGGGGAGAAGAGGGAGAAGAAGGAGAAATAAAGGAAGATGCGGCGCCGGTAGGGGGCGGGGTGCTCCCGAAATCGGGGAACTGCACATAGCGGGGGTCAAGCTCCCGCAGAAAGCGGCTGG
>Ga0256835_1000858_pt1 | contig 20003 bp, 20 predicted proteins | sample PIR30metaG_FD_185972 | JGI IMG/M metagenome (GOLD analysis project Ga0256835, IMG submission 185972) | Hydrothermal vent microbial communities from East Pacific Rise, Pacific Ocean - PIR-30 | ecosystem: Environmental > Aquatic > Marine > Hydrothermal vents | place: Pacific Ocean: East Pacific...
TAGATACTTCTCCCAACAGGGGCCAGGACCATCGTCCGCCCCGGCGCGGCCACAACCACGGGGCGGTGCAAAAGGCCGGGCCGGCGTGGTTGGGTTATCGATATGGTGAGCCGGCTACTCGCCGATTTTGAAGCCGGCGTTGACCAAGTCGCCCAGCAGGTTGGCCGGCTGCTCGGTGCGCACCCGGATGTAGACCCGGCTGCCCGGCCCGCTGCGATGGGGCAGACTGAAGATGGCCGCCACCGGTACCCCGCGTTTTTCAATGATCGAGGCGATACGGCTCACCGCCCCCAGGTTGCCCTCCAGGTCCACGTTCTCCAGGGTGATCACCGAGCGTCCCGGACGGGTGCCCAGTATCTGGATCATGGCCTTGATGATCTCGGTCTCGGTGGCGATGCCCACAAGCTTGCCGTCCTCCACCACCGGGAAGGCGCCGATACCCCGCTCTTGGCCGATCTGGATCACCTCCATCACCAGGTCGTCGGGGGAGACCACCACCGGGTCCTTGGACATGACCTTGTCCACGGTAAGCTTGGACAGCAGGTAGTTGAGCTCGTAGACGCTGAGGGTGGTGGCCTCCGAGGGCGAGGCCTCGATGATATTGCGCTGGGTCACGATGCCCACCACCCGTCCGGATTTGTCCACCACCGGGAGCCGCCGGATGCCTTTGTCAGACATGATTTTCTGGGCATCCATCAGGGGGGTGTCCGGGGTAACCGTAACAGGGTCGGGCGTCATCCAGTTCTTAACTTTCATGCGAAACCTCCCGGTGCGCGCCGGCCAAGGCCGGGTGCGGTGCTTTCGGCTGCGTTGGGACTTAAGCCATAGTATCGCCAAACCCCCAGGGCTTTGCAATACAATGTACGCGGCGGCCGGTTACAGCCAGCCGGCCCGGCGGTACCACTCGGCGGTGTGGACCATGCCCCGGGCCAGGTTCCAGGCCGGGGTAAAGCCCAGTTCGCGGCGGGCGCGGTCGCCGTGGCAGAGCCAACCGGCCTGCTTGATCTCCAGCCACTTGTCAGGATTGAGGTACAGCGCCGAGCCCCGCAGGCGGCCCAGTAGCCCGTTTAGCCGGGTGAGCAGCCATACCAAGTGCAGCGGCACCTTGATACGCAGCGGCGAGCGGCCCAAGGCCTCGGCCGCCGCCTGGGCGATGCCGGCAAAGGTGTGGGCCTCTCCGTCGGTGACAAAGTAGACCCGGCCGCGGGCCTGGTCGCTGTCCGCGGCCAGGAGCATGGCTTCCACCAGGTCGTGGCAGTGCACCAGGCTCATGGGCAGGGGCTTAAGCCCGTTGAGCGCGGTGACCCCCCGCTGGATCCAACGGAAGAGCTCCAGAAATTCTAAGTCGCCCGGGCCGTAGACCGCCGGCGGTCGGATTACGCAGACCCAGCGACGAGAACCGGCCTCCAGCACCAGGCGCTCGGCGGCCAGCTTGGCCCGGCCATAGGCCGACACCGGCCGGGGCTCGTCGTCTTCATCAATGCCGGGCGGCTGGGCGCAGGGGCCGGCCGCGGCCTGGCTGGACAGGTAGACCAGCCGCGCGTGGGCCGGGGCGCGGGCCTCCATGGCGGCCAGCAGGTTGGCGGTGATTTGCGGGTTGCCGGCCAGGTAGTCCCGCGGTCGCAGGGCCCGGGTCACCCCGGCCAGGTGAAAGACCACCTCGACCCGGGACAGGGCCTGGGTCCATTGCCGGTCGTCGTCTTGGGACAGGTCGCCCCGGACCAGCTCCAGGCCGGCCCGGGGCAAGCGGCCCAGGTCCGAGGAGCGGCGCACCAGGCAGGCCACCTGGTCTCCCCGCTCCAGCAGCCGCCGGACCAGGTTACCGCCTATAAATCCGCTGGCGCCGGTGACCAGTACTCTCATGTCCGGCTCCCGCGGGGTGGGGTTGTGTCGTGTTGACCCAGCCCGGGACGGGTGATGGAGCGCACCCGGCCGCCGAGGCCCACCCGGTAGCGGATGCCGCCCCAGTCGATATGCCGGCAAAACGCGTTGCGGATGAAACCCAAGGCAGCGGTGAACAGCAGCGCCACCCCGGCCGGGGTCCAGGCGGCCAGGGGGCCGGGCTGGGGATGGTTGGTACGCGGCAGATGGACCAGGAGCACCAGGCCCACCAGGAAAGCCGCGGCGCTCAGGCCGAACCAGGGCGGCGCCGCGCCGGCCGCCAGGGCCACCACTGCGGCCAGGGCCGCCAGTACCAAGGCCAGCAGGCCCCAGGAGACCAGGCCCAGCAAGAGCCAGGAGGCCGGGTCGATGAACTTGATGTATATTAGTTGGCGGTTGAGCCAGTCGAACCACTGGCGCCAACTCACCGCTTGCAGGCGGGTGAGGAGCGGCGGGTCCGGCACCGGCTGCATGACACGGTCGGCCTGGCGCAGACGCCGGCCCAGGGTGACGTCGTCCACCACGGTTTGCGACCACATCCCGGCCAGGTCCAGGTGATCCAGCAGGGAACGGGTGATGGCGGTGGCGCCGCCCCAGGGCTGGCGCATGAAGCCCACGTGCCGGCTCCAGAACATGAGCTGCAAACACACCAGCCATGCCTGGGCCCAGAGTCCGCCGGCCTCGGCCACGGCCTGGTGAAATCCCGAGGCCACCTCGCCGCGGCCGGCGGCCACCGGCTCCACCAAGCGCCGCAGCCAGTCCGGCGGGGCCTGGTGGCCGCTGTCGCTGAAGACCAGCACCCGGCCGGCGGGGTCGGCGGCGGCCAGCCCGGCCAGCAGGTTGTAGTTTTTTTGGCCGCAGGTTTGGGACTGGCCGGCCAGCACCACCTTGGGGCCGCCGCGGCGGCGGGCCAGGTCCCGGGCCGCGCCGTAGGCCGGGTCGTTTGCGTCCTGTACCGCCAGGATCACCTCGAAGTCGGGATAGTCCTGATCCAGGATGCTGCCGATCTCGTCAGCAAAAGAGGCTGAGGCGCCCTTGGCCGGCACGATCACCGACACCCGGGGCCAGGGGCCCGGCCACGGCGCGGCGGCCCGCAGGCGACGTTGCACCAGGCCGCCGGCCGCAAAGACGACCCCCATGATCAGTAAGGCCAATCCCCAGAGCAAGGCCAAGGCCACCAGCGGGCTCATGATGCCTCGCAGCGGGCGATGTCAGCAGGGTGGGCCAAGTTAGAGGTCCTTGCGGTAGATGCAGTAACGCTTGTAGGGCTCGGCCCCGCCGTGGAGCAGCAGCCGGTTGATGTCCTGGTTGTCTTCCAGGGTCCAACCCATCTCCATGGAGTTGAAGCGCTTGTCCTCCCCAAAGGCCCGGGTCACCTGGTCCAGGGCCACCAGGGCGAAGCCGGCCCGGCGTATGCCCTTGGGCACCCCCAGCATGAGACAGCGCAGGTTGTCCATTTTGCGGCGGTACCACAGAATCTTTAGTAAAGACCAAGGACCCAGGGAGCCATTGAGGTGAATCTGGACCTGGTTGAAGTCCGGCAGCACCACGCAGCCGCCGACCTCCTTGCCGCGGTGGCATAAAAAAAAGAGCATCTTCTGGCTCACCATGGACAACAGCGGACGCAGCCCCTTGGCCGACTCCACGATTTCACCGTCGGTCATGGGCACGAAGCCCCAGTTGTCCGACCAGCAATCGCGGTAGATGCGGTTGAGCAGCCGCACCTCTTCCAGGAAGTCGCGGCCCCGCAGACGGATGCTGATATTGCCCCGCTCGGCGATGCGGCGGGCCCGGCTCAGGTCCCAGCTATGCCACCGGGCGCGGGTGTTGAAAAAGGCCAGCAGGCCCTTTTCCTTGCTAAAGCCGTAGTCGGCCGCCAGGTCCCGGTAGTAGGGCGGGTTGTAGGCCATCATCAGTACCGGCGGCTGGTCAAAGCCCTCCACCAGCATACCCACCTCGTAGTTGGTGGAGGGGTTCAGCGGCCCGCGCATGAACTCCATGCCCTGGGCCAGGTGGTAGTCCCGGGCCGCGTCAAACAGGGCGCGGGAGACCCGGGGGTCGTTGATGCTTTCGAAAAAGCCCCAGGCCCCCATCTTTTCCTGGTGGTACTGGTTGTGGTTATTGTCCACGTGGGCCATGATGCGGCCCACGGTTTGGCCGTCCACCCGGGCCAGGAAGAGCTGGCGGCGGCTGAACTGCCAGTAGGGATGCTTGCGGTCGTCGAGCAGGCGTCTTAGCATGCGCCGCAGGGGCGGGACCCAGTTGGGGTCGCCGGCGTAGAGCTTCCAGGGCAGCCGGATGAACTCTTTGAGCTCGCGCTTGCTGCGAACCGGCGATATCTCCACAGGAGCTTTAACCACGCTGTTTTTCCTCGCGCCCCAAACGGCCCGGGGCAGCCCAGAGACGTGCTCCGGCGCCCCGTACCTACGGTTCCCGTCTCCCTGGCGGCAAGACGGGCTAGTTGTCGGTCAGTATCTGGTCGTCGTATATGATCTCCAGCCGTACCTTGTGCCCGGCTTCTTCCTGGGCCAGGGCCAGGAAGGTCTCCCTCAGCTCACCGCTGGCGCTGGCGGCCAGGTCGCTATAGAGCTTGAAGGCCATCTTCTCCCGCTGCATGGCCAGGGTGAGGGCGGCCTGCAGGTCCATGTCGTCGTTGGCGGTCACCTCGGCCAGGTAGTCCGACACCTGGAGGTCGACCACTTTCTGGGCGGACGGTTGCAGGTCGCCGCCCTGCTTCACCGCCAGGAGCTTATTCTTGTGTTTGGTTTCCTGGGCCGCGAAGCCCATGAAGACGTCCTTCATGCCCGGCGCCGTGGCGCGCTCGGCCAGAGAGCTGTAAAAGTCGGCCGCCTCCTGCTCCCGGTCGATGGCAAATTGGAGGGCCTGGTCAACGCTGCTGAAGGTGTCCATCTAGACCATCCTTTCCCGTTTGATAAATCTTCTTGGCTTCCAAGATAGCACGTTTGGTCTCTTTAACGATTTACTACGGAGCGAAAACGCGGGCAAACAAAAAAGACGTCGGCCACCGCCGGCCGCGGGCCCTAGGATTGCGGCCTCCGCCGGTCCTTGCGGCGTTGCCGTTTCCAGGCGATGTCTTTCTTGATGCCCTTGCGCTTGTAGGGCTTCTCCGGCTCCTCGGGGAACAGGCTGAAGGACCCGGGCGGCGTCTGGGGCTGGGTGACCAGGGGCTCGGGCTCCGGCGGGGGCTTCTTGGCCTTTTTGCGGGCCGGCGCGTCCTCGGGCACCGGCGGGCCCATGAGGCATTCCGGCGGCACCCGGTCGCAAAGGTAGAGGGTGTCGCCGTACAGGGCGAAGACCACTCCCCGGCCCTGGGCCTGGCGGGCCTGCACCGTCACCAGCACCGGCTGGGGGTCGCGCCGCCGGCCCAGTTGCACGGCCAGTCCCTCGTCGGCCACCAGGGCCAGCACCCCGCCCGGCGGCGGACTGAGCCCGTGCTCGCGGATAACCCGGTAGCCCCGGCGGCGCACCGCGATGAACAGGTGGGGCGGCGGGTCCACCCCGTAGTCCGGCGGGTCCGGCCGGCGGCTGGTGCAGCGGATGCGGCCCTGGGCCAGCTCCAGGGTGTCGGGCGAGAGATGCTCGGCCGCCTGCTGGATCATGCCCTGGCGCACCCCGCGCCAGCCGTCCTCGTCGTGCAGCGCCTTGAGCAGTTCCTTGACCGGGACCCAGCCGTCGTCGTCGGGCACCAGGCCGAAACGGTCCGGACGCACCCCCAACACGTATTGGAGCATGCGGACCAGGGACTCGTCCTTTTGCGCTTGTCTTCTGCCCAATCTTACCGGTGCTTTTGGGTTATGCCCTTGTGGGAGACCAGGAAGACCAACTGCCCCTCGGGGTGCCACAGCCGCACTTGCCAGTTGTCCGCCTTGTTCGCGCCGCGCACCAGTTCCAGCTTCAGCGGCGGCGTAAGCTTGAGCCCCTCGACGCCGGCCAGCGACTCGGCGGTGAGGGTGGCCTCCGGGTTGGCGGTGAAGTAGGCGTCCAGGGCGCGTTGCACCTTTTGGGACGCCTCGGAAGCCACCAGATCGCACTGCTGGCTCTGCCGGTCATACTGGGCAAAGAGGAACAACCCCACGATGCAGATGGCGCTGATGAGCGCGATCATTTCCATGAAGGCGAATTGCCCGCCGTTTTTGCTCACGCCGTCTCCTCCTTAAACCGATGGGTGATTTCTCCGCCGCAGATAGTAAGTATAGCCCTTCCCACCAGGTCGTGGCCAGCAAAGGGAGTGTTGCGCGAAAGCGAATAAAAATTCTGGGGGTCCACTCTCCAGCTAGCCGCCGGGTCCATGACGCATATGTCGGCCGGCCCTCCTTTTTGCAAGCGCCCGCCCGGCAGGTCCAGGATGGCCGCGGGCCGGGCGGTCATGGCCTCGATGGCCCGCGCCAAGCTCAGCTCCCCCTGCTCCACCAGCGCCATCACCACCCCCAGGGCGGTCTCCAGGCCCACCACGCCAAAGGCGGCCAGGTCGAACTCCACCGCTTTTTCCAGCACCGAGTGCGGCGCGTGGTCGGTGGCCAAGGCGTCGATGGTGCCATCGGCCAGGCCCTGGCGCACCGCGGCCACGTCTTGGGGGGTACGCAGGGGCGGATTCATCTTGGCGTGGGTGTCATACTCGCCCACCGCGCGGTGGTCCAGGGCCAGGTAGTGGGGAGCCGTCTCGCCGCTCACCCGGCCGCCGGCCGCCTTGGCCCGGGCCAGGGCGGCCACCGAACCGGCGCAGGAGATGTGGGCGATGTGCACCCGGGCCCCGGTGAGCAGGGCCAAGGCGAGGTCGCGCTCCACCGCGGTCACCTCGGCCTCGGCCGGGATGCCGGCCAGGCCCAGGCGGGTGGAGACCTCGCCCTCGTGCATCACCCCGCCGTCCGCCAGGCCGGGGTCCTCGCTGTGGCAGATCACCGGCAGGTCAAAGGTGGCGGCGTACTCCATGGCCCGGCGCAGCATGCGGCTGGCCGCCACCGGTTTGCCGTCGTCGCTCACGGCTACGCAGCCGGCCTCCTTGAGCTCGGCCATTTCGGTGAGCTCCCGGCCGGCCAGGTCCTTGGTTATGGCCCCCACCGGGTAGACCCGGGCGGCGCCGTGGCGGGCGGACTGCTCCAGGATGAAGTCGGTGACTGAACGGCTGTCGTTGACCGGGTTGGTGTTGGGCATGGGCGCCACGGCGGTGAACCCGCCGGCTGCCGCGGCCCGGGTGCCGCTGGCGATGGTTTCTTTGTATTCGTGTCCGGGCTCGCGCAGGTGCACGTGCATGTCGATGAGCCCGGGGGTGACCCAAAGCCCCTGGCAGTCGATGACCTCGGCGTCGCCGGCCGGCAGGGAGCCGCCCAACTCGGCGATGACCGGGCCTTCCACCAGCAGGTCTCCGAGTTGGTCCATGCCCGAGGCGGGGCAGAAGATGCGGCCGTTTTTTAACAGGATGCTCATCTACGCCATCCAGCTTTATCTAATGAACCACCGCGGGCGGTTCGGGTTTGCCGTTAACTGCGGCCGGCCTGGACGCGCCGCGGGAAAGCCTAGGTCTCCTCTGAGTCGGCGCCGCTCATGAGTAGGTAGAGCAGGGCCATGCGCACCGCCACCCCGTTGGCCACCTGGTCCAGGATTACCGAAAAGGGGCCGTCGGCCACCTCGGGGGAAATCTCCACCCCGCGGTTGATGGGGCCGGGGTGCATAACCAGCACATCGGGCCGGGCCAGCTTGAGGTGGCGCTGGGCCAGGCCGAAGCGCTGGGCGTATTCGCGCAGGGAAGGGAAGAGCACCTCGCCCAGGCGCTCCTGCTGCACCCTAAGCATCATGATCACGTCGGCGTCGGCCACCGCCTCGTCCATGGACCCGGCCACTTGCACCCCGAGGCTGGCGGGCGCCGGCGGCAGCAGGGTCTTGGGGCCGTAGACGGTTACCGTGGAGCCCATGGTGCCCAGGCCGATGATGCCCGAGCGGGCCACCCGCGAGTGGGAGATGTCGCCGATGATGGTTACTTTGAGCCCGTCGAGGCGGCCCTTGTGCTGGCGGATGGTCATCATGTCCAGCAGGGCCTGGGTGGGGTGCTCGTGGGTGCCGTCGCCGGCGTTGATGATACCGGGGGATACATGGCGGGCCAGCATGTGGGGCGCACCGGACATGGAATGGCGCATGACGATGAGGTCCGGCCCCATGGCCTCCAGGTTGCGGGCGGTGTCGATGAGGGTTTCGCCCTTGGTCAGGCTGCTGGTGCTGGCCGAAAGCGACACGCTGTCAGCGCTGAGGCGCTTGGCCGCCAGGTCGAAGGAGGTGCGGGTGCGGGTGGAGGGCTCGAAGAAAAACAGCACCACGGTGCGGCCGCGCAGGGTGGGTACTTTCTTGATGGGCCGCAGGTTGATCTGCTTCATGGACTCGGCGGTGTCGAGGATGTGGGTGATCTCCTCGGCCGAAAAACCCTCCAGGCCCAGCAGGTTGCGCCGGTTAAAGTCCAAGGGCAAGCCTCCCGCGGCTACGGGCCGACCAGGGCCGCGCCAAAAAAAACCTCCCACCGTAGTGGGGGGTCGGTATTCGCTTGGCCGGCAGCGCGCGGGCGGACGCGGTCCGCCCTTTGCCTCCTGCATCCATAAGGCCATCCCTCGTTATGGCTCGTCGAGCAATTATCTCCTCTTTAGTAGCAAACCCCACCGGGGGTGTCAAGGCGCCTCAAGATCAAGGGCTCAGGCTTGGGACAAGGCCAGGACCAGGTCGCGGCCGTCCTGGCGGGCCCGGTCGAGTTGTTCGGGACGCTCCAGCACATCGCCGGCAAAATCCACCCCGCGCACCAAGAGGCTGCGCCACAGCTCCATGTCCAATACGTCAAAGAAGTAGCGCACCGACAGCAGGGCCGGGTCGAAAAGCTTCTTGCCCCGGGTGGCCGCGGCCGAGATGAAAAGTCCCTTGCGGGTGAACTCGCCCTGGCCAAAGGGCGTCTTGTCGATCCAATATTTCTTGACCCACAGGCTCTGGCAGCGGTCCATGAGTATCTTGGTCTGGGCGCTGACGGTGTAGAAAAAGATGGGCGAGGCCAAGATTAATCCGTGGCAGGCCAAGAGCTGGTCGTACACCGCCTGGAAGTCATCGTTGATGGCGCAGCGGCCGTTGGTCTTGCAACCGTAGATTTCCAGGCAGGGGGACATGTCCAACTCGCGCAGGAACACCTCGGTCACTTCGGCTCCGGCCCGGCGCGCCCCTTCCACCGCCTCGGCCAGCAGGGTGCTGGTGTTGCCCTGGCGGCGGGGACTGCCGGAGATGGCCAGGATGCGGGGCATGGGTCTCCCTCGGTTGAGCGGGGTGGTTTGGGTTGACACGGCCCACCCCGTGGTTACGGCCGTGGGCGCCGCTGTGATCAGTCTACCAGGGATTTATCACAATCACGAGCCCGTCACCGGTAGTGGCCAGCCATTCTTGACTTTAGCGCTATGAACGCCGACAATCGAAGGGCGCCGCCGGCCTGCTGCTTGCCCATAGGGGCTGGCGAAACTACTTGTTTGGGAGAGAACGTGTACCCCGCTGACCTGCCGCCATACGCCCGGCTCTACTGCCACTTGCTGCAACCGGTCTTTGAGAGGCTGCGCGGCAAGATCACCCCCCGAGTGGAAAAGACCATCAGCCGAACCCAGTGGCTGGGGCCCGAGGCGCTGCAAGACATGCAGTGGCGAGAGCTGGCCGTGCTGCTGGCCTGGGCGGTGGACCGGGTCGACTTCTACCGGCAGTGGTTCGCCGATAACCGGCTGACGGTGGAGCAGGTGGTGGCCCAGCGCGACCTTTCGTTGTTGCCCCTGGTGGATAAGCAAACCATCACCGCCCAGCCCAGTCGCTTCCTGGCCGATCCCTTGCCGGCGGGCAGCTACCCCAAGACCACCGGCGGCACCCTGGGCCAGCCGCTGAGCTTCATGCTCAACCCGGAGTCGGACCACTGGCGCCAGGCCGTGAGCCGGCGGGGGTACGCCTGGGCCGGGGTGGCGCCGGGCCGCCGCCAGTTGCACGTCTGGAGCTCGGACCTCATACCCTTGCCCCGGGCGGCCCAGTTCAAGCGGGCGGTGCACCGGATGCTGCTGCGCCAGCACTACGTCAGCTACTACCGCATGCTCTCGCCCCAAGACACCGACCGCGCTCTGCGGCGCATCGACCGGCTGAGGCCGGACAACCTGGTGATCTATCCCTCGGCGGCCGAGGTGCTTTGCACCCGCGCCCGGCAGACCGGCTGGCGTCCGCGCCGGCCCCTGGTCTCGGTGCTCACCGGGGCCGAGACTCTCTTTGACCACCAGCGCGAGATGATCCAGGAGGTGTTTGGGTGCCCGGTCTTTGAGACCTACGGCAGCCGGGAGTTTATGCTCATGGCCGCCGAGTGCCCGGCCCACCAGGGCATGCACGTCTCGGCCGAGAACCTGATGATGGAGATACTGGCCGACGGCCGGCCGGCCGAGCCCGGCGAGTTGGGCGAGGTGGTGGTGACCGACCTACACAACTTCGCCCAGCCCTTTATCCGCTACCGGGTGGGCGACACCTCGGCCTGGCTGGACCAGGGCCCCTGCGCCTGCGGCCGCTCTCTACCGCGTATCACCAAGGTGGAGGGCAAGGTGGTGGACATGATCGTCACCCCGGACGGCCGGCGGCTCACCGGGCATTTCTTCCCCCACCTGCTCAAAGATTTTCCGGCCGTGGAGCGCTACCAGATAGAGCAGGACCGGGAGGACCACATCATTATTAGATTGAAGCTGCGACACGATCTGGCCGATGAGGATAGCAGGCTGATCCTGGACAAGTTCCGCCAGACCCTTCCCGGGGTGGAGCCGGAGATCGAGGTGGTCGACGAGGTGAAGATCGCGCCCACCGGCAAGGTGCGTATAACCATTGGCCTGGACAACCAGCATGGCATGACCGGTCCTGATATCGCCGGGCCGGGAGATGCCGGGCAGGGGGAAGCTTGAGCCTACTAAAAGACGAACTGCAAGACCCGGCCAACCTGCTGCTGCCGCGGGCCATCGAGGCCGCGCTGCGGGCCGGGCGGGTGATGAAGCGGCTGTTCGCCTCGGGACTAAGGGCCGACACCAAGAGCGGGCCGCACGACCTGGTGACCGAGGCCGACCGGCGGGCCGAGGAGTATATCCTCGACTGCTTGCACAGCCGGTTCCCGGACCACACCCTGGTGGCCGAGGAGAGCGGGGTTTTGGGCCCGGGCGACCCGGAGTCCATCCACTGGCTCATCGATCCCTTGGACGGCACCATGAACTTCGTGCGCAACATCCCCATCTTCGCGGTGAGCGTGGCCGCCGTGCATAAAGGTGATCCCTGCTGCGGCGTGGTCTACAATCCCATCATGGACGCTTTGTTCACCGCCTGGCGGGGCGGACCGGTGGAGCTGAACGGTAAGCGCCTCGAGGTCTCGAAAACCGCTCGGGTATGCGACGCCCTCCTGGGCATCGGCCTGCCGCACAACCCCGAGCGCCGCCGGCGGGAGATGGCCGGATCGGTCAACCGGGTGATGCGGGCCGGGGCCACCTTCATGCGTTTGGGCTCGGCGGCCTTGAACCTGGCCTACGTGGCCGCCGGCAACCTGGACGGCTTCTGGGAGCTGACCTACGAGCCCTGGGACGTGGCCGCCGGCATACTCATGGTGCGTCAGGCCGGCGGGGTGGTGAGCAACCTTGACGGCAGCCCCCTGAGTGATGACAAGATGGGCATAGTGGCCGCCGCCCCGGGGCTGCACCAGGAACTAGTGGACCTGCTGTCCCAGGGATCGCGGGAGTAAGCGGCCGGACCGGGCTGCGGCGACTAGGGAGGGTCGGGACCGATGGAGGGGCGGGACCGGGTGCTCACCAATAACCATAATCATTGAACTCTAACAAGGCATGGATGTATGGGAGTAGGGCAAATAATCGACCTGTTGATTCAAAGTGAAAAAGAGGCCCAGGAGCAGCTCTGGTTTATCCCCAGCGAAAACCTGCCGTCTCCCTTCACCCGCTTGGCCCTGGCCACCTCTTCGGTGAACCGCTACTTCTTCCAATACCTGTATCAAGACCAACGGTTTTGCCCGGGCACCGAGATATACCAGCGCCTCTACGACCACTGCGTGGAGAGGCTCAAGCAACTCCTGGACGCGCAGTTCGTGAGCCTCAAGCCCCTGTCGGGCATGGTGGCCATGACCATGGTCATCACCGCCCATACCCAAAAGGACGACCTCTTTTTGGCCCTGGCCCCGGAGTTGGGCGGCCACACCCACACCGGCAACATCGCCGACTTGATCGGCCGCCGCTTGGCCTACATCCCCATGTGCGATGACGGCCAGGGGTGGATGGACGTGGACTACGACCAACTGGCCGAGGATATCCGCCGGCTCGACGCCCGGTTGCTGTACCTGGACCCCATGTCATATCTCTACACCTTTGACCTGGAGCGCCTGCGCCGCATCACCCCCGAGAGCTGCCGGCTGCACTACGACATATCCCACGTCATGGCCTTCGTGGCCGGCGGGGCCTATCCCAACGCCCTGCACCACGGCTTTCACTCCGTCGGGGGCAGCACCCACAAGACCCTGCCGGCGGTGCAAAAGGCCTACTTCGCCACCAACTCGGAGGAACTCTTCGACTACTTCCATACCAAGGCCGGCCAGTTGATCTCCAGCTATCATACCTCCAGCATCCTGGCCCTGGCCGTGACCCTGGAAGAGACGCTGGAGTTTTATCCCCGCTACGCCAAACAGATCATCGACAACACCCTGGGCTTTGCCGAGATGTTGCGCCAGCGGGGGTTCACCCTGCTGGGCCGGCGCGCCACCCCCAGCGAGTGTCATGTGCTGTTCGTGAACATGGAGGACTTGGGCGACCAGGTGGAGGCCTGCCACCGCCTGGCCGCTTGCAACCTCATCACCCACCCCATGCTACTGCCCGGCCTGGAGCGCAAACCAGGCCTCCGCCTCGGCCTGCAGGAGCTGACCCTGCTGGGCATGGGACCCGCCGAGCTGGAGCAGGTGGCCGACGTGTTCAAGGCGGTGGTCATCGACCGCCGGCCGCCGGAGAAATACGCCGCGGCCATGGCCGAGCTTCGCTCCCGTTTTAAATGGCCGGTCACTTCGTACCAGGACCAGGAGCGCATGCAGCGCTTGGTAGACCTGCTCCAGGGATGATCGCGCCGGGGCCGCAGCGCCCTTGCGACCCATGACTCACAGGCAGGGCAGTGCTGAATTTTCAAACCTCCTACATGACCGCCTCGTCGCCCAACCTGGATAATTGGCTCATCCTGGCCGCCATAGGTCTGGTAACCCTGGCCACCTTGCGCCGCGGCGCCAGCGGGGAGCCGGCCCTGGTGCGGGAGCAGACCGACCAGGTCAAGGGCCTGGCCATATTGCTGGTGGTGCTGGGTCACCTGTGGGTGCACGTGGCTCACCCCAAGGCCTGGCTGGTGATGAGCGGTGAGGCGGTGGCCGTATTTTTGATGCTCTCCGGCTACGGCCTTACCTGCTCGTTCTTGGACAAATCCCCGGCCTGGGGGGCCTTCATCGCGCGGCGGGTGCGGCGGGTGATGGTCCCCTACTGGATCATCACCGTGATGATCTTGGGACTGGACTACCTCATCCTGGACCGCACCTATCCCGCCGGCCAGGTGGCGCTCACCCTGCTGGGGATCAACATCACGCCGCTTACCCAAAACCTGGACTACGTGCGCTGGTTCGTTACCTTCCTGCTGGTGTGGTACGTGCTGTTCGCCCTGACCTTTTCCTGGCTGCGTCCTCGCTTGGCCTTGCTGGCGTTGCTGGTCTGCGCCCACGGGGTGATGATGCTGGAGTACTACGTGCTGCACGTGGGCTGGTACCACCATTTCGCCTTTGTGGCCGGCTGCTCCTTGGCCTACCGCCGGCCGGGCCTGCGCCGGTTGGCCCGGCGGCATCCCGCCGGGACGGTGGTGTTGGGGCTGGTCGGCCTGGCCGGGTTTGGAGTGGTGAAGTATTTCCTGCCGGTGATCAAGGCCAAGGCGCCGTCATCGCTGGCCGGGCTGGCGGTGGGTGAAATCAACAGCCTGGTCTTTGGCCTGTCGATTTTGGCCCTGGCCGCCTGGGCGGGGCGCGCCGGGTGGTCCAGCCGCTTTCTGTTGTTCTGCGGCGCGGTGTCCTACGAGCTGTTCCTTTTGCACGGGCCTTTCTTGGTTAAGTACAACCCGGTCTTCCACTTGGCCCAGTCACCGCCCAACACCTGGAGCCTGCCCCTGGCCTTTGGGCTCTTGCTGGCCGGCCTGTTGGTGGTGGCCGCCGGACTGCAAAAAGTGATCCGCCGTGTCAACCTCTAGACCGGGGCGAGGCCGGCGGTGGTGGGTGCCGCTGCTCATCGCCGCCCTGCTGCCGGCCAACATCTACCTGGCCCAGCGCCTGTTGCCAGCCGGTTGGTTACCGCCGGTCCCTGGCGATGAGCCGGTACTGTCCCACCCCACTTACCGCGCCATGTGCGAGGAGTACGCCGAGCTCAACCGCCGCCTGGCCGGCCGCCGGGTGGTGGTCTTTATCGGCGACAGCATCACCCGGCGCTTTGCCTTGGACGAGTATTTCCCGGGCCGCGGCCTGATAAACCGGGGCATCTTCTCCGACACCACGGTGGGGCTGTGGCAACGCCTGGGCACCTCCCTCGGCGGTTTGCAGATCGACAAGCTCTTTATCATGATCGGTCACAACGACCTGGGGCGGCGCTCCAACCAGGAGATCGTGGCCAACATCAAGCGCATCGTGGAGCGCGCGCCGGCGCGCCGGGTATACCTCCAGAGCATCCTACCGGTATCGGCGGCCCCGGGCCCGGTGAACCGGCGCAACGCCAGGATCCGACAGATCAACCAGGCCCTGCGCAAGATGTGCGCCACCGGCCGGTGCCACTACGTTGATCTGTACCGGCATTTCCAGGCGCCGGGAGGGTGGTTGGCCCCGGGGTTGTCCTACGACGGCGTACACCCCAACTTCCGAGGCTACCAGCTCTGGAGCGAGGTTGTTGCCCCGCTGCTCTAGCCGCCCGGTACGCATGGGCGCGGCGGGAGGTGGTCGGCGGCACACGGCGGGTGGGGTGGGGCGCTCAGCCCCCCAGGTAGGCCTTTTTCACCTCGGGGTCGTTTAGCAGTCGCTCGGTGGGGCCGTGCCGCACGATCTCGCCATTTTCCAGCAGGTAGCCGCGTTGGGCGAACTTCAGGGCCATGCGGGCGTTCTGCTCCACCAGCAGGATGGTGGTCCCCTCCCGGTTGATCTCCTTGAGCGACTCAAAGACGCGCGACATCAAAAGGGGCGACAGGCCCATGGAAGGCTCGTCCAAGAGCATCAGCCGGCGGCCGCTCATCAGGGCCCGACCCACGGCCAGCATCTGCTGCTCGCCGCCGCTTAGGGTGCCGGCCTTCTGGTCCTTGCGCTCCGCCAGGCGCTCAAAGGTGGCGAAGACCCTCTTCAGGTCTTTCTTGACGGCCGCGCTGTCGTGGCGGGCAAAGGTGGCGAGCTGGAGGTTTTCCAGCACGGTGAGGTTGCCGAAGAGCCGGCGGCCCTCGGGCACGTGGCTGATGCCCAGGCGGCTCACCACCTGGTCGGCCGGCAGCTTGAGCAGGTCGCGGCCCTCCATGGTGATCCGGCTGCCGGGCTCCACCTGCACCAGGTGCGAGATGGCCCGCAGGGTGGTGCTCTTGCCGGCCCCGTTGGCCCCGATGATGGTGACGATCTCGCCGGCGTCGATGTTAAAGTCGACGCCGTGCAGGGCGCGGATGCCGTCGTAGGAGACCCGCAGGTTTTGCACCTGGAGCAGCATCAGTCTTCCCAATCCTCGCCGAGGTAGGCCTCGATCACCTTGGGGTGGTTGAGTATCTCTTCCGGCTCGCCCTGGGCCACCACCCGGCCGAAGACCAGGGTCTGGACCTCTTGGCACAGCTCCATGACAAAGCGCAGGCGGTGCTCGATGATGAAGACCGCCAGGCCCAGCCGCTGGTGCACCAGGTGGATGACCTCGATCATCTGGCGCAGTTCCTCGGCGGTCATGCCCACGGTGGGTTCGTCCAGCAGCAGGACCTTGGGGTCGGTGGCCAGGGCCCGGGCCATCTCCACCCGGCGCTGCACCCCGTAGGGCAGGTTGACCACCAGTTGCTCGGCGTGGCTCTCGATGTCCAGCATTCGCAAGAGTTCCCGGGAGCGCTCGGTGAATTCCTGCTCCTGGACCCGCCGCCGCCGGGAGCCCAAAAAGGCCCCCACCAGCCCGTAGTCGATGCGGGAGTAGTGGGCCATCTTCACGTGTTCCAGCACGGTCATGTGCCGCCACAGGGCCAGGTTCTGGAAGGTGCGCCCCAGGCCCTGGGCCGCGATGCGGTGGGGCCGCAGGCCGGTTATCTCTTGGCCGTCGAGGTAGACGTGGCCCTCTGAAGGGGTGTGGATGCCGGTGATGAGGTTGAAGATGGTGGTCTTGCCCGCCCCGTTGGGACCGATGAGCCCCTTGATCTGGCCCGGCTCCAGCTCCAGGGCGTAGTCGGAGACCGCCTGGAGCCCGCCGAAGTAGTGGGTCATGTGCTCCACCCGCAAGAGAGACATGCTAGCGGTCTCCTCCCGGCGGCGTCTTGGGACTGACCAAGCGGCGCACGTTGAATTCCTTGAAAGAGACCAGGCCGGTGGGACGGTAGATCATCACCAGGATCAAGAGCAGGGGAATGATGATCCACTTGAACAACTCCAGAGGGCGCAGGGCCTCGCCGAGCAGGTTGATGCTCACCGCGCCCACGATGGAGCCGTAGACCGAGTTGAGCCCGCCGAAGTAGACCATGGCCAACACCTCGGCCAGGCGCTGGATGCCAAAGGTGGCCGGGTTGACATAGCGCAGCACATGGGCGAAAAGCCCGCCGGCCACCCCGGCCCAGAAGCCGGCGAACATGAAGGCCACTATCTTGGTGCGCCGGGTGTCCACGGTCATGGCCTCGGCCGCCATCTCGTTGTCACGCACCGCGTTGAGGGCCTTGCCCATGGTGGAGTTGACAAAGTTGTTGATGACCCAGACGCACAGCACGGTGACCAAAAATACGAAGGGCAGGTTGGCCCAGTCCGGCTGGCTGCGCAGGCCGCGGGCCCCGCCCACCACCTCCAGGTTTTCGATGGCGCTCTTTACGATGAACATGAAGGCCAGCGAGATGATGGCCAGGTAGTCGCCCCGGGTGCGGAACGAGGGGATGGCCACCAGCAGGGCTCCCAGGGCGGCGGCCAGCCCGCCCAGGACCAGGGCCACCGGGAAGAAGTAGGGCCCCAGCTCCGGCGGCAGCAGGGGAGGGCCGAAGAGCTTGTCTTTTACGAAAAAGGCCACCGTGAAGACCGAGGTGACGTAGGCCCCCAGGGCCATGAAGCCCGGGTGGGAGCAGGAGAACTCGCCCATGTAGCCGTTGATAACGTTGAGGCTCAGGGTGAGCATCACCGCGATGAGGGTGAGCTTGAGGGTGAGCACCCGGTAGTCGCTGATGTCGGACCACAGGTGCAACACGGCGTAGAGCAGGCACAAGTGGATCACCACCGAGGCCGAGAGGTTCAGCCGCAGCAGGCCGGCGGCCGCCTGGTTTAGCACCCCGGCCCCCAGGCGGGTGATGAGCACGATGGGGACGATGTAGATGATCGTGCCGTAGGCCACGGCAGATAGGATGAGCCCGGGGCTCTTGAGCGCCAGCACCATGCCGAAAAGCACCGGCACCTTGGGCAGGCCCAGGAGGTCGGCCAGGGGCCGGCCGACCCCGTGCTCCAGCAACACCGCCGCCAGGGCCCCCAGGAGCCAGGCCAACAGCGGGGTGGCGGCGACCCAGGCGGCCAGGGAGCTGGTTATGCGTTTGATGATTGCCATGATCCGTCGGCGCCTCACAACCGCAGCCGCGCGCTATAAGCCTCGCCAAAGAAGCCGTGCGGCCTAAAAACCAGGATGAGCATTATGATGCCGTAGGCGATGAGATCGCGCAGGGTGGAGGGAAAGACCATGGTCACGAATATCTCGATGAAGCCCAGCAGGAAACCGGCCAGGCAGGCCCCCATGATCGAGCCGCGCCCGCCCAGGATGGCGGCCACAAAGGCCTTCCACCCGAAGACGATGCCCATGTAGGGGTCCAGCACGGGATAGGCCACGCCGTAGAGGATGCCGGCGGCCGCGGCCAGGGCCGAGCCGATGGCAAAGGTCATGGCCGCGATCTTGTTCAGCGGCACCCCCATCAGCGGCACCACCGCGTAGTCGTAGGCCATGGCCCGCATGGCCATACCCCACTTGGTGCGGCGCACGAACTGGTGCAGGGTCAGCATCAGCCCCAGCGACACCAGCACGATCATGATCTTTTTGTTGGTGATGAACACCCCCCCCAGGTCATAGGTCACCGACTGGATCATGGTGGGCAGGCGCACCCGTTGGGCCCCCAGCAGGGCCAGGTTGCCGGTCTCCAGGATGATGCCGATCATCAGGCCGGTGATGGCCGCCGAGGCCCGCGGCGCGTCACGCAAGGGGCGGTAGCCGATGCGCTCCACCAGCATGCCCACGAAAGAGGTGAGCAGCATCGACACCAGGATGGTGAGCACTAAAAGCAGCCAGCCGGGCAGCACCACCAGGCCCAGGGAGTTGAAGGCCACCAGGGCCGAGGCCACCCCAAAGCCGATGTAGGCCCCCACCATGAAGATGTCGCCGTGGGCGAAGTTGAACAGCATCAGGATGCTGTAGACCATGGAGTAGCCCAGGGCGATCAGCGCGTAGAAGCTGCCCCACTGCAGGGCGTTGACCAGGTTTTGCAGGAAGTAAGTCATAGCTGCGGACCAGGTTTAACATGGGAAGCCGGGCGCGGGGCCTGGCAAAGACCCCGGCCCGGTGGGCCGGCCGTCGGGACGCTCGGCTAGGGACATACCGACCGGTAGAACTCGTACTCGCCCTTGTCGCTGATGCGCACGATCACTGCGCACTTGATGGGGTCGCCCTCCTCGGTGAAGGTCATGTCGCCGGTGATGCCCTTGAAATGCTTAATGCGGGCGATCTGGTCCCGGATGGCCTTGCGGTCCTTCTTGACGTCGCCGGTGAGGGCGGGCAGGGCCTCGATGGCCTGCTGCACGATGCGCAGGGAGTCCCAGGTGAGGGCGGCCACGTCGTCGGGCACGTAGCCGTACTTTTTCTTATAGCGCTCGATGAACTCCTTGGTGGCGCCCTTGGCCCCGGCCGCGGCGTAGTGGGTGCTGAAGAACAGGCCGTAGCAGTCCTTGCCGCAGAGCTTCACCGTTTCGGCCGAGCCCCAGGAGTCGCTGCCCACGATGGGTTTGTTCCATCCCAGCTCGTGGGCCTGCTGCACGATGAGGGCCACCTCGTTGTAGTACTGGGGCACAAAGAGCACCTGGGCCCCGGAGCGGATGATCTTGGTCAGCTGGGAGCTGAAGTCGGCGTCGCGGGTGGTGAAGCTCTCAAAGGCCACCACCGAGCCGGGACCGTTGTTCTTTTCCCAGGCCTGCTTGAAAAACTCGGCCAGGCCCTTGGGGTAGTCGCTGGCCACGTCGTAGAGCACCGCCGCCTTGGTGAAGCCGAACTCCTTCTTGATGAACTTGGCCAGCACCGGCCCCTGGAAGGGGTCCAGGAAGCAGCCCCGGAAGACATAGGGCCGGTCCTTGGTGGTGTCCGGGTTGGTGGACCAGGGGGTGATCATGGGGGTGGCGTAGTTGTTGGCCACCTCGCCGGCCGGCACCGCCTGCTTGGATGATTGGGGGCCGATGATGACCAGCACCTCGTCCTCGGTGATCATCTTGGTGTTGGCCTTTACCGCGCTCTCGGCCTTGGCCTCGTTGTCCTCGATCACCAGCTCCACCGGGTAGCGCTTGCCGGCCACCAGCAGCCCGCCGGCGGCCATGACATCGGCCAGCCACATCTGGGCGGCGTACTTGCTACCTTCGCCCACCTTGGGTATGTCACCGGTGATGGGGGCGTTGATTCCAATCTTGATGGTCCCCGCGGCCAAGGCAACGCTGGGCAGCAACAGGGCCAGGGCGGTCAATACGACCAGGCTTTTCTTCACGGCAAAACCTCCTATAGCCCGAGTAGTCGGGTGATAGCGCGGCAACCGCCGGCCGAGCCGGCCAGGTGGCGTGGCCGCGCCACTTGATAAAAACATATGTG
>Ga0256835_1000859_pt1 | contig 19993 bp, 18 predicted proteins | sample PIR30metaG_FD_185972 | JGI IMG/M metagenome (GOLD analysis project Ga0256835, IMG submission 185972) | Hydrothermal vent microbial communities from East Pacific Rise, Pacific Ocean - PIR-30 | ecosystem: Environmental > Aquatic > Marine > Hydrothermal vents | place: Pacific Ocean: East Pacific...
CAAAGAACAAAAAGAAGCTGAAAAATTGATCAAAGATGCCAAAATCTTAGAAGAATTGGGTGTTTTTGCTTTAGTATTGGAAAAAATTCCCGCTAAACTTGCCGCCGAAGTGGCATCCAACTTAAAAATTCCGGTAATTGGTATCGGTGCCGGTAGCCAAGTAGACGGACAAGTATTGGTGATGCACGATATGTTGGGAATGACCAAAGATTTTAGCCCGCGTTTCCTTCGTCGTTATGCCGATTTGCACCAAATTATGACCGATGCTTTTACCAATTATATCTCTGATGTAAAATCCTTGGATTTTCCTAATAAAAAAGAGCAATATTAAATTTTTTATTTCTTTACAACAATCTTTTTTATGTAAAGCTGGACGAAGTTTGTAACTCGCCCCTCCGGAACTATTAACATGTCGTCTCTACGAGGCTTTCCAAAGGAGCATTGATAAAAATTTGGAAACGTCAACAACAACAAAAAGCATCATTGTAATTTTTACTGTACCTTTGCAGGTATCAACATAAATTACTAATATGGGCCAAAAAACCACTCCCGAAAACCTGCAAGTTATCTATGAAGACAATCATCTAATTGTGGTGAACAAACGCCCGGGTGATATCGTGCAAGGCGACAAAACCGGTGATATGCCTTTGTCGGAAATTGTCAAGCAATATATCAAGGTAAAATACCATAAACCCGGCAATGTGTTTTTGGGGGTGGTGCACCGCATTGACCGTCCTACATCGGGTTTGGTAATTTTTGCCCGTACTTCCAAGGCACTGACACGGATGAACCAAATGCTTAAAGAACATCAAATTCAAAAAACATATCACGCCATTGTCAAAAAAGCACCGCCTGAAAAAGCCGGTACTTTGGTGCATTATCTGAAAAAAAATACACGCACTAACAAATCCACCGCCTATGAAAAACCGGTAGCAGGAGCAAAACGAGCCGTATTGCATTACAAACAAATAGCTTCATCGGATAAATATCATTTATTGGAAATTAATTTGGAAACCGGACGTCCGCATCAAATCCGTGTGCAACTGGCCAAAATAGGCAGTCCCATTAAAGGTGATTTGAAATACGGGTTTCCGCGGAGCAACAAAAACGGAGGAATTTCACTGCATGCCCGGAAATTAGATTTTATACATCCGGTAAAAAAAGAAGCCTTACAACTAACGGCTGCTTATCCCGAAGACGATATTTGGCAACACTTACAAGTATGATTTTTTTAATTGGGACGAAAATTGTATTTTTGGCGCATTAACCAATAATAAGCAAACAATGATATTAATAGCCGATGCCGGATCTACCAAAACTTCATGGGTAATGGTTAACAGTGAGCGTATGCTCATTGGTAAATTTGAATCAGGGGGGTTAAATCCTATGGTTTTTGACAACGATACATTGAGCAAGAATATTGCCCGTAATACCGAGATGTTTAATCATGCTCCGTACATTCGCAAGATATATCTCTACGGTGCCGGAGTAGATGACCAAACCGCCCATGATAAACTTTATAAGGTTTTAACCGGATTATTTGATAAAGCCGAAGTTGAAATCTATTCGGATATGTTGGCAGCGGCACGGGCAACCGCCGGTAACGAACCGGGAATTGTCTCTATTTTGGGTACCGGTTCTAATTCTTGTTATTACGATGGAAAAGAAATCCGGAAAACAATAGGATATTACGGATATATGCTAATGGATGATGCTTCCGGCAATTGGTTTGGGAAACAACTTTTGCGTGATTTTATCTTTGAAAGAATGCCTAAACAACTCCGTCAACAATTCAAACAGAAATTTAACCTCAAACCCGAAGTTATCCTTGAAAATCTTTATCACAATGATCAACCCAATACTTATTTGGCAACTTTTTCGATGTTTATGAGTGAACATTATAAGTCGCGTTATATCAAGGATTTATTATTGTTTGGTTTTGATAATTTTATCACCCGGGAACTTGCCGCCTACGACAATTATAAAGAATTACCTTTACACTTTAACGGTTCCATTGCTTATCATTTTCAGAAAGAACTCAAAGAAGTTATGGATCAATACGGATTAAAATCGGGAAAAATCATAAAAAATCCGATAGAAGAATTGATAAATTACCACGTATAACTTCAAAAGAATTCTTAATTTTAGCTTTTTTAAAATATTTTTGATATGGAACCAGTATTATCCACCCGCATAAAGAGTCTTTCTACTTCACAAACCATTGCCATGGCTGAAAGAGCTGCCGAACTCAAAGCCGAAGGTGTACCCATTATCAGTTTGAGTTTGGGTGAACCCGATTTTGACACTCCGGAGTATATCGTTAATGCGGCTAAAAAAGCCATGGACGACAAGTTTTTTAAATATCCGCCTATTGTCGGCTACAAAGATTTGCGTGAAGCCATTGTTCGTAAACTCAAAAGAGACAATAATCTGGATTATCAGGTTAATCAAATCGTTGTATCTACCGGTTCCAAGCAATCTATCTTCAATGCGGCCATGGTATTGGTTAGCCCGGGAGATGAAGTATTATTGCCATCGCCTTATTGGGTGAGTTATTTTGAAATTGCCAAATTGGTAGGAGGGACGCCGGTACCTGTAAAAACCACCATTGAAAATGATTTTAAAATCACACCGGAACAACTGGAAGCAGCCATTACTCCGAAAACCAAATTGATGATTTTTAATACCCCCAGTAATCCCAGTGGTTCGGTATACAGCAAATCGGAATTGGAAGCTTTGGGTGAAGTTTTGAAAAGACATCCGCAAGTATATATTATTGCCGATGAAATTTATGAATACATCAATTTTACCGGAGGTTTTGCCAGTTTTGCCGAAATAGATGAAATCAAAGACCGAGTGGTTACCGTTAACGGAGTTTCCAAGGCTTTTGCCATGACCGGTTGGCGGGTAGGTTATATGGCGGCTCATCCCACCATTGCTAAAGCTTGTGCCAAAATCCAAAGCCAAGTGACATCCGGAGCCAATTCTATCGCTCAAAAAGCTACTATTGCCGCATTGGACGGCGGAAAAGAAAAAATCCAATATATGATTGATGCTTTTGACGAACGTCGACAATTGGTCTATAAATTATTGCGTGATATTCCCGGATTCAAAGTGAACATGCCAACAGGTGCTTTTTACTTTTTTCCGGATGTGTCCGAATTTTTCGGTAAAACTTTTAACGGGGTAAAAATTAACAGTGCTACAGATTTGTCGATGTATCTGCTTGAAGAAGCCAAAGTGGCTACTGTTACGGGAGAAGCTTTTGGAAATCCCGAATGCTTGCGATTTTCATATGCAACGAGTAAAGAAGAATTAACGGAAGCTTTTGCACGGGTTAAAAAAGCCCTTCAATTTTAAAACAACCGAATGGGAATAGACGTAAAACCATATAAAGATAAGGATAACAGCCGTAAAGAACAGGTGACCGAAATGTTTGACAATATTTCGGGAAACTATGATTTTATGAACCGGATAATGACTTTTGGTATCGATATTAAATGGCGCAAGAAAGTAGTAAAAATGATAGCCGAAACCCATCCGAAAGAAATTTTGGATATCGCTACCGGAACAGGTGATTTTGCCGTTATGTTGGCCAAAATCAAACCCCAACGAATTGTAGGTTTGGACATATCACCCGGTATGTTGGAAGTAGGCAAGCAAAAAGTTAAAGAAAAAGGCTTGGACAATTTGATAGAAATGGTCTTAGGCGATTCTGAAAATTTGCCTTTTGACGATAACAGTTTTGATGCCGTAACGGTTGGTTTCGGGGTACGAAATTTCGAAAACTTAGACAAAGGATTGCGGGAAATTCACCGTGTGTTGCGTCCGGGGGGCATATTCGTCGTTTTGGAAACTTCACAACCGGATAAATTTCCATTTAAACAATTATATAAATTTCATTCAAAATATATTATACCTTTGCTGGGTAAAATGTTTTCAAAAGACCAAAAAGCCTATGAATATTTGCCTGAATCGGCTGAAGCTTTTCCGTATGGCGAAGCCTTTAACAATATTTTGAAAAAAAATCAGTTTATATCAGTGTCGGATGAGCCGTTGTTGTTCGGGGCAGCCCGGATTTACAAAGCCTACACGCCACAAAATCCCTTGTAGAGACACAGCATGCCGTGTCTCGTTCCTGAGGCGTAGCTTTGCTACGCCTCAGGAACAAACAAAAAAACAAAACACAAATAGAACAATGAACAAAAAGTTTATTTACATATTAAGCCTAGTATTTATTGTAGTAGCCGGAAGTGTTAGCCGGGCGCAATACACCGATGACATCCCTAAAAACAGACCCTTTTTTGATAAAAAAACTTTTTCATGGGGTTATTATTTCGGGATGAATTTTTATGATTTTAAAATTAATTACGATCAAACCTATAATTATATTTTGCAAGAATCACATCCCGGCTTTCAAGTAGGTTTGGTAGGTAATTTTAATGTGAACGAAAATATAAGTCTCCGAAGTGAACCGGGGGTATATTTTACCAACCGCAAGCTTTTGTTTACCAATTTGACAAGCATTAGAGACAGTGTACGTGAAATCACTTCCAATTATGTACAATTGCCGTTTTCGGTCAAATTCAATACCATCAGATATGGTAATATTCGTCCTTATATTACCGGAGGGATTATTTTTGCCTACAATTTGAACTCTTGGGAAGATTCTAAAAATGATAATTTGGCAGGACATTTCAGAATGAAAAAAACAACTTGGATGTATGAAGTAGGTTTCGGTTTGGAAATGTATTTGTTTTATTTCAAATTTACACCCAGTATCAGAGGTGTTTTTGCTTTGCAAGATGAATTAATCAAAGATTTTGATCCGGACAGCCCTTGGACCGGTCATCTGGAATCGATGAAAACAAGGGGCCTCTATATCAATCTTACTTTTGAATAATTATGTCTATTGTAATCAAAGAAAAACTGGATACGCACGATTTTTTGGAAGCTAACTTTCCGCATGTGTTGGCTCCATTTTATAAAAGACGTTATTTTATCATCAATATGGCATTTGGTATTTTATTTGCTGTTGCTACTTTGTATTTGTATATCATGTCTTTTAAAAATCATATTGAATTTGAATCGGTACATTTTATCTATTTGTTTTTTTCAGTCTTATTTATTTTTTTGGCAATTTACTTGTTGAGAAGGGAAAGGCGGATCTATAATAAAGTGGTAGAACAAATCAACGATTTACAAACAGTTTATACTATAGGTGATAAAGAAATAAAGGTGGACAACCAATCTATCCACCTCCGGTATAAAATTTCCGATATAAAAAATATTACAAATTTACCCAAATGGTTTGTCATTGAATTTAATAATGATGAAAGGATTAGTCTTTACAAACCGAATATGACAGCCGGGCAAATTCAAGAATTACAACGACAATTTAATCTGCAATAGTCGTTTAAATTATTTTTTTAGTTTTTCTTTTAATTCTTTTTTGGCTTTTTCTTGGTATAACAAAGCCGCTTTACTTGCTTCGTTACTGATTTTATTCATCAAGATGTAAAGGGTATTCAAAAATTTACTGTTTTTGGTATCATTGACACTTTTCTTCACCATTTCCCAATCGGCTTGTACAGATTTTAAGGAATTGGTGATAGCTATGGTATTTTCACCTGAAAAGAAAGTGGTATCCAAATTCTTTTGAAAGTCTTTCTGACACTGCTCTATTTCCGAATGGAGTTCATTATTAGACATTCCGGCGGCTTCCATGGCATATAAAAAGGCCAATTGTTGAGAATATACTTCCATTTCATTAGAAGCATGTTGATAATTAATAACATTGATGTTATCGGTTTTCTTGATTTTTTCAATTAAGGTTTGAGTGGTATTCAAGAGTTGTTTTAATTTGTTTAGCAAAAGATTCATCTTTTCTTTTTTGGGTTGATGAATGGCCAGTACACGCAATTTTTTCCATTGTTGTTTTACCTGGTTCACTTCATCGGCAAGTTCCGGATGTTCTTGGGCGTAAATTTCCAGTTTAAGCATACTTTTTTCACCTTTGGATAAATTATTGTCATTTTCTTTGGTGACATAATCGACTTTTAATCCCCGGTACAGGTAATCTTTTACAATTTTTACAGCCGATGTTCTGACATCCAATGCATCTTGCAAGGCATCACTTACGTCGATTACTTCTTCATATTGAGCGAATGAAAAGGAGGTATATATAAGACTGATGATGATTAATAACAATTTTTTCATGTTCTTTGTTTATATTTGGTTGATAATAATATCCAGTATTTTGTATGATTTTTTTGAAAAAGCCGATACAAAGGAAAACATCATTTTTGGATTGTAATCTTCTTTGTAATAATTTTTTTCAATCGCATTAAGCGTTTGGTATAAATCGGTGATATATTCGCGGGTTTGTTGGGCTACGGGTTTGAATTTTCCTATTTTTTTCAAACGTTTTTTGATTTCGTCAAAATCAATAGAGAATAAATCATCTTCGGACATTTCCAAAAAGTTTTTTAAGATGTAAGTGCTGGCCGTATTGTCGATGGCTTTGATATTTTCAGCGTCTAAAATGGCTATATTTATGGTTTTTTTGTGTCGGGAATAATCTTTATGTTCTTCAATCATATCCGATAGAAAACGGTTCATCAATTCGTCAAATTTTTTGGTATAAGCAATTAATTTGCCGTATTGGTTTTTGTCGTAGTCGGTAATTCGCAAGCGGTATACATTCCAAAATCCTTGTAGTTTTTCGTAATCTTCACGTACGTCGGGATCTTGGGGTAAGTGAGAGGAAAAATAGTTCATATTGTCATCAAATCTGGCCAAACTTTTGTCCATATCCAATAAAGCTTTCTTTTTAAAATTATTGGTTTTGATAAAAACATAATCTCTGAAAAAGCGTTGCGAAAGCATTTCGTTTTGTAACAAACGTTGTGAAAGCTCTTTGATAGGATTATCGTCAGCTTGTGCATAAGACACAAGATTAGCCAAAACTAATAAGCTGATTAATATTATTTTTTTCATTTATTATTGTTTTAAATGTATTTGTTGATTGATGTTATTGATACTTAAAAATCACTGTTAAGTGTTTCAATGTATTTATCCTTGATTACTCTTAGTTTGTAATCCATGGTAGTACTCAAACTAAAAACGGTTTTAGGATTTTTTTGGTCGGTGTGCAATATGTTTGCCCGGAAAAAATTCCAATCGATGATAATATCCGAAAATATCTTTCCGGAAACAGGATCGTTCAAAAATTTATTACTGTTTCTTTTGATAAAATCATCGACATTTTTAATATTTTTTTGGTATTCGTGCAAATAACTTTTACTCAAACCTAAATAATTGGCATAGTAGCTGATTGTAATTTTTTCGATAAGTATCCTAAGGGTTTGAATATCGTTGTAGTTTTGAATTTTATCTGCCGGTAATTGGTAGTTCACTTTCATTTTTTCTACCATAGTGTCAACGAGATGTTCAAAAGTATTGGCCTGAAAATATAAAGCCGTGAATTCTTTATTGGAAATGTTTTGGGTGGCTTTTTGATTGAGATTTTGCCATATTTTTTTGATATTTTTCATCAAATCTTTCACTGCTTGATCTTCATTGTTCAAGTCGATATCATTGATGTTTTCAGACAATTTGGCCAAAGCGTAATCCAGTTCTTTGGCAGCTTGTTCTTTATGGGTATTGTTGATCAGATATAATTTGTCTTTGGCCAGCATTTGGACATAAACTTTTATATCAACCGCTTTGTCATAAAGTTGAGTATGAGACAATTCGTCGTCAAATTGTGCCCGGCCTATTTGTAAGAAAAATAAGCCAATGATTAGAAAGAAAGCTTTTTTCATGTGTTTTATTTGTGTTCTATGCGTTATATAAACGGCAAATTTAGTATATATGTTTTTAGTTTCCAAGTTTGTCATGAAAGATGTTTTGAAATTCCATATATTGTATGAATTTGGACAAATATTTATTAGTTTTGTTTTTTACATTCGTGTTTTTCAATAAATAATTATCAATTATGATGCCAGAATTATTTTATAGCTTAAAAGCTTATTTAAAATCTCTTGAACTTTTTATTCGATATCATTTATATAAGTATCTTCTGCTATTGTTTTTATTGCTTCTGTTTTTTGCTTTTCCGGTGGTAATTTTTGATTTTTTTGTGACTAAAATAACGGCATTGATTCCTTATGCATCGGTACAAGAATATGCTTTGACCGGTGTGAGTATTGCCGCTGGAATTTCCGGTTTTTTCCTACTATTGGTACTTTCGCCGGTTTTTTCATTGGTATCCGAAGAAACAGGCAAACGGCTTACCGGTGTGGAATATCGTTTTTCTCCGGCTCAATTGGTAAAAGACGTCGCACGTGGAATCAAAATTACTTTGCGTAACTTGTTTTATCAATATCTGTTGGTCGGTTTGGTTTCCATTGTGCTGTATTTTTTACCGGAGATGAAAATGATACAGTTGGCAGGCAGTGTCCTGATATTTATTGTAACTGCTTATTTTTACGGTTTTTCCATCTTGGATTATGCTATGGAAAATTTGCGGATGACTTATGACGAATCGGTAGATTTTGTTCGTAGTCATCCCGGTTATGCTTTGGGATTAGGAAGTATATATTACGCTATGATTGGTGTCAATGATTGGAAACTGTTTAGTGATGCACTTGGACATTTATCGGTTTATTGGTCGGCTTTCGCCGAAGCTTTGGTTGCTTTTTTCGGGGTAATTGCCGCCAGTTATATCATGTATACTTATAAAATAAAGTCCACCTGAAGACTGTTTTATGTACAGATTACCTTTAATTTGCACAAGATTTTTTAAACTTTTTCATTCGATATTCTTTGGAGTAGTTAGTGCCTAGCGGTTAGTGGTTGGTTTTTTTCTATGTAGTAATATGCCGGTGGCTTCGATATATCCCGACTCAAGGTCGGGACACTCAGCCGCCTTTGATTCTGCAATTAAAGGACGCTGAGTGGTTTCGGCGATAGCCGGAATTGTACCGAAGTGTCCGGTGGCACATGCTGATTTTTTTTTGACGTTGATTTTACGAGCCTGATTTAACTGATTTTTTTTCTTTACTTTGTAAAGAACCCTTTGCCATCCGAAGAAATTCGTCCGGTAACGGGGTATATTCTTTATTTCAAGACACTACTCCGTATTATCATTAAAATAAAGAATAATATAAAACCTATAAAAATATACCAATAAGCTATTTTGTTAATTTCTTTAGTTTTTTCATTCTCGTCCAGATTATCTTTATTGTTAATTTTTTTTCTTTTTTCACTAACTTTCTCATTGATATATAAAGAATAGATAACCATACTTACTAAAAATACTATTCCAAAAATATCAGTTTTATTCACTTTCTTTATTTTCTTCTTTTATTGGTCTCAAATAGAGTTAAAACTTCCGATAAACCGGAACAGATTATGCACTTTAGTGCATCTCGCTTCCAGCTTCTAAAAATCTTTTTCAATGTTCGCACGGTGTTCAAGCCTGTCGAGAATACCTAACTGAAATTAATTATGTCATTTCGACAAGCTCAATGACCGAATATAGTACAAATTAGCTTGGTTTCCCTTCATCGGTCATCAAGCATCGGTCATCGAGCCAATTAATGCAGGAAATATGAATTTTATTCTTGCTTTCAACTTATGGTACTTTCAGTCCATAGTGGTTTAGTCACTTTCTTTATATTATTTATCCAAAAATTCTTTAATGCCCTTTAACTTCAATTCTTTCAGGCCGTATTTAACGGCTTTTTTCTCCAACTTGTCAACATATTTTTTCTTTAATGCATCAAATTCGCGGTGTTTGTCAGATAGTTCTTTTTGCAATATTTTAAAGTTTTTCATCTGTGAATTTGATGGTTTGTCAAATTTTCCGGCTACTTTGTTGTAGAGTTTTGACAATTTTTCTCGTAATTCAGGTTCGGGGGTTTGGGTATAATTGTCACCGGTGGTTTGTACCAGTGTTTTTTTCAAAGCGGTAAAAGCTTTAACAACTTTTTCGGCTTGTTTTGAAAGTTTCGGATTTTGTTTTTTCACTTTTTGGGCATAATCGATAATCGCATGGGTTTGATAGACCAAATAAGCCAAATCTTCCATCATATTGAATAATTCCGCTACGGTTTTCTCTTGTATTTTCCTGTTTTCAAGCGGAATTTTCGGTAAAGTATCATATAGGGTTTTAAATTTTTTGCGGTAGATATTTTTTCCTTTGGTGATTTCCAGCGTATAGGTGCCGGCAGGTACTCTTGGTGCAGTCAGTGCTTGTATGTCCAAAGTTTTTCCTTGGGCTACCTTGGGAGCTTTTCCTTTGAAATACCAACGAACGATATTGATTCCTTTTTGTTTGCCGGGTTTTAGTTTTCTCACTTCTTTTCCTTGTTCATCCAAAATACGCATATCCATTTTGCCGAATGTATGCCGTTTTTTCAAATAGTAGACAAATTTGGCACCGCCGGGTTTGCCTTCTGCCACAAACATATTGGTACCGTATCCGCCATCGCCGAAATTTTCTCTTTCCAACATCATAAAGTCCGGAATATCAAAAATATGAATTTTTTCATTCAGTACTTTTTCATCGATTTCACGCAGGGGACTGATGTCGTCTATCACGATGACGCCTCTTCCGTGGGTAGCCAGTACCAAGTCGTTGGTTTGTTTTTGCAAAGTCACATGAAATACGGGAACCGTAGGCATATTGTTTTCAAATTTCATCCAATGTTTACCACCGTTCAGGGTGATATATAAACCGTCTTCGGTGCCTAAAAAAAGCAAATCTTTTTTGACAAAATCTTCTTGGATACTACGGGCAAAACCCTTGATTTCATCTGTGACAATCGATTGCCAGCTTTGTCCGTAATCGGTGGTTTTGTATACATAAGTCCGGGTATCGTTCAGCGTGTGACGGTCAAATACGGCATAAGCGGTTCCTTTGTCAAAATTGCTCGCTTCGATGTGATAAACCCATGAATGAGCCGGTAATCCGGTGATATTCCGGGTGAGATTTTGCCAGGTTTTGCCTCCGTTTTTGGTCAATTGCACATTGCCGTCGTCGGTACCTACCCAGATGATGTTTTCATCTAAAGGCGATTCGGCTATCGTAAAGATACAGGTATGATTTTCGGCTCCCGAATTATCGATGGTTAGTCCTCCGGATTTTGCCTGATTTTGCTTGGTTTTGTCGTTGGTAGTCAAATCGGGAGATATGATTTGCCAATTCAATCCCGTATCATCCGACTTGTGCAAATATTGACTTCCGATATAGATTCTATCCGGATTATTTGGGCTTAATGCCATCGCTGTGTTCCAGTTAAAACGAAGTTTTTCGCCTTCTTTTTCGGCAAATGGCGTGATATCGGTGATGCTTTGTTTGTCCATATCATACCGGCCTATCCAAACACCTGCTTGGCTTTCGGAATAGATAATCCGTTTGGTAGGGTGACGAAAAACCCGAAAACCGTCGCCTCCGCCTACGGAATTCCAATCTTTTTCTTTGACACCACCCGGCGCTGTATTCGGTACATACCACGAACCGTTGTCTTGTAATCCGCCGTAAATATTGTAGGGCGATTCGTTATCTACACTTACGTAATAATATTGGGCGACATTTAAATCGCGATTTTTCACATTGGAAACACCCTTGTCCAATGAAAAATAAAATCCGCCATCGGTTGCAAAATACATCCGGTTGGAATTATCCTTGTCAAAAACAATATCGTGAATATCCGGATGCATATTCCCGAATGATTTGAAAGTTTTGCCTCCATCTGAACTGATTTGGGCAAAAAATCCGGCTTTGGCTACGGTGTTTTTATCTTTGGGATCTACAGCCAAACGGGCAAAATAGAAAGGACGAACCACAATATTAAAATCTTTGTTGGTTTGTTGCCAGGATTCACCGGCATTGCCGGAAACGTATAATCCGCTTTTTTCCGGATTTTCCGATTCGATAACGGCATACAAACGTTGTGTGTCGGATGGGGCTACGGCTATAGCTATACGTCCGAGTTTTCCGCCGGGAAATCCCTTGTGAATTTTTTTCCAAGTTTGTCCGCCATCGGTAGATTTCATCAATTTAGACGCTAATCCGCCGGAATTAAAACTCCAAGGGGTTCGGCGAAATTGCCATAAAGCAGCGTATAATACATTGGGATTTTGAGGATCCATTACCAAATCGGATACACCGGTATCGGCTTGGCCGGCTAGGATTTTTTGCCAGGATTTACCGCCGTCGGTAGTTTTGTATACGCCTCTTTTGTCGTAGTCACCCCACAAGTGTCCGAGCACGGCAACATATACGGTATCGGGATGTTCCGGATGAATGACAATACTGCTGATACGTTCGGAATCTTCAAATCCCATAGGTTGCCAGTTGTTGCCTCCGTCGGTAGATTTATACAAACCATCGCCTACGGAAGTACTGTTGCGGGTCCAAGTTTCGCCGGTGCCTACCCAAATGATTTGGTCGGGCCGTTTCGGATCGATGGCTATACATCCGATAGATGAATTGTGCTTGTCAAAAACCGGTTCAAAATTAACTCCGCCGTTTTGTGATTTCCACACCCCTCCGCCGGCTGTTCCTACATAGATAACATTATTATTTTTCGGATGAACGGCAATGTCACTGACTCTGCCGCTGGTGATAGTCGGGCCCAATTGCCGGGCACGGATCGAACCGAATAATTGTTTGCCGGTGAGTTGTTTTTGTTGGGCCGGCACTGTGAATAAACTGGATATGAATAAAAGTAAGAACAGCTTTTTCATGGCTTTGAGATTTTGGGGTGATTTTTTTTATTTTTTACCGGAAATACAATTGTGTCAATGCTAGCAATGACATTTGTATAGGCCGGTTGTATTGGACTAAGCTCAAGCATTTATTGAATTTATTTGTACTCAAAAATGGGTGGATTACAGCTTGTTTATGATGTGATAAAGGATATGTTTAAATTATTTCTTTTCTTCCGGTTTAGCCGTGTTTTCAGAAGCGCTTTCCTTGAAAATAAATATGTTTTCATCTATTTCCGGATTGATTTCAATAGATTTGATTTTTATTTCCTGTCCGGTCATGCCGTTAAATTTGGTCATGGTACTAAACGGAAAATAAATACCTCCGGCTTCTTGGTAGTCACTAAAAACTTGTTGAACTTTAGCTCCTTTGTATTGCCCGTCTTTGATTTCTTCTTCGGCCATAATAGGAATAAAATTTTCGGTATCGAAATAAAAATACATTTCCTTACTGACTTCTTTGCCGTCTTTTAATACCGGATGTTCGGTGAGTTTGATTTTATAAGCTTCGGTTCCTTCGGCTTCGTCTTTACCGATAAATTCAACTTTAAAACCTTTTTCTTTATAATTTAAAAATGGATTAGGAAATTCACCTGCCGAGTTTCTTTTGAGATTTTCGGCTATTTCATTATTGTGTTTTTCATTTTTCATGTTCATGAAATTGGTATGCCAAGCTGTGGTGCCGTCAAAAGCCATCTGTACCATTTTTTGGCCTTGTAATTCGAAGCCGATATACTGTTTGCCGTCGGCAGTCATGTATATATCAACAGGAATTTCCATTCCTTGCGCATTGGTTGTAGCTTTGATATGAAGTGATTTTATCTGAGATAATTTGTCTTTACCTCCTATATTTTTTAAGTAATTGTCGATGATTTCATCAGCTGTTTGCGCAGACGCCATACCTGAAAAAAGAAAAATAAACAGGTTGAATAAAAAAAGTTTTTTCATGATAAATAATTTAATGGTTTAATAACAAAGACGAAATTAATCAACAATTGTTACACTTACTAATAATTATCAAAGAATTAACATTTGTGAGCCGGAATGCCGTATAAATCAAATTCAGTAGCCGAAGTGATTTTGATATCGATAAATTTTCCTATTTCAATAGCATATTTGGTGGCATCTACCCGTACCTCGTTATCTACTTCGGGACTGTCATATTCGGTACGTCCGATATATTCGTTTCCTTCTTTCCGGTCGAAAATACATTTCAATACTTTTCCTGTTTTTTCTTGATTTTTTTCAAATGAAATTTCGCTTTGCAAGGCCATGATTTCTTCAACCCGTTGTTGTTTAATTTCATCGGGGACATCATCTGCTAATTTTCCGGCATGGGTGTTTTCTTCGTGGGAATAAGCAAATACGCCTAACCGGTCAAAGCGTGTATCGATTACCCATTGTTTGAGTTCTTCAAATTTTTCTAGGGTTTCACCCGGATAACCGACGATTAAAGTGGTACGGATAGCCACATCGGGAATTTTATGACGAAATTGACGAATCAGTTTTTCGCTTACCTGCCGGTTGTGTCCGCGACGCATAGATTTTAATATTTCGTTGTTGATGTGTTGTAAGGGGATATCCAAATAATTACAGATTTTCGGCTCATGGGCGATGGTGTCGATTACTTCTTCGGGGAAGCCTGTAGGATAAGCATAATGCAAACGAATCCATTCGATGCCTTCCACTTTTACCAATTCTTGAAGCAAATCGTTTAAGCGTCTTTTTCCGTAGATATCCAAGCCGTAAAAAGTTAAATCTTGGGCAATTAAAATCAATTCTTTTACACCTTTGGCAGCTAATTTTTCGGCTTCGTCTACCAGGCTTTCGATACTTCTTGAAATGTGTTTGCCCCGAATGGCAGGAATGGCACAAAAAGAGCAACTGCGATCACATCCTTCTGAAATTTTTAAATAGGCATAATGTGATGGCGTAGTCAGTTGACGTTCACCGATGAGTTCGTGGCGGTAATCCACCCCGAAAGTTTTGAGCAGTTCAATCATATCATGGGTGCCAAAATATTGATCTACTTCGGGAATTTCAGCCAGTAATTCTTGTTTGTAGCGTTCGCTTAAACAACCGGTTACATATACTTGGTTGATGTGGCCGTTTTGTTTGTCTTGAATAGCCGACAAAATGGTATCGATAGACTCTTGTTTGGCATCGTGGATAAAACCACAGGTATTGATGATAACAATATCACCTTGGTCGGCATTATGACTGACTTCATAGCCGTTATAAGCCAGTTGTCCCATCAGGTTTTCACTGTCGTATACATTTTTACTGCAACCCAAGGTAATGATATTGATTTTTTGACCGGTGTTTTTTGCTTTCATAGAGGCTTAATCTTTGGGGCAAAGATACGGGAAATTATGTTTTCAGAGGATTGTAACGGTTCTTTTTACCATTATAGTAAATCGGTAGCTGCTCTTAGCTCAAGGTTTGTATTTTGGGTATTATCCGGTTATAAATCCGTTCTTCGTAATAAGCTGTAAATTTAGGACGGTGTTTTTGAATATATTTTTCATATTTATTTTTTTGCAGGCGGGGTTTTAACCGGGAAGAAGCATACATCAAGTACAAAACTTGGATAAAAATATCGGAGTGGTAATAGGACAAGTTTATATTTTTATTCAAGAGTTTTATACCTTGGAGATATTTCCCTGTTTCAATCAAACTTATACCATAAATGGCCGAGGCATAAACATTTGTGTCGTCAATTTGGTGACTCATCCCTGCGTAAGCATGGGCTTTATCTGTTTGTCCGGATAATAAATAATGCCACGCCAGATGATTATAGAGATATAAATGTAAAATTTTCTTTTCCGGTTTAATAAGGTTTTGTAAATCTTGTAAATATTTGAAACTCATTGTGGTATTTCCTGTTTTGAAATAACAATCCGATCCATGTAGGCGAGATGAATTACCGTAATTTTCAGAGCTGAACAATTCTTTGTAAAGTACTAGGGCTTTTTGATAGTTTTTTTGTTCGTGAAAATTAATTGCTCGAAAGAATTTTATGGTTTCATCAGCTTGATAATTGAGTTTTTCTTTGTTGGAAAGTATATGAAAAATACGCAGGCCGTCGGTTTTTCTTTTGTTGTATTCCCCGGGAAAAAAGGTAAAAAGGGCGGAAACCGAATTGGTGAATATAAAATCAAAAGCCGGATTATAAGGCGGATTAAAGGATAGTCCGAAGATATAATAGGCCATACCTGCCATTAGGAAATTAAAAATAAATCCTCCGGATGTAGCGATTATTTGTTTACTTTTTGAAGGGTTTTTAAATATATAATAGGCTAATCCCCGGTCAAATTTTGATTTTAATACAATAGGAATATTAAAAAATTTTTGGATAAAAACATCATAACCGGTTCCTAATTCCATGCGAAGTGGTACTCCTCCCATTAATTTGGCAAAAAATAGATGACCGCTTTCGTGGATGATAATTGCCAGCCGGAAAAAAAAGATAATGGTGACAAAATTTAACAATAAAGCACCGGCTTCGGTAAATAAACCTCCCCAAGTGAATAATAGCAAACCAACTACAAGCATGACTTGATGGCGGCGTGAAAACACCACTTGCACAATACTATTCCAAGGTATATCTTTTTTCAAATCCGGTATTTTTTCTAATGATGAATAGATAAAATTACATAAAATTCGTTAAAAAATACTATAAAATCCGGATTTTTGTTTTGATTTTCCAAAAATATAATATATTTGCAACAATAATTGAGAATAATGATGATATCAAATCAAACATATAACAGTTTCTTCTTTTACTTTTATTTCGATATAAAAGAAGGGACTTTGTATGCATAATTTTACATCATATTTTGATAAAAAAGTCCCGATATTTCGGGACTTTTTTTGTGATTTAAATTTATTAATTAACGGTTTATAATTTTTGATTTATCGATTTAACAATAATAAACATGAAAATAGGAATTCAAGGTACCCAAGGTTCGTTTCATTACGAAGTTGCCAAAAATTTGTTTGGTGAAGCAAACGAATTTGTTGAATGTATGGATTTTAACGACATACCACAATTGCTCAAACAAAAAAAAATAGACAAAGGAGTAATGGCGGTTGAAAATACTATTGCCGGAGCCATTTTGCCTAATTATGCTCTGATAGACGAGTATGATTTGCATATCGACGGCGAATATTATCTGCCCATTCATCATCATTTGATGGCTTTACCCGGACAAAAAATAGATGATATAAAAGAAGTATGGAGTCATCCGATGGCTTTGTTGCAATGCCGGAAGTTTTTTAGGAATTATCCGCATATCAAATTAGTAGAAGAAAAGGATACTGCCGAAATGGCTAAAATTATTCAACAGCGACAATTATCAGGTATAGGTGCCATAGCCGGTTACGAAGCGGCTAAATTGTATGAATTGGAAATCATCGCCGAAAGTATTCAAACTAATCAAATCAATGCGACGCGTTTTGTCGTTTTGGATTTAAAAAACGGACAAACCAAAGATAAGTTCAACAAAGCTTCTATTCGTTTTAAATTGTCGCATGAACCCGGGAGTTTAGTGGATGTTTTGCAAATTTTTAAAGATTACGGATTGAATATGAGCAAGATACAATCTGTTCCTATTGTTGATAAACCTTGGGAATACGCTTTTTTTGCCGATTTGTTAATCGATGATATAAAACAATACCAAATCGCTATGTATAAAGTGGCGCAACGGGTGATTGAATTAAAAATATTGGGGGAATATATTCATACCCATTAGATGTAAGCATTACACTATGAAATCAAACCGTTTAAAACATATCAAAGAATATTATTTTTCCCGTAAATTACAGGAAATAGCCCGTTTGCAATCCGAAGGGTGTCCTGTTATCAATTTAGCTATCGGCAGTCCGGATTTGCCTCCGCCTGAAAGGGTTCGTAAAACTATGGCGGAATATGCCTTGCGTGGAGATACGCATATGTATCAGCCTTATCGGGGACGTCATGAATTACGCCGGGCTATTGCCGGTTTTTACCGGCGTCATTATGGGGTAAAACTATCTCCTGAGGATGAAATTTTACCTTTAACCGGTTCCAAAGAAGGAATATTGCATCTTTCTATGGCGCTGCTCAATCCGGGGGATCAGGTTTTGCTCCCCGAACCGGGATATATGACCTATCGTTCGGCCACTTTGCTGGCAGGAGGGGAGCCGTATGCTTATGAATTAACAGAAGAAAACGATTATTTGCCGGATTTAAGGATGTTGGAAAAACAAGAGATGTCCCGTGTAAAAATCATGTGGATTAATTATCCGCACATGCCCACGGGAAGACAAGTTGATAAAGCAATATTTGAAAAATTGGTAGATTTTGCCCGCCGGCATCAAATTTTGCTGATTAATGACAATCCGTATAGTTTTATCCTAACGGAAAACCCCGGAAGTATTTTACAAGTTTCGGGGGCTTTGGAAGTAGCCGCAGAGCTCAATTCATTGAGTAAGTCACATAATATGGCGGGGTGGCGTACCGGAATGTTATTAGCCCGGAAAGAAATTATCGATACCGTAATGCAATTCAAAAGTCAAATGGACAGCGGGATGTTTTTGGGGACGCAAATGGCTGCTGTCAAGGCTTTGAATATGGGAGATGAATGGTATCAAAATCTCAATAATATTTACAGTAAGCGAAAAAAAATCGTTAGAAAAATATGTCGTCATCTCAATTTGGAAATAAACGAAAGACAAGCCGGATTATTTGTATGGGCAAAATTACCCGAAGGGGAAAATTCTAAGGATTTTACAGATAAATTATTGGCTGAAAAAGATATTTTTATCACACCCGGGTTTATCTTTGGAAACAACAGCGATAATTATGTCCGGATTTCATTGACCAACGATGAAAAAACCTTACAAGAAGCATTAAACAGAATAACGAACAGGTCATTATAGAGACACACGGCTGTATGCCTTCAATTATAAAATTTAATTATTAAAAATGAAAACAGGCATCATAGGATTAGGATTAATAGGCGGTTCGATGGCTTTAGCCCTTCAAAAAGCCACCGGAACGGAAGTCTATGGCAGAGATTTGCATCATCTGGACAAAGCCATGGAATTGGGTTTGGTATCATATGAATTAACGGATAAGCGTATAAGAGAAATGGAGGTGATTATCCTTGCTACACCGGTAAATGTAATGCCGGAAATCGCCCAGGATATTTTGGATAAAATTCACCCGCAAACATTGGTTTTTGATGTAGGTTCAACCAAGCATCGTTTGGCTAAATCTATTGAAGGGCATCCGAACCGAAAAAATTTTGTGTTGGCACATCCTATTGCCGGAACGGAATATTCCGGACCGGAGGCGGCTTTTTCCAGTTTGTTTAACGAGAAGATGAATATTCTTTGTGATGTAGAAAAAACGCAAGCGGATATTTTACAAAAAGCCATAGATTTATTTGAAGCTTTACAAATGAAAAACATCCGGATGAAAAGCGCAGAACACGACCGGCATATCGCTTATGTTTCTCATCTCTCACATGTCAGTTCTTTTATGCTGGGTAAAACGGTTTTGGACTTGGAAAAAGATGAAAAAAACATCTTTCAAATGGCAGGTTCGGGTTTTGCTTCTACGGTACGGCTGGCTAAAAGTTCGCCGGATACATGGGCCCCCATATTTTTAGAAAACAAAGTACCTATATTACAAGCTTTGGACGAATATATCGATAATTTAAAGGATTTTAAGCTGATGTTATATCGCGAAAACCGTCAAAAGATAAAGGAAACTTTAAAACGGATTAATTATATAGGGAAAATCATAGATAAAATATCCTAATTGTAAATATAGGGCAGCCCTGCATCCATAATAACATTTCAACGATTCAAAAACAACAGAAAAAAATATGCAAACAAAAAAATTCAATCATTGGTTAGAAAAATTGGCGCCTCAATATCCTTTAATGATAGCGGGGCCATGCAGTGCGGAAACCGAAGAACAGGTGCTGGAAACTGCACACGGATTGGTGGACAAGCGCGTTCAGGTTTTTCGAGCAGGAGTGTGGAAACCGCGAACGCGTCCCGGAAACTTTGAAGGAATAGGAGAGCCGGCTTTGCCATGGCTGAAAAAAGTCAAGGAAGAAACAGGTATGAAAATAGCCATTGAAATTGCCAATACCCGTCATGCCGAACTGGCTTTAAAATACGATATTGATATTTTATGGATTGGAGCACGTACATCGGT
>Ga0256835_1000860_pt1 | contig 19930 bp, 17 predicted proteins | sample PIR30metaG_FD_185972 | JGI IMG/M metagenome (GOLD analysis project Ga0256835, IMG submission 185972) | Hydrothermal vent microbial communities from East Pacific Rise, Pacific Ocean - PIR-30 | ecosystem: Environmental > Aquatic > Marine > Hydrothermal vents | place: Pacific Ocean: East Pacific...
GGAACCAGTCCGCCTTATGGCAGTATCAAGGGCTTCCATATCGTCTGGAGGCCTAATCTCAATGGTTGGCAGCTCTATGCATTCGGCACCTAATGCCTCGAGTCCATTTACCAAAGCACTGGCCTGGGTCCTCGTCCTGGTAACTATTATGCGTTTGCCAAGCAGCGGGAGGTGCTCAAACCAGCTGATTTCTTCCTTTAGGCGCACCACATCACCCACCACAATTATTGCCGGTGGTTTAATATTGGCCTCTTTTACCTTATGTACAATATTGCTAAGCGTTCCAGCCACTGATCTATGTCTTGGGGTAGTACCCCATCTGATCACTGCTACTGGTGTGTCTGGGCTGCGCCCAAATTTTTGAAGATTTTCAGCAATATTGGGCAAATTTGAAATACCCATTAGAAACACCAGAGTTCCCACTCCCTTTGCCAGGTTTTTCCAATCGATTTCAGCACGTTCGTCATCTTCAAATTTTCTGTGGCCAGTTATCAAGGCCACAGAGGCTGTATATGTACGATGGGTTAATGGTATGCCAGCATAAGCAGGCACAGCAATAGCAGAGGTAATGCCAGGCACAATCTCAAAGGGAATGCCCTCTTTACTCAAAATTTGTGCCTCTTCTCCACCTCTACCAAAGATAAATGGATCACCGCCTTTCAGGCGGGCTACAATTTTTCCTTCTTTGGCCTTGTCAACAATTAATTGATTTATGGCATCCTGGTTTGCAGCATGCTGCCCAGAACGTTTGCCCACATAAATTTTTTCTGCTGTTTCAGGGGCAAAGGCCAGGACCCTTGAGCTGGCAAGCCTGTCATATATTACTGCATCTGCCTTGCTCAATATTTCCTTGCCTTTCAGTGTAAAAAGCCCGGGGTCTCCGGGGCCGGCACCTATTAAATATACTTTTCCTATGTGATTATCTCTTTTTCCGTCTCTTTTGTGAGCCATATTTTCCCGAGGTTATGATTTTAATGAAAGATGGTTGAAAGGTTAGGGAGTTTGCTCATGACTGGCCATAGACTTCCATAAGAATTTCTCTGCCGCCTGCTTCAAGAATTGATTGCCCAAGTTTTTTTCCAAGCTCTTCTGGCGCGTCAGCAGAGCCCGTCATTTCCTGCTTGATAATGCGTTCACCTTGCTCATCGGCCACAAGGCCTTCAAGGGTAAGAGAATTGTCTTTCAGCTTTGCATGGGCTCCAATAGGGACCTGACAGCCGCCTTCCAAGGTTTCCAGGAAGGCGCGTTCTGCCTTTACACAGACAGCTGTGGGCTCATGATGGATAGTAGCCAAAATCTCCCTCATTGGCTGGTCCTCGCTTCTGAACTCGATACCCAGTGAGCCTTGTCCCACCGCAGGAAGCATGACATTTTCTGGAATAATCTGGGTTATCTTTTCCTCCAGCCCCAGCCTGCGCAATCCAGAGACAGCCAGGATGATAGCGTCAAATTCGCCCTCTTCAAGTTTTCTGATTCTGGTGTCTAAATTACCTCTCAGTGAAATACACTCTTTGTCTGGCCATGCTTTTTTGATTTGTGCCATGCGCCTCAAGCTACTTGTGCCTATTTTTGAGCCTTTTGGCATTTCATCAAAGGAGGAAAATTTTATGGATAAAAAAGCATCTCTCGGATCTTCGCGTTCAGGAAAAACGGAAACTTCCAACCCATCCGGCACCTCTGTAGGGACATCTTTCAAGCTATGTACGGCTATATCCACTTCACTTCTCAAAAGGGCCTCTTCGATTTCCTTTACAAAGAGTCCCTTGCCGCCAACTTGTGCCAGAGGGACATCAAGAATTTTGTCACCTTTGGTGGTTATTTTAACCAGTTCTACAGTGCAGCCAGGGCATTTTTTTTCAATTTGATCCTTGACCCAATTTGATTGGGCCAGAGCAAGTTTGCTTTTTCTGGTGCCAATTTTGATGCTTTTTTTCACAGTTAAGCCTAACCTCCACAAGAGCCGCAGCTTGTGCTGGTGCAGCCAGAGCATGCAGATGAGGCTTTCTTGCCTGTGCCAACAAACTTTGCCCCTGATTTAAAGGCAAAGGCAGACATCTTCTTCTCAACATCTGCACATCCGCATTTTTTGCATTTTACGCTTTTATTGCTGCCAAGCACCAGCTCTTCAAACTCTTCACCACATTCGGTGCAGATAAATTCATAGATCGGCATTAGTTTTCTCCTGTAACGGGTTGTTGTTCCAAATAGTGCGAACTAAAAGTAGGACTTTAGCAAGGATTGGTCAAGGATTCAAAAAATAGTTTGATTTGGTTACCTGTATCGCCTCTTGGGTATTTCATTCAAATCATCCAAAAAGCTCTTTTTCCACAATATCACACAGGAGATGCCCTATAAAAATATGCACTTCTTGAATTCTAGGCGTATCTGAACTTGCTGCTTTAATGGTTAAGTCGGCTGATTCAGCTACAGGGCCGCCATTTTTTCCTGTTAAAGCTATGGTTTTAGCATTCCTTTCTGAGGCAGTTTTGATTCCCAATATGACATTTTCCGAAAAACCACTGGTGCTGATTCCTACTGCTACATCTCCTTTGTTGCACAGCGCCTCCAGCTGCTTTGAGAAGATCTGATCATAGCCAAAATCATTGGAAATAGATGTGAGTATGGAAGAATCTGTAGTCAGGGCCAGGCCTGGCAAAGGCCTGCGGTCCAGCCTGAAGCGGTTTACCAATTCAGCTGCAAGATGCTGGGAATCTGCGGCACTTCCGCCGTTTCCAAAAAATATGATCTTGTTTCCGCTGTCCAATGCCTGGATCATCCATGAAGCTGCCAATTCTATTTCCCGCCTGGCCTGAGCAAGTGTTGTTGAAAAGGTTTTAACAGCGCTTTCAACAGAGGTGTCGATTAACTCCTCAATTGGTGTATTCCAGTTTTGGTTCAATCTCAGATCTCCAGATGTCTATTTTTTCCCAGGGATATACAACGGCGCAAAAGAGTCCAAATCTCCATCTTTGGCTATCAACCGCCCCAATTCTTCAGCTTCTTTTAAGGCTGTAGGGTGATCTTTAACTTCCCCTTTCTTTTCAATGCCGCGGTATAATAGGGCACCTTCAAATTTGGCACTTATGGCGTCGAAAAAATAGTTTATAACCCTTAAAACCCCGTCAAATAGCATTTTGCCTTTGGTAGCCCCTAAGCTTAGAAATATCCCCTTTCGCTCCCGGCCACCGAATGGCCCTGTTTTTAAAACGTATTTTCCAACCCAGCACGCCTGTGACCGTTCTACCAAGGCTTGGGTGTAAGTGGTGATATTATAAAAAAAGATGGGTGAGGCCACTACAACTACATCAGACTTGCTTATCAGGTCATAAATAGAAGTCATGTCATCTTCCAGCACACACACCCCAGTTTCATCGCACTGTCCACATTCAATGCACGGTGTGATCCGTTTGCTCATAAGGCTTATTTTTTCTACTGCAGCTCCTTCCTCTTTTGCACCTTTTATAAAGGCGTCGAGCAACATATCTGTGTTTCCGCCGATGCGTGGGGAACCGTGAAAGGCTATTATGTTCATAATGTGTCTCCCAACATAACTTTTGTAAATGTTATACAGTTTATGCCTTTTTGGGAATAGCCAAAAAGAAAAGGGGCCATTGGCCCCTTTATAAAACTCCATTGTCTGTGGCTATTTAATGCACGCAGCCCTTACTTGTTTCAAATTTGTTTCTCCCATCAATATTTTTAATATGCCGTCCTGTTTAAGTGTAAGCATGCCTGCTTTCATGGCATGATCACGGATATCCCCCACAGGGCTTTTGTTCTGGATCAGCTTTCTCATATGGTCATCAGAAGTTAAAAGCTCATGTATGGCCATTCTTCCTTTGTAGCCTGTTTCATTACACGCAGTACATCCCTTTGGCTTGAATAAGGTTCCTTTTTCAATATCCTCCATAGTTAAAGGCCTTGTTGGATGGTGGCCGAATTCCTTTATTAGCTGCTCTTTTTCTTCAGTATCCGGTTTATATTGTTCTTTGCAGTTGGGACATAGCCTTTTCACAAGACGCTGTGCCAATACACCCAGAAGGGCATCTGCAAAATTGAACGGGTCCATCCCAATGCCTAAGAGCCTGGTAATTGTTTCTGGTGCAGAGTTGGTGTGCAGGGTTGAAAAGACCAAATGGCCTGTAAGGGATGCCTCAATCACAGTTTCAGCTGTTTCTTCATCTCTTGTTTCACCGACCATTATCACATCAGGGTCAGCCCTCAAAAAAGCCCTTAATATTCTGGCAAAAGTGAGTCCTATAGTAGGTCTAACTTGTACCTGCCGCAAACCGTCTTGAACGATTTCTACAGGATCTTCAGCAGTCCATATCTTCTTTTCAGGTCTGTTTATATATCCCAGTGCAGCATGAAGAGAAGTGGTTTTACCAGAGCCTGTCGGCCCTACAACAAGTATAAGACCATAAGGCATTTCCAGGAGTTGTTTAACGGTTCTCAGGTTGTGTTCCAGAAGGCCTATCCTATCCAATGGCATGGCCTCAGAAGAAGCAAGGATACGGAGCACCACATCCTCGTTATTTTCCGTAGTTGGTAATGTGGCCACACGAAGCTCAATAGTCTTGCCCGAACGCGTTTTAAATTTGATCTTGCCATCCTGGGGCAGTCTTTTTTCGGCTATATCCAGATTGGCCATGATCTTTATTCTGGAAACAAGGGCCTTTTTGTAATTATAAGGTATGGTTTGGTAGTGGAGGCAGTCACCGTCTATCCTGTAACGCACCTGCACTCCCCGCTTTCCTGTAAGGGATTCCAGATGTATGTCTGATGCATTTTTTCTGTAGGCATCATCTATTATTTTATTTGCTATTTGAACAACTATATTGTCTGCATCTGATGCAAGGCCTTCTTCCTCTTCATCTACATCTTCATCATCAACTAGTTCCAGCTGATCAAATACGTCTTCATTCCCTTCACCTAATGAATATTTGCCATAGAAGTAATCAATGAATTTTTCAATATCTTCTTTAAGAGCAACGGCAAATTCAAAGGAATTTGCTTTTAATACTCTGCGGATATCGTCTATTTTCCTCAAGTCATGGGGATTATCAAGCGCAACTATAATAGTGCCGGCATGTTCTCTAATTGGAGCGCAAACCGTATTTCTAAAAAAATGTTCCTTTATGCCTTGGATACATGATGGTGTTGCTCCAACTTCTAGTTCATTGAATTCCACAAAAGGACACCGGTAATATTCGCTTAACGATCTTCCAAGGTCTGGTTTAGTGATGCTGAAATTGTTGAGCAAGACAGATTCAATGGTCTTTTTTTCCTTTTTAGCAAGTTGTCTTGCCTCATCAAGCTGACTTTCCGTAAGTTTTTTGGTTCTGATTAGGTAGTAGAATCTACCATAACGCTGTGCGGATTGGGAAAGTTCTTCCAACCGGGTTGATGAGTTACGGAAATTGGGGTCAATGGCTGTGATTTGTTCCAATGCGTCTATAGCATCTGGAATGGCCCCGATTTGTTCTTGTGTAAGTGCCAGCTGGTATAAGATGTCAAGCCGTTCAGATTCTCCTAATGCCGTATCTTCAAGGGCTGTTTTGAAATGATCTACAGCTTCAAAGGGTGTATCAAGTGCCAAATAACATTCTGCTATCTTAGTGTGGACCTTTCCCTTATTCCAGCCCGTTTCAGCCAGTTCCTTCAACTCTTCCAAGGCCTCTTTGTGAAATCCTGCTTCTATAAGGCCCACACTGTTATTAAATAGACTTTCAGGGTCTTTGGGAGCAGCAGAAGCTGATTGATGCATGGATTGGGCGCCATTTTCTTCAGCTCCATTAATAGTTGCAAGCCTTTTTTCTATTTTATTTTTGAGGGAACTATCAAGCACATTTTGCTCAAGCACAGCCTTGTAAATCCCTGCTGCCTCTTCAATCAGCCCTTGGCTGTAGTAAAGTTCTGCTTCTTGAAGCCTTGTTTCTATATCTTGAAGTTCAATATCTGCGTTTCCTGAATTCATGGCAGATCTCCTATTTGGGTTCTCTGCTCAAGGTTTTTAGGGTTATCAATATAAAATCAGTATCTTTTGAAGGGCTCATGAGCTGTGGCTCATCATCAATAAAAAATACTGTTCCCTTATTGTTTTTAAACAGAACCACTCCCCACCCCGTTTTTCCAGTTGCTGGAGCGCCTATTGGACTCGAAATTTTCTTTATAGGGAGTATCAATTTTTGTAATGCCTTATCACCCAGGGTGGCAAGCTCGCCAGATACAATTTTAGAGATTTTAGACCAAGGCCATTTTTTTAGCATAGCGAGCTGAAAATAGCCATTTTTTTCAATTTTTTTGAGCATTTTAGGTGTTAATTTGAAATGACAACATACTTCCTGAGGTAAGAAAGCCACCTGGCGTCCCGCACAAGTTCCCATGAGAAGTTGCTCATATTCTGCATTAGCACCAGATACAGAAGCTGTTTCTTGTTGGGACATTGATGTAGATACACGCTCACCATCTGGCCTTAGCGGCTTTTCTATTTTGACAGGCACAAAATCTTCTCCAACCAGAAGAGTCAATTTTTTACGCTCAGATTCAAGGGTTGTTCGTAGTCCATTTAATAGATAATAGAGTTTTTCTAATCCCTTTCTGCCAGCCAACAGGGCTTCTACCGGGGCAATTTTTTCAGTGGAGTGCCTTAATACCTCCAAGTGTTCTTTTACTTCTGTAACAATGGTTTGGTACTCAGTTTCAAGCTTTGTCTTTTCATTTGTTGTGGAACTGATGTCTTCTGCATCGAGCTCCAAAAATTCATTTTGTTTTTTCTCTACAGCTGTTTTTGAGTTAGCTGCATTGGGAATTGGAACATCAGGTATAAGCTCATGGTGCGTTTTTCCCCTGTTGTCCTGTTCTTCAACAGTTACAACCTCTGGTTCTTCTACATGCTTGTGGGCAGTCTGTTTCAGAGCCTTTACAGCCTCCTCTACTGCTCGGGTTGCATCAGGGTGTTCTCTATCTTTTATATGGATTGCCAGTGCGTGTAGTCCAAGTTTTAAAGCTGGCAAAGTGGAGGCGCATAGATCGCTTGGTGCTGCTTTCAGGTTAATGAGCGCCTTTTCCATCAGTTTTGGCAAATTGCTTATTTCTTCTGGTAGATTATCTGGTATTTCTCTAAGACTTTGACTGAAAACATCTATGCTTTCTGGCGTAACTTCCCACTCAAGGGTCATCATGTGTTCTTGAAGCGTTCTCACCCATTCTTTATGTTTGCTAGTTATAACTTCATCAGTTTCAAGCTCAAGCGTCAAATCTACCTGCTCTGAGTCTACTGCTGGTTCACTTGTAGAAGTTTCTGGCTCTACTGGTTCTGGTTCTAATTGGAGTTCAAGAGCCTCTTCATTGCTTATGGCTGGATCAACTTCTTTTACTTCATTTGTAATGGGATCTATTTCTATCTTTTTTGATGGGTTGAATAATGAGTCAATAGTTCCTTCTACTTCTTTGGTAAATGTGCTGATTTCATCCAGTTTTTTTTCTTGATTCATGGAGGAATTCTCCCATAAAAATTTAAAAATTATATGTCAGCAAGCAGATGTTTTTTTACAACATATCTTATGGTGTCTTTGCTGATTTCTTTAAGAGTTTCAAATACGCCAATTCCTTTGGTAGCTGTAGCTTCAAAGGCTTTAGCCTTAAGTTCACTATTAAGGTCAGATTCTAGTTCTTCTACGGTGAGAGTTGGTATTGCCGATTTTGCCAAATCCCTTTTATTGTATTGGAGGACTAAAGGTATCTCCTCAATGTTTAAACCATAATCAACAAGATTCTTTTTGAGATCATTGAAGCTCTCAATATTTTTTTCCCGTCTGACTCTTAGGGAATCAGCAACAAATACAACCCCGTCAACGCCTTTTAAAACCAGTTTGCGCGTGGCTTCATAGATGGTTTGTCCTGGGACTGTATAGAGTTGTATCCTCACATCAAAACCATTGACTTTGCCTAAATTAAGTGGCAGAAGATCAAAGAATAGGGTTCGGTCCCCTTTAGTTTCAATGGTTAGCATTTTACCGCGGACATTACTGTTCATGGCGTTATAAATATAGAGGAGATTTGTGGTTTTTCCGCCGCGTCCAGGTCCATAGTAGACGATCTTGCAGTGGACCTCTTTTCTGCTGAGATCAATTAAGGCCATATCAGCTTTCCAATCCGAAAATTTTTTCTATTGTCTTGGTTAGTTGGGCAACTCTCAACCTGACAAGTCCAAGAGCTACTTCATCACCAAAAATTGTTACTAAGATCAACCTAGGTCCCACCCTCGCAAAATGAATACTATCTTTTTTGCCTTTATGGAATAGTAAAGAGAAATCATCTTCACCTATAAGGCGGGCTATCTCCGAAGTTGCCCCGAAATTAGCGGCCGCTAAGGCGGCTAGGGCAGTTGTATCAAAACGTTGTACATCTTTGCCGCAATTGGCCACAACATTTCCTGCATCATCTATCAATAATACTGTGTGTACGCCCGCCTTTATCAGGGCATTTTCGATCTGCTGCCTTGCCTCTTCCAGGACTGGAGCAGTGAGAACAAGGTCATTCATGTAATCTCCTCATAATTTTTGTTCCAAAACTTAATAAATAGCTTTAATTCAGGGTGCCACCTGTCTCGTGTTTTAAAAATTCTAAGTTTCTTATCGACTGAAGCAGTAGGAAGTTTAACCCTTCTATGAAAAATCAAGTTTAAAGGTCAAGGTGACGATGAATTTTCTAAAAAAGGCCTTTTACAGGTCTATAGAGGTAGTTATGACAGTGCATATAGATCAACGCCTAGAGAAAATCGATGATCTTCCCACAATACCACACACACTCCACAAAGTGTTGAATTCTTTAGATGAGGTAAGCACCTCTGCTAAGACACTGGAAGAGATAATTAGTAGTGATCCTATAATGGCTGCCAAGGTTTTGAGGCTTGCCAATTCACCTTTATATGGTGCAGCAGGCGAAGTGAACAGTATAGATAGGGCTGTGGTGCTCCTAGGTTTTGAGGAGGTGAAAAATTTGGTGATAGGGATCTCTTTGACCAGCAGTTTTTCTGGAGATCTTGGCGTGGAAGGTTTGGAGGCGAATGCTTTGTGGATTCATGCAATTGGTGTGGGCACTGCTGCTAAAATGTTGGGTAGCAGAATTAAAGGCGTGGTTCCTGAGGAACTTTTTACTGCTGGCCTCATACATGATATTGGCAGATTTGTCATGTGTCTTCATTTTCCGCAAGAGACCAAAGAACTTATTGAGATTTGCCAAAAGAGGGGATGTCCGCTGGCTAAAGCGGAACTTGAATATGGCCTGTCACATAGTGAAATTGGAGCCTATTTAGCTACAAAATGGGGATTAAGCGATCAGATCATAAGTATAACCAGGTATCATCATTTTCCTAAAAGTGCGGGACCAGATGCCTTGGTTGCTTACATAGTGTTTCTGGCAGACATGCTTTGCCACAAGCTTCAACTTGGTTGGGGAGATATCGGCCAGAGCCAAGATGAAAAAATATTAGTGCCAAAGGCTCTAGGTATCTCTCCAGAAGCAGTAAAGGAGGTGGCTTTGGCGCTTAAGGCTTCAAAGGACAAAATAGAAAAAGGCTGGGGCAGTCTTATTGATTAAGCGACGGGATATATGGAGAATTCAGTAGAGAACTCAAGGAAGATCCGTGCGTTAATAGTTGATGATGCAGCCTTCATGCGTAGGGCCCTTGTTACTATTTTAAGCAAAGATAAGGAGATTGAAATTGTTGGTGTAGCCAAACATGGGAAGGATGCACTTGAAGCCATAGATGTGCTGGACCCAGATGTTATAACTCTAGATGTTGACATGCCTGTGATGGATGGCCTTACTGCCATAAGGCACATAATGGTGAGGCAGCCAAGGCCTGTTGTAATGGTAAGTGCTTTAGCAGAAAATGGCCGTATAGCTTTAGAGGCCTTGCGGCTTGGTGCTATCGATTTTTTTCCAAAGCCATCAGGCACAATTTCCATAGATATGGAACAACAGGGTGAGGAGATCAATACCATCATAAAAAGGGCAGCCAAGGTAAACCGAGAAGCTATTGTTCGAGCCAGATGGAAAAAGCCTGATAGCAGTAAAATCAATACAGAGCAATCTAAACCTCAAAAAATTTTGATTCTTTGGGCTACTGGCGGTGGATGCACTTCCTTTATTCGATTTTTGGGAAATGTTCCCGCAAGCCTGAAGGCATCTGTTGTTGTGTTTCAGGATATCCAGGGTGTGGCCCTTTCTTCCTTTGCTGCAGAGTTGAATACTCATGTGGAATGGAAGATTGTAACAGCAGAAAAGCGGATATTGAATAGCGGAGAATGTATGCTCTTATCCAGCAAGAAATTTAAAATAAAATCAAGCAAAAAGAGGTTGGAAGTTGTTGCACAAAAAAGAGCAGATATAAAGCATGATTCATGGCTGATTGAGTTAGCCAAAAATCCAGATTATGAGGTTCAGTTTGTCTTATTATCTGGCAGGTCTGATGATGATATCAACATCATAAAATCTTTTAATGATATTGGTGCTCCCACAAAAATATTAGATCCAAAATGTTCGGTTTCAGATTGGCTTTGTGATTCCGCCCTTAAAAAAGGACTAGGCCAGTCTATTTCTGAAGTTGAATTGTGGAAAAGCTCATCCATGTTTTTGTGTTCCTGAAAAAGCTAACTAGAGCAGGAAGAACTATGCATTCAAAAAATAAGAAAAATGTGAACAAGAGGCAAAAAAAGAAGATCCGGACATTGGTAGTAGATGATTCTCCACTTATGTGCAGAGTGCTGTCTGAGATCTTGGATGAAGACAGCAGCTTTGAAGTGGCAGGACAAGCACTAAATGGTAATGAAGCTTTAAGAATGTTGGCTTCACAAGAATTTGATCTTTGCACCTTGGATGTCCATATGCCGGGGATGAACGGGCTTACCGTCCTGAAACACATTATGGTGCGGTATCCAACTCCAACTTTGATGGTGAGTTCATTCACCGCAGAAGGTTCTAAAATCACGTTTGATGCCCTGCGTTATGGTGCTGTAGATTTTTTCCACAAACCTTCGAGGGATCATTGCAAAAGCATGTCTGAACAAGGGGATCTCCTTCGCAAAAAGGCAAAGGATGTTGCAAAGGTACAGCTGGATGCTGCTCAATATCTAAGGCTCAAAAACCATTGCCAAGTTTCAACCCAAAATAACAAAAGAGGGGAAACAACCTCTATAGTGATCATGCATGGCGGGACAGGATCATATGCTTCCATTCTACATCTTTTGCCTGCGCTGGGAAATATACCGATAAGCCCGTTGATTGTTTCTATGGCTGTGGATCAAGAGCATTTGGATGCCTTTGTAAAATACTTGCGCGGCTATGTGCCTTTTAATGTTTTTAGTGCCTTGGATTCCCAGGAAATTCAAGCTGGAGCTGTATATTTTTTATCTAAAGATCAGGCAGGTACCTTTGATTACCGAAAAGGAAAACTGATCTTAGAGACTGCTCCAAGACATAATTTAAATGATAAAGAAGGTGGAATAGATTTGCTGCTCTTTTCTTCAGCAGAACACTTTGGAGAAAAAACATTAGCATTGTTTTTATCTGGTGAAAACTGCCAAGGTGTGTCAGGGGCACAAGAAGTGCTGCGTTTAAATGGCAATGTGCTGGTGCAGAAACCTGAGACATGCCTCATGCCAGATCTTTCCAAAGCTGTTTTACAGCAAGACAAAGCAAGGGCAGCAACATTGTCTGAAATAGCATCTAAGGTGGCATCTTGGTGCTGATAAAGGATGACAATCAAATGAAAGCAGAGGCAGTGTTTGAGGGCATAAAGGGTGAGCATGGACAGTCTATCAAAGCATTTGATGCCTATCTGCATAACATTTCACTACCTGACCTTATTCAATTTATATGCCTGGAGCGTAAGTCTCGTGAACTAACAGTACAAAGCGGTTCTAAAAAAGGAGGACTTTTTTTTGACAACGGTGAAATCGTGCATGCCTATGCTGAATCAATGGTTGGGGTAGATGCCTTTTATGAAATTTTATCCTGGTCTGGAGGAAAATTAACGCTGCAGGATGGTTCAACAGATCAGAAAACCATTGATCTGCCATGGAGCTTCCTTGTGATGGAGGCAGCAAAAAGAATTGATGAAGGTGGTGTTGTTGAAGAACAGCACCCATCGGAGCCGGAACCAGAACCTTCACCTCCACTTGAGATGTGCAAGGTGTTGATAGTTGATGATTCTGAGCTATTCCGTAATGAATTGCAAAATATTTTATCTGATTTTGGCAACGTGGAAGTGGTAGCCACTGCATCCAACGGTAAGGCAGCATTACAGATTTTGGAAAAAGAAAATCCGGATTTGATTACTTTGGATGCAAATATGCCTGTGATGGGGGGAGATCTTGCCCTTAAACACATTATGGTTAAATCCCCTGCCCCTGTACTGCTTGTTAGTAGTTTAAGCGCTCATTCTTTTGGCAATCTAATGGATTTTATCAGACTGGGGGCTGTTGATTTCCTTCCAAAGCCTGAAAAACAAGAAGAAAAAGAATTTTTTATAGAACGGTTACGCTCATGTATTGAACATTTCAACCAATTTTATGTTGACAGGCTTAGAAGGTCCCGGGCGCCTAAACCCCCGGTGTTAAAGGCCAGGCCAGGCCTTCCTGCTGAGAAACTGCTCATAATGAACGGGGGGTGGGGCGGCCTTTTGGAGACATTAAAGATTGTTCCATCGCTTGCAAAGGCTCCAGCATTTTCAGCGATTATAATGCTTGATATTTATCCTCAGCTTCTTGAGCCAGTAGCCAAATATCTGGATGCTTTTGCCATTCATACAGTAGCTCCGTTGTTGGCGGGAGGACCGCTGCTCGAATCCCAAATTTGGATAAGCCGCTGCGGAGAGCCTTTGGAAGTGATAGGAGATGCAGATGGACGGGCAGTTAGATTTCAGAGGGGCGCTGACAATCCAAATTTTAGTGAAATGGTTTCCTCAGCCTTAAATGTATATAGAGAACAACTTTATCTACTTTTTGTCAGCGGAGCCGAGGGTATAGATCCTGCCACTGCCCAAGAAATAGTTGCAGCTGGTGCAACTGTTCTTATCCAAGATCCTGCAACTGCATTATATCCAGCTCCTTTGGAAGAACTTAAGGAAGTCTTTGGCAGCCATGCCAAAATAGTTTCTTGTGAAGATGTATGTTCATTTTGCGAAAAGATCTTCAAGGAATGATAAAGGGGGAATAGCACCCATGGCAGGGGTAATTATAGTGGACGATTCAAGTTTTATGAGAAAACGAATAGCACAAAGTATAGAAAAAGCAGGTTTTGAAATAGTTGGTCAGGCATCTGATGGGGCTGAAGGTTTTAGATTATATAAAGATGTTAAACCAGATTTTGTGGTGATGGATGTAACCATGCGAGGTACGGACGGCATTGAAGGTGCAACTATGATTAAGGAGTATGATCCGGATGCTAGAATCATATTCATGAGTCTAATGAGTGATCCGGCTGTGAAAGAGAAAGCACTTGCATTGGGGGCGATTGGATTTATTGGCAAAGATGAGAATGAACAATTAATAGCCCTAATATCTGGAAGTGGGGAATAAAAATGGAAAAGATCGATAAAGAGCTTCTGCAAGAATTTTTAGTAGAGGTTGGAGAAAACCTTCAAGAACTCGAGCCCAATCTCCTACTTTTGGAAAAAGACAGCGATAATGCCACCTTATTAAATGATTGTTTCAGGAATCTCCATTCTATTAAAGGGGCCTCTGGATATATGGGGTTTCAAAATATGTCCAAGCTAGCCCATAGCTTGGAGAATCTGTTTGATCAAGTGCGCCAAGGAACATTATCTCTTCATGAAGAAGCCGTGGACTTGGCCTTTGATGGAGTCGATTTGATAAAAAAGTTATCAAAAGAAATTGAGAAGGAAGGCAGAGAAAAAAGCTCTATTGATTCTATAACTGAAAAAGTTGAAAAAATATTGAAAAGCCATTCTGAAAAGGAGGCAACCGCTGAAGATGCGTTAGAGCTATTATCTGAAAAATCAGATGATGATTCTGAATTATTGGAAATTTATGCTGATGAGATGAAAGCCCTTTTTGCACATTTGATGGATATTATAAATAGCAAAAAAGGCTCAATTGCAGAAGTGCAAGAGATTCTGAAAGATATGAAAAGAGTTACCCATTATATTGGGCATGATCATATGATGCCATATATAGAAGAAGCGCTCAAATTAGTAAATGACGCTCCCTCTTCTTCAGAAATTAATTCAGTTGCTCCAAAACTTATTGAGCTGTTAGGTAATCCTCTGCAAGAATGTTTGAACATATCGCTTCACGATCTTCAAAGAGATAAACCTTCAGAAGGGGAGGGTATCTTTTTAGAAGAAGATGAAGAGCTTTATCAAATCTTCCTGGATTATGCCTTAGAAGTAACACAACCGTTGGCTTGTATACCTAAAGCATTTTCATCTGATTGGGCAACAGAGTGTCAAACAGCCCTGGAAAAGCTTCGTACTTCCGCACGCTATATGGATTATGGTGATGTAGTAACTATCCTTGATGAGTGGAGTGAAAGGCTTGCTGAATTATTGTCTGTACAGGATATTGATTCAACTTTTGATCCATCCAGATTTCAGGAACTTTGGGCCAGAATCAAAGAATTGTTGCCTGGTATTGAGCAGCTAGAACACAGTAAGGAAGATTCTTATCAGGTAAATTTAACAGATGGAAAAGCTGACAGTGAAACAGACCCGGAAAAGATAACTTCTGGTTTGGAAGAGGCCTTTGATAAAATGTTTGAGGGGCCGCTGCAGGATCAACCCGGTGGAGGAGATCAAAAAGCAGATACCTTGATGCACTTGGATGCAAAGGCAGCAACTAAAGCATTAACCCCTCAGCCACCTGTTGGTAAAAAGGCTGCATCATCCATTAACGCCCCAACGGTCCGTATGGATCTGAACAAAGTTGAAGAACTGTTAGCAAATGTAGGGGAACTGGTGGTGTTGCGTTCGGGCCTGACTCAGGTCTTTGAGGAATTGAAAACCTTATATAAATGGTTTCAAGAGCAAAAGGTTATAAAACATAATGAGTTAAAGCCTTATAAAAACATAATGGTTAGAATGGGTGAACAAGTCAGCGGATTGAGCAGGGTTGTAGACAAGCTTCAGGAAGGCGTTATGTCAATGCGTATGCTTCCTATGCGGCATCTATTTGAGCGTTACCCCCGTATGGTCAGGGATCTTGCCAAAAGACTTGGAAAAGATGTTGAATTGAATATCCTTGGAGAGGAAACACGTTTAGATAAACGTCTTATTGAAGAAATTGCAGATCCTTTAATGCATATTATCAGAAACGCCATGGATCACGGTATTGAGCCACCCGAAGTCAGGAAAAAGATGGGTAAGCCCTCAACTGGCACTATTGATCTTATGGCATTTCAAGAAGGGAATTTTGTTGTTGTATCAGTAAAGGATGATGGCAGAGGGCTGGATAAGGACAAGCTCATAAGCAAGGCAGTGCTTCAAGGCCTAATTGACAAAGATTATGCCAAGACATTGCCTGATGAGAGGGTATGGGAACTTATTTTTCTGCCTGGTGTCAGTACAGCTGATGGGGTGTCTGAGACATCGGGCCGAGGAGTAGGGATGGATGTCGTGCGCCATAATATAGAAAAAATAGGCGGCACTATACAGGTACAATCCACTCCAGGAAAAGGAACCCAGATTCAGCTCAGGATTCCTCTTACTTTGGCTATTATCAAGGCTTTACTCGTTCAAGTGGGAACTCAAAAGCTTGCTATTCCACTTAATTCGGTAAAAGAAGCCATAAGAATCCATAATAAGGATATAAGCTCAGTAGAAGGATTTGATATAATTTCATTAAGGCAAAACACCTTGCCTCTAATTCGGCTGTCAAAGGTTTTCAGGGGATCAGGTGCAAATGCTCAGCAAGACAAAATATTTGTGGTTGTGGTGAAACATGGAGATTTTGAAGCTGGATTGGCTGTTGACCGGTTGGTTGGTCAGCAAGAAGTGGTCATTAAACCGCTAGCAGACTATCTAACAGATCAACCTGGCTTTGCAGGTGCATCTGTGCTTGGAGATGGTTCCATAGCATTAATTATAGATCTTGCGGCAGTACTGCAGCGGGCCAAGGCCTTTGTGGCCCGTCAAAGGGATTTCCTGGAGAAAATGGCTATTCAAGAAGGTCTAGATAATATCACACTGCATTGATGATAAATATTATGGCATTCGAGAAATGATAAAAACATTTTTGCATGTTTTATCTCCTTATGCCTGGAGGCAATACTATCTTCAGTTAGCATAACTACCCTTGAGAAGCAGCTGTTTTTTACAGAAATATCGAGAAATAACTTTTCTGCCTCTTCTAGTCTTGTTTTATCATCATCTTTCCTAAAGTAATATCTTGATGCCTATAAAGGTGTTTTCTAAAACACCTTTAACAGCAAATAGCCCATTAACAATAAGATAAAATTGACATAACCTGACTGGTAAGTTAGAAAAATTTAGCGCTTCATTAGTTTTAAAATTGGATAGCTGAATAGTTAACTTAGCTATTTTTTTATGGTGATAAGGAGGAGTTTTTATGAGTATAGGAATTTTTGATAAGAATCTCAGCTTTTTATGTATGTTATTGATAGGCTGTGTTGGGCTGTGCGGGGCTGGTGTTGCGTTGGGGGCTGATTTTACTCCCTTTCCAGATACTGGCCAGCATAAATGTTATGACCAAGATGGTAACCTGATTGTTTGTCCAGCACCAGGTGACTCGATGGCTCAGGATGGCAGCTATGATGCAGATCAGGGGAAAGTGCAACAGGCCTTTACAGATAACGGAGATGGCACTGTTACGGACAATAACACAGGATTGATGTGGCAGCAGGCCACCGCAGATATCAATAAGGACAATGTCATTGATGATAATGATAAGCGTAATTGGCAGGAAGCAAAAAACGAGTGTGAAAATCTTAGTTTTGCCGGCTATTCTGACTGGCGTCTGCCAAGCCTTTTTGAGCTCACAACCATAGTGGACTATGACCGTTTTAATCCAGCCATAAATTCTGTTTTTTCTTGTGAATCGTCCTATTATTGGTCGAGTGGTTCTTACACAAATGGAGCATCAAGTGCTTGGTTTGTAAATTTCTTCTATGGTTATGATGGCTGGGACGATCAGTCCAATTCCTATTATGTGCGGTGTGTGCGTGGTGGATTGTGATTGTTTGGAATATTGGGAAAGGAGAAATTACAAATGAGATATAAAATTTTATGGGTTGCTATATTATTTCATGTTCTGTTTGCTTGTGGACAGGCCATGGCCATTGGTCCTTATACAGACCTTGGAGACGGCACTGTAACAGATGCAGGAACTGGGCTTATGTGGATGCAGGAAACTGCTGATATTAATGCTGATGGTAATATAGATGACAATGATAAAGTAATATGGATCAATGCCCTTTCTTACTGTGAAAACCTTACGCTTGGCAATCATTCAGATTGGCGCCTGCCAGATATCCAAGAACTCAGAAGCCTTGTTGACTATAATCGTTATGATCCTGTAACAGATCCTTTCTTTTCGAGTGTCCCATTCCGCTATTGGTCGGCTACTACCGTCGCATCTAATACCGAAGAGGCATGGGGTATTTTATTTAAGGATGGCAGTGATGTTTGGAGCAATAAATCCGTTCCTTGTTATGTTAGGTGTGTTCGCTCGGGATTGTATGGGGAATTTAGAGATGTGCCGTTAGATTTTTGGTGTTATGATTATATAAGACAGCTCTATGCTGCCGGTATAACTTCAGGATGTGGCAATGGCAAATATTGTCCTGAAAATTTAGTAACCCGCGCTCAAATGGCTGTATTTTTGGAGCGGGGCATACATGGTTCTGCTTACGTTCCTCCAAATGTATCAGGTGCGGTCTTTTTAGATGTTGATCCAGAACATTGGGCTGCTGCTTGGATAAAAAAATTGTATGAGGATCAGATAACTTCAGGATGTGGCAATGGCAAATATTGTCCTGAAGATCCTGTAACCCGTGCTCAAATGGCTGTATTCCTGCTTCGTGCTAAACATGGTGCTGATTATGGACCTCCTTCTCCTGAAGGTACATTTAATGATGTTCCAATGAGCTACTGGGCAGCTGGATGGATTGAGCAATTAGCCTCAGAAGGCATAACCTCTGGTTGTGGTAATGGAAACTTTTGTCCAGAAGAACCGGTAACAAGGGCTCAGATGGCAGTTTTTTTAGTTAGGACTTTTAATTTGAATTTTAATTTGAATTAAACTCTCAGGTTTTTTAAGAGTATACCCATATAAAAAAAGCGCTTGCCACTGTGGCAAGCGCTTTTTAATTTCTGGTGCCGGGACCCAGAATCGAACTGGGGACACGTGGATTTTCAGTCCACTGCTCTACCGACTGAGCTATCCCGGCCTTTTGGTGGGGCGCATTATTATGAAGATGGCAGGGTTTGTCAAGACAAAGGCTTGACGGAATATGTTATATTATCTTGAATGGTGAAATTATGGAACTTTGGTATACGGAAAAACATACAAAAGATGCGGGTTTGACGCTCAGAGTTCGGGAAACGCTCAAAGTGTGGGTCTCTGAATATCAGACTATTGAATTGCTGGACACCTTTGAATATGGTCGGGTGCTGCTGTTGGATGGGCTGGTAATGTGCACGGAACGGGATGAGTTTATCTATCATGAGCTGCTGGCACATCCAGCCATGTTTGTGCATCCTTCACCCAAGGCAGTGTTGGTAATAGGCGGCGGTGACGGTGGCGCTGTAAGGGAAATTTTGAAGCATCCAGAGGTGGAAGAAGTGGTTTTGTGTGAAATTGACAATGCTGTAGTGGAAACGGCTAGGGAATTTCTTCCCACCATGTCTTCTGCCATGTTCAGCGATGCCAGAGCATCCATTGTCATAGAAGACGGTATTGCATACTTGAAGCGCAACAAAGAGCGGTTTGATATCATTATAGTCGATTCCACAGATCCTGTAGGGCCTGCAAAGGGCTTGTTTGAATCAAGGTTTTACAGCTTATGTCTCAATGGTCTTAAGCCAGGCGGGATGCTTGCCGCCCAGACAGAATCCCCTTTTTATCATCTTGATTTTATAAAAAGGGTAAAGGCCAATCTGCAACAGGCAGATTTTGATACTGTTTCTTTCTATTGTGCGCCAGTTCCAACCTATCCCAGCGGCATGTGGAGCTGGGGCCTTGCAGGGTATAAAATAGATCCTTTGGCAGATTTTAGTTTAGAAACTGCTAAGAAAAGGAGCAGCATCATGGATCTTAAATATTATACCCCTGAGATGCACAGCGGACTCTTCTGTCTGCCTAAATTTTTCCAAGACGCATTGGATCAGTGAAGCAGTTTTCGTTCAATATTTCAGATCCAGAAGCATTGAACAGGGTGCCTTTGGAGCCTGGCTGCTACATGTTTCTGGATGCAGCTGGAACCGTACTTTATGTAGGCAAGGCCAAGAAGCTCAGAAAGCGGCTTGCTTCCTATCTAAGGCCTGGTGGACAAAAGCCGGATAAGACCATGCTTATGCTCAGGCAGGCATACAGCTTTGAGATCATAATAACGGTTAGTGAAAAAGAGGCACTGATTCTCGAGGCCGAGCTGATACGGAAGCACAGGCCTAAATACAATGTCCACTGGCGTGATGATAAGGCATATCCCTTTTTGCGGCTGGGCATCAAATCAAGATATCCCCGTCTTTCTGTGGTGCGGAGGAGGAAGCGTGACGGCGCTCTTTATTTTGGACCTTATGCTTCAGCTAGGGCGGTTAGGGAGGCCCTGCGCTTTATTTCATCCACCTTTGGGCTTCGGACATGTACAGATCATGTAATGAAAGGCCGTAGCAGGCCATGTTTGCAGTTCCAGATAAAGAGGTGTTCTGCCCCTTGCTGCCACAGTA
>Ga0256835_1000861_pt1 | contig 19899 bp, 16 predicted proteins | sample PIR30metaG_FD_185972 | JGI IMG/M metagenome (GOLD analysis project Ga0256835, IMG submission 185972) | Hydrothermal vent microbial communities from East Pacific Rise, Pacific Ocean - PIR-30 | ecosystem: Environmental > Aquatic > Marine > Hydrothermal vents | place: Pacific Ocean: East Pacific...
TCTTTAGTTTAGTAAATAATTATTAATATAATATCGTTAGAGTAAAAAAGAGATGTTCCTCCAAATGAATTCTTTTTTCGGCTACTAATTTTGTTTAAATAAAAAAATATAATCATTACTCTATACAAAGAATGTTTTAAAAAATTAATCCCTTTGTGTTTTCTTTAACGAAAGAAATTAGACCGAAGAAAACAAAAACAGTGTATTATGAATATAACAAAGGGTGAAAACATTTGCTTAAAGTGGAATATGAAACACTTTGTCCTGTATGTGGTGCTACATTAACTTTGGAAGAAATTAACAAACATATTTGTTTCCAGAAAAAAATTCCTTTATCCAAGCCATTTGAATTACATGAACTAAATACCTTTGAAACTCTGTTTAAGGACTGCGTTGGGGAGCCCCGAAGTATTCAAAAGTTATGGATGAAACGTCTATTGAGAGGTGAAAGCTTCGCAGTAACTGCTCCTACCGGCATAGGAAAAACTAGGTTTGGACTAGTCGCATCTCTTTTCTTTAGTTTAAAAGAAAAAAGAAGCTATTTATTATTCCCAACATCTCTTCTGGTAAAGCAAGCATATGATCTTCTTTCAAAATTTGTTTCGATTATAGAAAAAAAGCATCAAAAAAAACCGAAAATTGTAGCCTACTTTTCAGACATGAAAGAAAAAGAAAAAGAGTTGGTTAAGAAATCAATTAGTAATGGAGAATTTGATATTTTATTGACTACAACACAGTTCTTAACTAAAAATTTCTCTGTAGTAAGGAATAATACTATGGATTTTATTTTTGTTGATGATGTCGATTCATTATTAAAGAACTCAAGAAACGTAGAAAAAATTTTGAATCTACTTGGTTTCCGCAGGATTAATGATAAATGGTCTGGCGAGGCTAGGGGATCATTAATGGTTGCTTCTGCAACGGCAAAACCTGGAAAGTCTACAATGTTATTCAAAGAACTATTAGGTTTTGACGTTGGTGGTTCAAGTTTTGTCTTAAGAGATGTTTATGATATAATTTTAAGGAAAAAAGAGGTGAATTCATTAGAAGAAATCCTTAAAAAGATGGAAACCGGTGGTATCATTTATACTGAAAATACTGATATTGCTGAAAAATTATATGAAAAATTATCGAAAAAAGGATATAAGATTGGGTTGGTTACTGCCCAAGACAAACGTCCTTTTGAAGATTTTAAAAATAAAGATCTCGATTTTTTGATAGGTACCGCTCATTATTATGGAAGCTTAATAAGAGGCTTGGATCTGCCAGAAATAATAAAATTCGTGGTATTTTATGGTATACCCTCGTTTAAGGTATCAATAGATAAAATTCCTCTTGGCTTCCTAAAACAACTAATTCTGAAGTTTTATGATGAAGAATCGATGTCTGAATTTAGAGAATTACTTAATTGGAAAACTGAAGAAGATATTGATCAAGAACTTTTAAATAAGGCTCAAGAAAGAGTAAAGTCATTATTACTTTCTAAACAAAATTATTTAAATGATATTTCAATAATTGGAGACACCATTGTTTTTCCAGATCTAAAAACATACATACAAGGTAGTGGCCGGACATCTAGATTAATGCCTTGGGGTTTAACTAAGGGCGCATCATTTGTTATGGAGGACAATGAATCGATCATTTCTGCTTTTATTAACAAAGCAGGTTATTATGGTATTGATTTTCAAGAATATCATGAAGTAGACTTAGAATTAATTAAAAAAGAGTTATATGTTTCTAGGACCCCAAAATTAGAAAAAACAGACATTATTAAGCCAGCGTTATTCATAGTTGAAAGTCCTACTAAAGCAAAACACATTGCCCATTATTTTGGAAGACCTAGTATAAAGAAAAAAGGCAGTATAATAGCTTATGAGGTTTCTAATGAAAAATATTTGTTAATGGTAACTGCAAGCTTAGGACATGTTACGGATTTAATAATTGGGAAGGGCTATCATGGAATTAAAATAACAGATAAAAAGGAGTTTATTCCAATTTATTCCCCAATTTACAAATGCGCACAATGTGGATATCAAATTAGCATGGAGATTGATAAATGTCCTAAGTGTGGAAGCGAAGAGATTATTTCTTCAAAAGAAAGAATTAATGATTTACGTTCTGTTGCTTATGAAACTGAGTTAGTAATCATTGGAACGGATCCTGATTCTGAAGGAGAAAAGATTGCATGGGACCTACAGAATTTATTGAGTCCTATTGCCAAAGTAACTCGTGCGGAGTTTCATGAAGTCACTCCTAAAGCAATTAGAACTGCCTTATCAAGCTTACGAAGTATTGACCTTGATAGGGTGGAAGCACAAGTAGTTCGTAGGATTGAAGATCGGTGGATTGGTTTTATTCTTTCTCAGCACCTGCAAGAACGCTTTAATAATAAAACATTAGCTGCTGGTAGAGTTCAAACACCCGTATTAGGGTGGATAATAAAACAAGAACAAAAATCTCGAGAGAAAATAAGAATATACGTAATAAAAGATTTTGATATAGAATTAAAACCAATAACAGAAGATAATATCAAAGAGAGCGTTATTTTAGAGCTTGAGATCAAAGAAGTTAAAACTGAAGAAACGACTTATTCTCCTTTGCCTCCATTTACTACAGATGTAATGTTACAAGCTGCCACTCAAAAATTGGGTTTTTCAACAGCAAAAACAATGGACTTAGCCCAAAAACTGTTTGAGGCTGGATTAATTACTTATCATAGAACAGATTCTACTCATGTTAGTGATAATGGAATAAAATTAGCAAAAGCATTTTTGAAAGAAGATTTTGAAGGTCGTAGTTGGGGTGCCGCAGGAACTCATGAATGTATAAGGCCCACTAAACCTTATCCATTAACTGTTATAAGACAATTAATAAAAGAAGGCATTGTGCCAGGTGAAGAAATCAATGAAGAGCATTTAGCGCTTTATGATTTGATTTTCCGTAGATTTATGGCAAGTCAAGCAAAAAAATTCATTGTAATAGAAAAGCACTATATTATTGAATTTGAATGGGGATCAGCAAAACAAAAAATTAATAAAAAAATTGCAGTCCATGCAGAAGGTCGTGCCCATGAATTATATCCATACGTAAAAATAAGAAAAGAGTTGCCCGTAGGTAAAGTTCGTAAAATTGCAAAGCTAGAATCTAAGCCACTAGCTATTCCTTTTAACGAGGCAGAGATTGTTAATCTAATGAAACAAAGGGGTATTGGCAGACCATCCACTTATGCCATAATAATTGATAAACTTTTCCAGAAAAATTATATTTTCAAGAAAAATAACCGGCTCTTTAGCACTAAACTAGGAAAACAAATCTATGAATACTTAGAACAAAACTTTAGTCATCTGATCTCAGAAGAAAGAACCAGAAAATTAATGGAAAAAATGGATCTGGTTGAAAAAGGACAAGTGGAACCTGAGAGACTAATAGAAGAAATTTATCAAGAGACAAAAGAGATATAGTAAAAAATTATTATTGTCTTGTTTATTACAGATGTAAAATTACTTTTTGTTTTGTTGTAGTTAGTGTTTTTTTTCTTTATCAAGAAGGAATATTGTCCTGATCTAGTCTTTTTTTAGTATGTTCGAATGCAACGTAGCAATATTCTCATCATTCCTAGTCACTTGCCTTTCAGAAGAAAACTTTCTGCCGATAGCATTACATTCTTTTAGTAAGTTCCCTATTAATGCGTATTAAGAACATTGTGAACAATAACATAACTGAAAGTAGTGGGTTTCTGACCCATATCTATCGTGGGATGAGAAGTGATTAATATAATTAATTTTGAAATTTAAATTGAATGCCTAGTAATCCGGATTTAACTTCTTTCTTTGAAGATTCTGACCGTCCTTCGGACAAAGAAGAAGCATTATTACGTCGAATTGAAGAATTAGTACGTGACTATGCAAGCACAACTGGTCATACTTATTCGCCTATGATCCGTCGTTATCGCGCTTCAGGAGTCCCTTATTGTAACCGAAAACTTGCGTTAGAAATGTTACTAAGGATAGAAGAACTTGAAACATTAGAAGAGGATGAAGTATTAATGGGCACTGCAATGACAGGGCAATTAATCCATGATTTTTTAGAAAAAGCCTTAGAACCCATTTTAATCTCTTCTGAAGAAGAAGTAGAGCTTGATTTTGGAGATTTTAAAATATCTGGGCATTATGATTTACTGGTTAAAGATATTGATGGTAGTAAAGTAGTAATCGACGTAAAAACATGTTCTGACGCATCAAAAGTTAAACCTAAAGAATCTCATCGAAGGCAACTTTCCGTTTATCAAGCAGCATTAGGAGGAATTCCTGGAGCATTATTATATGTTGAAAGGAATAATTTTAGAATGAAGTTATTTAGGTTTGATTTTGACAAAGAGCTCTTTTCACAAGTAGCTTCTAAAATCGCAGAATTAAACGCATCTTTGCTAAATATTGCGAATTATTTTGGCTATTCAAAAGAAGTAAAATCTGGAATTCCTTTTGAAATAAACCTTAATTTTACTCAAATAAAAGATGTTATTGGAAAAGGCCTTCTTCCGCCAGCAATACCGGAATTTGAATATGAATGTAGAAACTCTTGGTCTAAATGCCGTTTTTATGATATCTGTTACGAGAAATAAACAAAAAATTATTTGGCAAGCCATTTCGTTTGTTTTTGTTAAAAATAAAAAATAAGTCTCTTTATTTGATACACAAATTTTTATTTTCTTTGGGTGTTGAAGTTTTTTCCTTAAGTGGTAACACTGTGAAGGGTTTTTTCCTTATGAAAAAAATGTTTTAAGTCTTCCCTTGTTCTTGTTGGTTGATGGAAGAATTCGATTTGGTTGTTGTTGGTGCAGGTCCCGCAGGTAACAGGGCAGCGATAAGTGCTGCAGAGGCAGGTGTAAATACTTTGCTTCTCGAAGAACACCCGATCATTGGAAGGCCAATTTCTTGTGGCGAAGGAATAAGTAGAGATGCTTTAAACACTTTTGATCTTCCAGTTGAAGATGCGGACTATTTTAATCGCCCTGTAAAGGAATTTAGAATGTTTGCTCCTAATGCTAGTGTAGTTAAACTGAGAATTGATGGCTTTATAATAAACCGAGAAAAATTTGATCAGTATAATGCAAAGTTAGCAGCTGAAGCAGGTGCCGAAGTAAAAACCAGACATCGAGTAATTGGTGTTAAAAGAGTAGGAGAGGAATTAGAAATTCAAGTATTAAAAAATAATTCTGAAAAGTTATCTTTTTCCTCAAAAATAGTAATCGATGGTACTGGTCCGTCGGCTAGAATAGGTAAAATGATAGGTGCTCAAACCCCCGAAAAATATGTTTTTGGCGTGGAATATAAACTTAAGGGGATTACAACTGAAAGTTTTGACTTTTATCTTGACTTTGAAAAATATAAACGTGGTTATATATGGATTTTTCCAAAAGGAGATGACCATGCAAACGTAGGCATAGTAACAACAAGACCAGAACCAAGAAAACTACTAGATGAATTTATTACAGAAAGGCAAATTGAAGGAGAAATAATGCAATATATTGGGGGAGCAATTCCTATGACGGGGCCTGTAAAAGAACCGGTGGAGAATAATTTCTTGGCGGCGGGTGATGCTGCAGGAACTGCTAATGCATTGTTTTATGGTGGTATACGTGCGGCCCTTATATCTGGAGACTTAGCAGGAAAGATAGCTAGTAAAGCAATAAAAGAGAAAAATTATTCTAAAGAACGTTTAATGGAATACCCAAACATTCTCTTCACCCTCCCAATTGCTGATGAGAGTATAATCTTAGCACATAGAATCTTTTATAATTTTAAAAATGATGTTTATAATCATTTTTCTACGATTCTTGATGGATATTATTTAGATAAATTAGGTATTTCAGGTTATCTCAAAGCAGGATATATTGGTTTTCTAGATAAATATGGACGAAAAATGAGAAAAGAACTTTGGACAATGATTAAAGGCTTTAAAACAACTGCAGAATGGGGATTTTAATTCTGTCGACGAGAAGTTTCCTTTCTTCTGAAAAGATGGGTGGGGGGTGAGAGATACTATAAGATCGCCATTACAATGATGTTATCCTGAAACAAACCTTTTCTTTTAACCAATAAGCTCCTCGCAAAAGAAGGAGTAATTCGCATTTTTTTGATACTGTTTATAAATAATAATTTCCTTTGATAATCGTTTATGATAGACAATAAGAACATAAAAGCATTAATCACTTTACTTTTGTTTGGACCTTTTTTTGGTGAAGCAGTTTCTATGTCCACACCATTATCTGCATTTATTCTTCCTCAAGTTATTATACCATTAATGATGCTATATGGTTTAGGACTTGTAATAATACATTATCTTAAAACAACTAAGCACTTATCTACAACAAGTATTCTTTTGTTAGGTGGTGTTTATGGGATACTAGAAGAAGGCCTGAGTTTGAAAAGTTTTTTCAATCCTAACTGGAAAATAAACGAATTAGCTATTTATGGCCGTGTTTGGGGTACAAACATGGTATGGTCTGTAAGTGTTACATTATATCATGTAGTAGTGAGTATTTGGGTACCACTTACGTTATTCGAGATTTTTTTCCCAGAGTATAAATACAAACCATTGTTAGAAAGCAAGAAATCTATTGTTTTTGCAATTATATTATATTTTTTTAGCTTATTATTGTTCTTTATAGTATGGCCTTATAAAGTCCCAACAACACCTTATTTACTCACGATGATTATTACCGTTATTCTTTTCTTATTAGCCCTCAAACTACATGAAGATGATTTTGAAAAAGAAAAATTAACATCTTCCCCCCTCAGAATTTATTTTTCAGGTATTGCAGGATTCTTTTTATGGGTAATTTTCTCATGGTTTATGGTAGAGAGCAATATCCCCTGGGAAGTCCCATTTGCTTTAATGATTGGACTTCCTTTATTCGTCGTTATTTTAAGTGGTGGTCTAAACAAATATTGGGATGATAAACAAAAATTAGTACTAATTACAGGAATCATGACACCGATGATGATATTATTTCCATTTTTAACTGAAACTATTCCGCAAGCAATTGTTTCTATTATTTCAATTATTATCTTAGGAAGAGCATTCGAACATACTAAAAAAAGATCAGACCAGAACAATATTCCTTCTTGATAAAGAAAAAAAACACTAACTAACAAAATAAACAGTAATTTTACAAACTAACGTTATTAGATTTATCTATGTATTTTGATCTTTTTCTCTTTCTTCTTTAAGATCTTCTTCAGTTTTTGAAATTGAGCGATTTTTCTTTTTTTTCTTTTTTTTACGTTTTTTTGGTTTTGCTTCTTCATCTAAATATATTTCACTTGGTAATTGATGCTCTGGAAGATTAACTCCTCTACCCACAATCGCTCCAAACCATTGAATCACGCTAATTAAGAACGCATACGTTATAGCATTAATTAGAATATCATAGCCAGTATTACCCCTTATGATTTCATTTATCATCTCTACTAGCGTGAAGATGATAAAAGTAATCAGTACTTGTTTAGAGACTAACTTTTTTCTTTCCATTATTCCTATAGGAACTTCTCTTATCATTACTCCTACAAAAAAAGCGGCGACAAATATCAATATCATAAAAGGAATGTAGAAGTTAGTACCCCAAACACTAAGTGAAAAAATTGTGTGTAAGAATAAAAGAATTACCGGTAATGCAAGAAATTGCTTAGGTGTCAATGAGGATTGCTGTTCTGAACTTGTCATTGGAACCATTTAATTTTACTTTTTTAGGAAAACAAATGTTTTTGCATGATGGACAGATCCCATCTTTCCATACATAATAATAAAGTTCTTTAGAATGAAATAGGCTACCACAAAAATCACACATTACAACATCATCTTTTTCTGTCAGTGGATTTCCACACTCACAACATTTTACTACATTCTCATAGAACGTTTTAGGGTAACGAGCTTTGGGAACTGAAAAAAGATTATATCTAACAACTTTCAAAATATTAAAAAGTTCGAAAAATATCGCAGTGCTAAGTTCTAAAAATCCATTTCTGATCCAGTAATATAAAGACAATGCCAGGTAAAGAATAAAAAACGCTGCTAAGATCAAAGGCATTCGATTCAAGATATATTTCTGCATTACTCCCCAATAATATGCTTCTAAAATAATGATCTCAGTAAATAATAACGCAATAGTGTTTTTTATTAATGCATCCATTCTTGTACCCCAGTCCTTAATCCCTAATTTTCCTTCCCACCACAAATCATGGTTTTCTTTTAGGCTGTCACCTAAAACTCCTGGTTTAAATAATAAAGTTAGGGTCTTTCGTGGTATGTTACTTCCTTTTTCGGTGCCACCAAAAATCTCAGAAATCATTTTAAATGGGATAAAAGGGATTAAAAACAGGAAATATAAAGTTAAAAGTAATGTGCTATAAGTAAAATAGACTAAGTAGAAAAGAGGAGAAAATATTGTAAGGATTATTGCAAGAATTAGAGCATGAGATTTTTTAACAGTAATTTTTCGCCATTGTATTCTTACCCAGTGAGCAGGATTACGATAAATGTATGAGCAATAATAACAATATGAATGTTTTTTGCCTTTTCCAATCATTCTAGTGAACCCAGTAGGTACTGCTCGAAGTTCTGAAATCGGAAAATATCCCTTACAGCTATGACATTGTTTTAGTTTTTGTTTTGAATTAGTGTATTTAATACCGTTTGAAGAATGTCTATTCCTTTTATTTCTAAGATTGTTCTTATTAGTATTCTGATCCATTACTGTCTCCTTTTTCTAAATTTCCTTTAAAAAGGATGCGTATCTTTATCTTTAGTTTTCATGATTAATTTAAAAAAATTAAGACCTATTTTTAGTGTAATAATTATTATTTTTATTAATGGTATTTATCTCGTTTTTCTGAACGGTTTGTTCCAGAGGTTTTTTATTATCGTTGAATTTGCTCTCTGTAGTACTTATTATTTTGATTTTTCTTACATTTTATACTGATTTATCCTTAACAACTTTTTTAGTGTCGTTAACAGAATTGTTTTAGCTTGGAGTACTTATGATAACATGTTACTAGATAATTCTTGTTTAATCTTTGGGTGATTAAAAATGGCAAAAGAAAGAACTTTCGTAATGATTAAACCAGATGCTGTTCAAAGAGGATTAGTCGGAGAAATCATTAAAAGAATTGAATCCGCAGGATTAAAGATTGTTGCTATGAAATTTATCAAGCCTTCTTTAGAACAAGCAAAAAAGCATTATGCTATTCATGAGGGAAAATCATTTTATGACAAGTTAATTACGTTTATCACTTCTGGTCCTGCTGTTCCTATGGTTGTCGAAGGAGAAAATGCAATTAATAGGGTTCGTCAACTTATGGGGAAAACAAATCCTTTAGATGCAGACGTTGGGACTATTCGTGCCGATCTTGCGATGGATATTGGAAGGAACTTAATTCATGGAGCAGATTCCCTTGAAAATGCAAAATATGAGATTGGTATTTATTTCACTGAAGAAGAACTTGTTGACTGGGAGTGGATTCTAGAGCAATGGATTTATGAGTAATCCATGCAATTACAGTTTAAAACAATAAAAATAACAACAAATTAAAATAATTGTGAATTGTTTCTCGCTTTCGTATGGGCCTCTCTTACCGTGCGTTCACGGTGTTGGAGGACTCGCGCACGGAACAATTTCACTAAGGCCTCTGCTTCAGAGGTGTAATCAACAAACACATGTATGACATCCTGGAAAAAATTATCGGCTTTCATCCCTATCTCACCGTGTAGATGGAAAGGGAATTGATGCCGATAAAGTTAAAAAAGAAAATATTATTGCTTTGATTATTTATTAAATAAATTCGGGTGAAAAACCATGTCCGCTTCGTCCCCAGTTAAAAAAGAAGAAATTAAACGTATAAGATCTCCAATCGCCGTAGTATTGGGTCATGTTGATAGTGGTAAAACCTCTCTACTCGACTCTGTAAGAGGTACAGCAGTTCAAGCACGCGAGGCTGGTGGAATTACCCAACACGTAGGTGCGTCATTCTTCCCAGCAGACACAATAATTAAAGCAGCAGAGCCCGTCGCTAAAGCTTTAAACATTAAAATAGAGTTAAAAATTCCAGGATTACTAATAATTGATACACCTGGACACGCTGCTTTTGTCAACTTACGTGCAAGGGGGGCGAGTGTCGCGGACATTGCTATTCTTGTAGTAGACGCCACAAGAGGATTTCAAGCGCAAACATACGAATCAATAGACATATTAAAACAAAGAAGGACTCCCTTTATTGTAGCTTTGAATAAAATAGATCGACTTCCTGGTTGGAAACCTAATAAAGGGGAATCATTTCTTTCCACTATTAAAAAGCAAAATAAAAGAACCCAGCAGGAATTAGATAACAAGATTTATGAAGTACAGGGTGAGCTCTCTTCTTTAGGATTTCCTGCTGAGAGATATGATAAAATAAGAGATTATACCAAAGCTGTAGCAATAGTACCTGTAAGTGCACATACAAAGGAAGGGATACCTGATCTTTTCCTAATACTCTCAGGGATTACTCAGCAGTACATGATGAAAAGACTACGTTATAGTGAAGGGCCTGGAAAAGGCGTTGTACTTGAAGTCCGAGAAGAAGAAGGAATGGGAACTACTTTAGATATTGTTCTTTATGATGGAGTTATCAAAAAAGATGATACTGTTGTTTTTGCTACTAAACAAGGAGCTAAATCTAGTAAAGTAAAGGCGTTACTGCTTCCTAAACCCTTAGATGAAATGAGAGATCCTCGTGATAAGTTCTCAAGAGTGAATGAGATTTATGCTTCTGCGGGTGTGAAATTATTATTACAAGAACCAGAAGGAGCGTTAGCTGGTGCACCTATTTTTGTGGCATTATCAAAGAAAGAAGAAGAAAAACTACGAAAAGAAATTGAAGAAGAGTTAAGAGCATTGAGAATTGACACACAGGATGAAGGTATAATTCTTAAAGCAGACACACTAGGCTCTCTCGAGGCATTGGTTGGTATGCTGCGGAGCCATGGGATACCAATAAGAAAAGCTGATGTGGGTGATATATCTAAAAGAGATGTTATGGAAGCATTAATTACAGCAGAAAAAGTTCCGCAGTATGGTGCGATAATAGGCTTTAATGTTGGTTTCCAAGGTGACGCGGAAGAAGAAGCGTACTTACAAGGATTGCCCGTATTTCTTGGCAATATAATTTACCACGTAATAGATGAGTATTTAGCGTGGAAGGCGGAGATTGAAGAAAAAGAAAAAAGTCAAGTACTGGCAGACTTACAACGACCTGGAAAAATCAGGATTTTACCGAACTATGTTTTTAGAATTAGTAAACCTGCCGTTGTTGGTGTTGAAGTATTAGAAGGAATGATAACGCCTAAGAATATTCTCATAAGAGAAGATAATAAAAGAGTAGGAACAATTCAGCAAATTCAAGAAAACCGACAAAATATTGATAAGGCAACAAAAGGAAAACAAGTAGCAATCAGTATAAAAGGGCCTACTGTGGGAAGGCAAATCAAAGAGGATATGATACTATACACGGATATTAGGGGAAGAGATGCTAGATTATTAATGACAAAATATAAGGACCAGTTAGAACCAGGTGAATATGAACTTTTAGAAGAGATAGTTAAAATAAAACAGAGAGCAGGACATCGTTACTGGCCTTTTGCATAGTGATCTTTTGTTCACGTTTTACTTCATCTTATTACAATCTTTTTTCATAACTTTTAGATATAAAGAATAAACTACGAAAAAAACTCCGTAACTCAAAAAATAATAAGTAGTTTCAAATAAAACGATATATTTGTGAGACCCCATGAAACATCCCTCTTATAATTCAAAAGACAGGAATGCAATTAGAAATTATTATTCTAATTGGAATTATGACTGTCAAGACATAGATTTACGTTTTAGAGGAATAAAAATCATGGGGCTAGTTAGAACAATAAAAAAAAGAAAGACTAAATGGCATATATCATGGTCATGGTTACAAAAAACAATCAATAAACGCAGAGTAAATAACAACAATATTGCTATTCATTTAAGACAATATATTAACACACGAAGATTTCCTCTAAGAGTATTCATGACTTCAGTAGAGTTCTTTGATCCTAGAGCTTTAGGAAAAAGAAGATTAGGTTATCCTAGAATACTTCGCTCAGGAATAGTCTCTTTTGAAGAAGATTCTTCATTACAAAGCTCAATTCATACTGCTCTTATATTGTCAGATGTATTAAAAAACATGCAACATAAGTTCGTTTTTACAGGAAATAAAAGTATACACGTCTGGGTTTTAGACTTTAAGTGGGAAGAATGGGTCCCCAAAAAATATTTGGTTAGAAATTATTATAAAGCACACTTAAGAGAAGTCAGTGAATATTTAGCTCGAAAAAATTTTTTCGAATGGGTTGCTGAAACGAGTGGGGTTAAGAACTTAGATCGTAGCACTACTACCGATACAAGAAGGGTTATCCCGGTGCTTGATACTTTAAATGCATTGACATGGAGAAAAGTCATTGAACTTAACCGTAAGGAACTTGAACTAGATGATCCTAATTATATACAGGGAGTGGCGAATGTCCGCTCCCTAATAGGGGATGGACTGCCCAGACGGGCGGGATGATCAGCCCTTGGGGGATATGAGAGGGATAGACTCCCGGAGCAAGATCCTCTTCCCCAATGGAAATGAAGCTCCGGGTAAAAAATTTTTATATATCTTATTTAAGTAAGGAGATCTGCTATTGTTGTATTCCAATCACATAAATCGTGATTGAATACTCTGTTTTAGCTTTATTTTTGATTATTATCTCTACGTTGTCTATATTAATATTATAATTTCTCATTCCCAATCTACCTTTCCAGAAAGAAGGAAAGTTTTCTTCAAGAGCGTTTAACTTTCTCGGCGGGAAATCCTCTCCCTTCCGCAAGGGAGGGAATGAAAGCCGAAAACATCATATGTTTTTTTGTATATTTTTTTCTTGCAGGGCTGGGACGGCCCGTAGCGCCTGTGGAGAGAGTCTCCTCTGTGAAGCAGGAAGCCCCTAGCAAAAGCAAGGGGTAGCTCACAAAAGAAGTATAGGTATATAGGTCACTTATACATTTATACTATATTTTTAGTCCTCTATTGATGATTAGCTCTCCTAAAATAAACACTCCAAGTATGTTTTGTTTGTTTTGAAGGATAGTAATGTCTTTTAATGGGTCTTCTTTTAGTATTAAAACATCAGCATCATATCCTTCATGTAAATATCCTGTTTTAGGAGCACGCGGGCCTAGCGTTAGTGGACCATTATATGTAGAAGCATGAATCGCTTCTAATGGTGTCATTCCGATCTCAGTAAGATTCTCAAGTTCCTTTGCATTTTCACCCCATGGAACAAGAGAATCTGATCCCGAAGAATAAATATCTGTTCCCATAGCAATTTTAACTCCTTTTTTATATGCCAGTTTCATTCCATTCAAGTGATCTTTCATAACAACTTTCATCTTCTCAATTACTTCTGGCTGAGCACCCATTTTAGGTCCTAACTCCATAAGCCTTCTAGTAATATAGATCGTGGGAACTAGAAAAGTTCCTCTCTCAATCATTAAGTCAATAATTTCCTCATTGATCCAAGTACCATGTTCAATGGAATGAACACCGGCCTCAACCGCTACTTTCATTCCAGCAGCACCATGTGCATGAGCCATTACAATTCTATCTTTTGCCTTTGCTTCTTCAACAATTGCTTTTACTTCTTCATAAGTAAATTCCTGGTGATGAGGAGAATCTCTCTGACTCATTACACCACCACTAGCCATTATCTTAATGTGATCGGCACCTGCCCTCAACTGCATTCTTACTGCTTTCTTTGCTTCCCAAGGCCCATCTACTATTCCCGACCCGAAAAACGGGTTCTGGAATGCTTTCAAAACATCTAACGGCACCATGTGCATGTCTGCATGCCCGCCGGTAGTGCCCAAAGGTGCACCTGGGGCAAAAACTCTTGGACCAATCACAGAACCATCGTTAATCATGTATTTAAGATCTAAACCAATTCCACCAGCTTCTCTTACACCTGTAATTCCCGCTTCCACCGCGGTTTTCGCATCATACGTTACTCTCATTGCCATCTGTGTTGGTGGTGTTAATAGCCATTCTGAGGGATTAGCAGTTTTTACACCAAAGAAATGAGCATGTGTATCCCACATTCCGGGCATTACTGCCTTCTCATTAATAGTCACGTCCGCTTTAGGGGCATGTTCCGCTTCTCCAGCATAAACAATTTCACTTCCTGAAAAAACAAGTGCTCCATTCTTTACTGGCCCGTCAAGTGAGCCATCTATTAAAACATCAGTTTCGATCTTGACTGTTTTTTCCATAAACAATCAGATCTGGAATAACTTTATAATTCTTATTAGCATGTTGAAACGAAATAAACAGATATGTAATATCTTACCAAATTTTTACTAAATCATTTATTTATTTTTTTAATTTATGCTTGAAAAAAACATTCTCGCAACCCATTAAAGATTTTCTTTTTAAAAATAATCTTTGCTTATTATGTGTTATGTTACACACCTTTACCCTTAATTATTAGTTTGAATATACATGAAACAATGTCTTTTTACCGTCACCACTCAGATGAGACCTTTTTAGGAGTTATGACGTCATTAATTTTTTTGACGCTACTAATTTGGAACTTTCAAAGTGCTTTCTACTATCTGGGATTCCCACCCTCCGCGGTGCTTTTGATAATATGGCTTTCTTTCTTGGGGAGCTTAATTAATATCCCTATTACTTATGTAGAAAGCGAAGGAACGGAGGTTGTTGAAGTTCCAGTTTCTTTTTTTGGGTTTAGGTATGTTGTTCCAGTTTATAAACAACCAAATCGTACTCTCATAGCAATAAATGTTGGTGGTGCAGTAATTCCCGTAATTATCGCTACATTATTGTTAATTATGCGTCCCGTGGCAATTCTATATGTTATTCCCGGAACTATTATTGCTGCTATTATTATTCATCGTTTTGCTAAGGTCGTTCCTCATGTAGGTATTGCAGTTCCTTTTTTTGTCCCTCCGATGGTTAGTGCATTAATCGCAGTAATCTTCTCTTGGGGTAATCATGAATTAGCACCTATTATTGCTTATTCTGTTGGTACTTTTGGTTCTTTAATAGGAGCAGATCTATTAAATCTGAAAAAAATTCCTGAAACTAAAGCCCCTATCGCTTCGATTGGCGGTGCAGGAACTTTTGATGGTGTCTTTTTGGCAGGGATCTTTGCAGTATTATTAGTTGCATTTTTCTAAAAAATAAAGCCCCTATCTCTTTTTTTCTTATATTTTATGTAGTTAAATATTTTAGAGATTATAATTACGAAGATATCTTAATAGTCAATTTCAAAAAGTATATTGAATAGAAGCGTTTAGGCGGGAATAAATGAATGCTCTGTATGTGTTATTATTAGCAGTCCTTGTTAATATTCCAATAGCATTATATGCAATATTGAAAAAATCCTTACGTATTCCCGATGGTTTATTGGCTGCGGCAATTATGGGAATATTACTTTTTATGGCAAATTGGTTTTATTGGGCCGCGGTAATCATTTTTTTTGCTTCATCTTCTCTTCTTACAAGATATAAAGAAAAAAACCGTATAAAACAGGAAGCTATGGAATATGCCGAAAAAGGAGGTACTCGAGATGCATTTCAAGTATTTGCAAACGGCGGTATCGCGATGCTCGCAGCAATTTATGTAATTATTAACCAAGGAATATGGAAAGGGTCTCTTACAGATCCAATTGCAATTGGTGCAATAACCTCAGTAGCAACTGTGACGGCAGATACATGGGCAACTGAAATCGGAGTTCTTTCTAGAAAGCAACCAGTGTGGATTTTGAATCCTTTTAAGAAAGTTCCCCGTGGAACATCTGGAGGCATTTCTCTCCGTGGGATTGGTGCTACTGCTTTAGGGAGTTCCCTAATTGCGTTTTCATATTTCTTTGCAGCAACTCTTGAAACAAAAAATTATCAAAAAATACTCATAATTACAATAATAATCTTAATTGGCGGGATTTTTGGTTCATTAGTTGATTCTTTTTTAGGAGCGATAATTCAAGCGCAATATGAATGTCCAGTTTGTAAGAAAATAACAGAAAAAAAAGTTCATTTAAAATGTGGTGGGACAATTACTAAACATGTTAAAGGGCTTAAAATAATAAATAATGACATTGTTAATGTAATTGCTGCATTGATCCCCTCAATAATTGTCTACTTTTTTACAAAATATGTTTATTATCCCTACTAATTTTGTGATTAATTTATTATTTTTCTAAAAAATATTGAAAACTTAATGTATACTACTCTAAAATCGAAAAATAATTGTGTGTATCTGTGAGTGTTTATTAACAAAGAAAAACTTATACTTTAGTGAATAAAATGCCCCCGGGTGGAATACATTTAGCCATTGGGATGTGGCTGGGGAAAAAAACAACACAGCGTCATTTTCGACTAGGGATTATTTTTGGTTCGATATTACCGGATATCGACTTACTTTTTAGTGTGATTATCTTTTTAATTACAAAAAATCTAAATGAAGCAATTTCAATACATAGGACTGTTACACATAGTTTCGTGACTTATACTACGTTTTTAATATTAGTAATGATCTCAACACTAACCGGAATAACTGATGAATACGTATTATCTTTTGCTTTTGGCCTGTGGATAGGTACTTCTATTCATATTGTCTTAGATCTTTTTTATCTCGCCGGTGTTCAGATTTTCTATCCTTTTGGTGGATTTATTTCACTTAGCCCAATTAATTATGCTGATCTTTCTCCATTTTGGCAACGCTTCTTGCTAAGTATTGATTATTTAACAGATCCCCTATTGTTTTATATTCCACTTTGTAAGTATGTTAACCTTCTAAAAGTGGACGCTAGTAGAAAAAGGTGTTTCTTGTTATATTTCATGATTTATTGGTCGGTATCTACTAATCTATCATTTTTGTTAATTGGAATATTAATTCCAGTACCTATCGAAAAATTTGTCATTATGGTGTATATCCCTGGGATTTTTACTCTTACTTTCTCAATATTTTCGCCCCTAATTTATAGGAGAACAATTCTTCATCCGAAGTTTAGTCCTTATAATTACTATCAACGATATTAAAAGTGGTAATAATAAAAGTGATTTTGGTGAAAGCATTCTTAATGAAGCAAGAAGCCCCTCGCAAAGCAAGCGATAGATCAATAAGCATTAACCACTACTTTATTGTTCAAATAGGTATCAAGATCTTGAGCCATTATTTTATCTATCTTCTCAATTTTTATCCCCAAAGAAACAAGAGCTTGAACAATTTCATTTCTTACATCATCTTCATTTTCATCTTCTAACGCATAAAATAACCATGGAATACTCTTCTCTCTTTTAAGTTTCTTTAACACATCTACTGCAGCGATTTTCACGTATTTAGAAGAATTTAGTTTTAATGCTGCGTAAAGCAGTTTGAGATCTGGTTTTTTTTCTCGTAATTGCTCATAGATCTTTACAATTATTCGAGCTCCCTTCTTCTCCATTTCTAATTCATCTCCTCTTCCCTGTCCTGACCCCAAAATAGTTTTGCCTTTTACTTGATACGTTGTTAAAAGGCTTTCTAAGGCCAGGAGCTCCGCATCTAACTTTTCAGGCATATACTATTTATAAACTCAAATTTAATAAAAAGAGAAACAACACCAGGCTATTATGTGCATATTCTCTCGAAAACATATTTGACTAAAATGCTTTAATAATAAAAGGAGATAATGTTTTAATAATTTTTCAGATTTTCTTGCATAAAGAAAAGAACTATTGTATTATTTAGAATGCGGAAACTTCAATATCTAATTGTTTTACAAGCTCTTTATACCGATTTCTTACAGTGACTTCTGTTACTGTAGCGGTTTCTGCTATTTCTCTTTGTGTCCGGCGTTCTCCCTCTAAAATACTAGCAATATAGAGTGCGGCAGCAGCTAATCCTGTTGGATCTTTACCAACTGTAAGTCCTTTTGCTTTAGCTTTTGTTAACAAGTTTACTGCTCTTCTAGTAACTCTACCACTTAGACGTAGTTCGCTTGCAAATCTGACAATATAATCCACTGGATTTGGCGGTGGAATTTTTAGTTGTAATTCAGTGACTAATAATCTATATGAACGCCCTAATTCTTTTCTAGATACCCTTGAGTTTTGAGCGATTTCATCAATGGTCCTGGGGACACGCCTTAATCTAGCGGCAGCATATACTGCAGCAGCAATCATTGCTTCGATGCTCCTTCCCTTTATGAGTTGTCTTTCAATGGCTGACCTATAAATTAGTGCAGCAGTTTCTTTTACGTTTCTAGAAAGTCCTAGTTGGGAGGACAACCTATCCAATTCACTCATCGCTAAAACTAAGTTTCTGTCCATTGAAGAAGAAACACGAGAACGAGTGTGCCACCTCTTTAAACGATACATTGTGGCTTTTTGTTGGGGGGATAGTCTTTTACCATATACATCTCTGTCTTCCCATCCGATTTCTGTGCTGAGGCCTTTGTCGTGTAGACTTAACGTACTGGGTGACCCGACTCTTGCTCTCCTCCCTTTTTCTTCATTTGTGAACGCCCTCCATTCTGGTCCATCATCTATTAAGTGCTCTTCTATTACTGCTCCGCAATTCATACAGATTATCTCTCCTCGAGAGGGATCCGTAATGAATTTGGTTCCCCCACATTCTGGGCACTTTGGAAGGTTCTCTGATGTGGTTCTATTTACATTACTACTCATTTTAATCCTCCACATTCTTTTTATTACAAAGCGACAAAGAGTCTCTCAACTAACGCAAGGTTAGTTGATACTCAGACCCCGCCAACAACACAATACCGAAACGCTTATTTAAGTGATTTGGTGTAACATAATAAATTTTACTGCGAGAAATCACCAAATGGAATACTTCGCCTCCTAATTATTGCGAAAAATACATTTTTACGTGGTGGGAAGCACCTCTATCCAAAACACCTAAAAAACAAGTTTTAACTAGTTTATTAATTCTTAACTCAAAAATTGTTCCTTAATTATATTCAAAAAAGATTGTTATTTGTTTTTAGTATCAGGTTCAGGAGGATATTTCTCACCTCTCTCTTCGTATTCTTTTTGTCTCTCCCGAATCACCGAATCTAATTTCTGTAAATCTTCGACCATAATCCCCTTGGCGCTAAAAATATTTTTATGTTCTAAGAGAACACATTTAATTCGGGTTTTGCATTCTTCGGGAGTAATTTTGTCGGCCCAACTGCAATATAGTCTTTCAATGTGGTGACATGGAGGATGTTCTAACGGTAAATACGCGTGGAACCACAGTTTCTGCTTGCCTATACCAAAATGGATTTCTTGATACCATGCTTTTGAACTCATTAGTCTCTCCGCTTCTTTTTTTTCATTCTAACTCGCCCACATACGGGGCAGATAAATTTATCGTGTTTATGAAATCCTCCTTTTCTTTTTACTTCTTTCATTTTAACGGGAGGATCATGGTATTTGCAGTACACGAAAATTCCCAATTGAAATTATTTCTAAAATATCCAAAAATTTTTGCTTAAACACAAAAAAAGATGTTCCTAAGTGCAGGTCCAAACATTAAAAATAGATTATTTATAATAGTAACACCTATTATGTTACGTTATTACGTAATTAATTATGTCTTTTTCGCAAAGCATTTATTGTTTTTGTGTTGAAATGTTTTTGCTGGTGTGCCGTCGTGACCGTAAGTCAAGCCGGCTGGCGTGCCAGTTGGTAGTGAGCTGTGCTCGCGAAGGCTGGCAAGTCCTGGCTCGCCAGGACCATAGCGGCCGGGTGATACCCGCTCCCATCCCGAACGCGGAAATCGCGACGGCATTTTT
>Ga0256835_1000862_pt1 | contig 19874 bp, 17 predicted proteins | sample PIR30metaG_FD_185972 | JGI IMG/M metagenome (GOLD analysis project Ga0256835, IMG submission 185972) | Hydrothermal vent microbial communities from East Pacific Rise, Pacific Ocean - PIR-30 | ecosystem: Environmental > Aquatic > Marine > Hydrothermal vents | place: Pacific Ocean: East Pacific...
TTTGTGGATGCTGGTTATGCCCCTTCGCATTTGACAATGCCTGTGGTTGGTATTGGTGTCGGAGGAGGATTTGAGGCCATGATATTTGGGATGTTGCCAATGACGGTTGGCCTCGACTTGGCTCTTGATTTACATGATAGTAGTTGGACGGTTGGTATTCGTAGCTCTGTTTGGCCTTGAGGCGGCTAGATTTCTAAGTATGATCTGGGCATGAGGCAGTTCGGCCTAGTAACGTTTCTTGCGCTCAGCGTTTTGCTGTTGGCGGCCCCAAATCCTTCCTTTGCTCGAGGCGTTGTCGAAGGCGTGAACAGTATTCTTGTGATTTCGCCCCACCCGGACGATGAAACTTTGTGTTGTGGTGGTTTAATACACCAGGCCCGGAAAAAGGGCATCAAAGTGGCGATAGTATGGGTAACGAACGGCGACGGTTTTTACCGTGACGCCATGGAGATCTTTGAACAGCTTCCGTTAAATCCTAAATTTTTCAGGAGCTTGGGACAGATGCGGATGAATGAGGCTGAGCAGGCGGCCTTGCTCCTGGGGGTCGACGAAGATAGTATGTATTTTTTAGGATTCCCTGATCGTGGACTCGAAGATCTAACGCTGTACTACCTCAAGCCTTATACTTCGCCCACGACTCGTTGGCGGTCGGTACAGTACGAAGGCGCCTACCGGGTCGGTGTTGAATACAGCGGGAAAAACTTAAAAGAGCTTTTGGTTGAAATTTTGCGGCGGGTAAATCCCGATATGGTTTTACTGCCTTCGCCGTTAGATACTCACAGCGACCATAAATTTGCCGGCGTCTTTGCCCTGGACGCTCTTTTTGCAACCGGCTATCGCGGGAAAATCTGCCATTGGATTGTTCACGCCGATTACGACTGGCCTAAATGGTGGGGCAGTCAGCTACTTCCGCCAGCGGGAACAAAAGGTTATGGGTGGCTGAGGTTTCCTTTGCGGCCTGACGATTTGAAGGCTAAAACAGAGGCGGTCAAAACTTACAAAACACAGTTACTTGTGATGGAGTTCTTTTTAAAATTATTCCTTCGTAAAAATGAAATCTATTATTGTGATTGACGATGATTAAGCAAGGCTTTTTGTACCGCCGATTCGGACAACAGCGGCTCGAGCTGATAGGCGACGTAGCGGATTAGTGCCCGCAGTAAGGGCCGCCAGTCTGCCGCTTCCAGGCTGGTAACCGCCTCCTTGCCGGGGCGGCGTAAGACCGCCGCCAACAACTCGGCCCCGCCGGGGCCGAGGGGAACCGCTGGATCCAGCGCACAGGTAGCGCAGGCCAGGTTGCCTTCGAGTTCCAGGTAGCGCGGCGGATGTCCGCAACGGCTGACTAGGCGCGGCGCCAGGCCGGCGGCAGCGACCAGCCGCCAGCCACTCCAGACGAGCGGGACAGCTGGTTCATCATGGCTGGCCACACCGCGCAAACCACTAGTAAAGACGTTCCAGACCGGCTGGGCCACCTCTGGCTCCGCCAGCCGGTAGGCCAGCTCTGCCAGGTAGGCGGCGGCCGGATAGCGACGTGGTTGGCTCAAGCGCTCCAGGCGACCTACCAGTTCGGCCTGGGTTAAGGTCGCCAGTTCGCGGTCTGGTTTGTGATAGGCCTGATAACGGATGTGGTGAAATAGCATTAGCCGGCCGCTGCGGCCGCTGGGCCGCTGCGCCTTGCGGGCCACCACGTCAGCGCTGCCCTCCGGCCCCAGCAGGCGCAGTATTACGTCACCGCCGGGTAACAATTTACGACCGACGATTACGCCCTCGTGGGTTCGGTAACGCTCCACCCCCTCATGGTAGGCCAATCTGGCGGCATGGGGCCTGTGCTAGACTGGTTGTAGATGAATACGAACGGTCATTACACGCTCGAGGAGATCATGGAGTGGATCGTCATCGGCCTGTTGTTCACGGTCGGCGTTCTGGTGGCCCTCTGGTTGGGCGGGTGGCTGATGGTCTTTTTGGGCCAGCTCTTCTTGGCGGTAGCCGCCTTGATCATCGCTCTGCTCAAGTTCCTGATTCCGGCGCTAGTAATTGCTGGGATTATCTATTTGGTTCTACGCGCACTTTCCAAACCTCAAACTGCTACGTGATGACAGGCGGTTTAGCTTGTATCGCCCCAACTCTGGAGCGAGCGTCGCATGAGTGAGCGCTTGCGCCGGCGTATTGCCGGGCGTCTGGAGGGGGAGAGGGGCACCATCTTTAAAGATGCCCCCTTTCGGGTAACCATTGCCTATCCCAATACTTACGCCGTAGCCATGGCCTCGCTAGGCTTCCAGACCGCCTACCGCCTCTTCAACCAAGAGCCCGACTTCGTAGCCGAGCGGGCCTTCTTAGAAGACGCCGAGCTGTCTACGCCGGGCCGGCTGCCAGTTTACGAGTCGGGGCGGGCGGCCGGTGACGCCCACATCTTTGGTATCTCGGTGGCTTTTGAGCTAGACCTGGTGAACATCGTCAGACTATTACAAGCGGCCGGGCTGGAGCCGCAGCGGGAAGAGCGCGACGAGTCGGATCCGCTAGTTTTGATTGGCGGCCCCTTGACCAGCTCCAACCCCTGGCCGCTGACCCCTTTTGCCGACGTGATCTTGATAGGCGATGGCGAAGAGGCCATTCCCCAGCTGGCCGAAGCCTACCGGCAGGCGGAGAGCAAATCTAGCTTCTTCGACCTAATTGAGGGCATGCCCGGCATCTTTCTGCCGGGCCGTGATCAGCGTGAGCCTCGCTGGGCAACGGTGCCGCTAGAGAAGCTACCGGTCTACTCGCAGATTATCTCGCGCTCTTCCGAATTCCCGGGCGTCTTCTTGATTGAAGCCGAGCGCGGCTGCCCGCGGCCCTGCACCTTTTGCTTGGCGCGGGTGATGTACGGCCCGACACGCAACGTGCCGGCCGAAGATGTACTGGCTGCCGTTCCCGACGGTGTCGAAAAGGTAGGGTTGGTGGGGGCCTCGCTCTCCGATTATCCCTTCGTCAAGCAGGTGGGGTGGTCGCTATTGGAAAGGGGCATTCGTCTTTCGGTTTCCAGTATTCGCGCCGACCGAGTCGACCGGGAGCTGGCCGAAATTCTCAAGGCTGGCGGCCTGCGTACTTTTACCGTCGCCGCCGACGGCCCTAGCCAGCGGTTGCGCGACCTGCTCAAAAAGCAGATAACCGAGGCACACCTGCTGCGCTCGGCCGAGTTAGCCCGTGAGCTGGGCTTCAAGGGGTTCAAGCTCTATCAGATGATCGGGCTGCCCAGCGAAACCGACGACGACATTAGCGAGATGATTGACTTCATCAAACGCCTGGCCGAGATTACGCCGGTTACTCTGGGCATTTCTCCCTTCGTACCCAAGCGCCACACGCCGCACCACAGCGATCCGTTCGCCGGGGTGCGCCTGATTGATAAGCGGCTAAAGCGAGTGCAAAAGGAACTGCGCAAACTGCGGCCGCGAGTCGAGGTGCGCAGCACCAGCGCCAGGTGGGCCTGGATAGAGGCCGTCATCGCCCGCGGCGGGCCCGAGGTGGGGCTGGCGGCTTTACAACTGGTGGACGGCGAATCGTTTTCAGGTTGGAAGAAGGCCTTAGAAGAAGTTGGCTGGAACGATCCTCTCAACCTGCCCGAGGGGGCCAGGTTGCCGCTGGTGCTGGGGTAGACGTGAGGTAGACGTGGACTACCGGCAGGCGGTTGAATGGCTCCAGGGGCAGTCCCGCGGACAGCGGCCACGCGGCCCCGAGCGGGCCCGCGAGTTGTTGCGGGCGCTCGGCCTAGCGCGCCCGGTTACCCGATTTGTCCACGTCGTCGGCACCAACGGCAAGGGGAGCGTGGCCGCCTATCTGGAGGCGGCCTTCAATTACGCTGGTAGTGGAGGGGCGTTTACCAGCCCTCACCTGGTCAGCCTGCGGGAGCGGGTGCGCTGCAATGGTGAAAATGTTCCCGAAGCAATGGTTGCATCCTACACGGAAAGAGTACGTTCCCTCGAGTATGCGTCGCGGCCGGCTTTCTTCGACTTGATGTTGGGGTTGGCGCTCGAATGTTTCCAGTCTGAGGGGGTCGAATGGGCGGCGCTTGAGGCTGGTGTCGGCGGCGCTAGCGACGCCACCATGGCCGTCGACAACGTGGCGGCGGTAGTTCTGACCAACGTTGCTGCCGATCACCTGCGGACATTTGGCAGCCTGGAAGAACTTGCTCGCGACAAGGCGATGGCGGCGCAGCCTGGCCGGCCGCTGATCACCGCCGCCAGCGGCGGAGCCCTCGAGCTAATTACGCAGATCGCTCGCTGGCGGGAGGCGCCGCTCTACCTCTACGACCCGGATGACCCCCTTTTCGGCCTACCGCGGCAGCCATCGTTGGCCGGCAGTTTCCAGCGCGTTAACGCCGCCTTGGCAGCGGCGGCCCTCCGGTTGCTGGGCTTTAGCGAGGGAGCGGTCATGACCGGCGTGAGCCAGGCCCGCCTGCCGGGGCGTTTGCAACGCCTAAGCGTGCGCGGGGTAGACGTCTACCTGGACGGCGCTCACAACCCACACGCGGCCGCGGCGCTGGCCGCCGAGCTGCCCGCTTATCATCTACTCTTCGGCGCTCACGAGCGCAAAGAGGTGGCGGCTACTCTAGCCCCGCTGCGCCAAAAGGCGCTCTCGCTAACCTTTACCTGGCCGCTCGCTGCTTCTCTCGCTGGTTTCGAGGCGACGTATTTCGCCGACCCAGCTGAAGCGTTAAGGGCGGTACTGGTGCAGGCTGCCAGAAGAAAAGAGCCCATCTTGGTAACGGGCTCTTTTTATTTGTTGGGCCGGCTAATGAGCTCTGGCTTGCTTTAATAAGTTGCCTTTTTGGTCATAAAAACGGACCAAATTTGGCTTGCCCGTAAACGCTATCAATACGTATGGACTGGTCAGGGCTTGGGTAACAATGCTCCCGGGGGATGGCTGCTTGAGAACCAGGTGGACTTCTAGCACATCACCAACCACCTTGAGACCGCTTACATCTATTGAATAGCCGCCGCTGCGTTTGAGGCCCCAGAAGAAGGCGGCGACACTTTGGTGTTCAAAGTCAATTGCCGGCGGAGCTGGCCGCGGTACCTGATTGCCACTGACTAGTGGCCAGATATTCCTAATAAAAGCAGCCTCGCTAACCGCCAGGGCCGCATAGGGGGTAGGTTCTTTATAAGAGCTCATACTCCCTTTGGCTAGTATCTTCCAGGTAGGTTTAGAAGGTTCGGGGGTCGAGAAATCCAAGACCAGCTCCTGTTCAACGCCATATTGAACGGCGAGGCTTACTTTGCGGTAGTTTAGCGGCGGTGGACTCAGCTTGAATTTGGGGTATACCGGCTCGCTTAGTTGATAGACGATGACAGGTTCTGACGGATTACGAGCTAGTATTTCTCGTAAGACGAGTTTATTTTCGGCACTCGTCAAACCCTTGATTTTCGGGTCTTCTATCGTGGGTTCTGCCTTGACCTTAGTACCCGCGGTAAGCGGACCGGTAAGTCGGTACCAGGTGCCGTTGAATAGCCAGGATCCTTCAAGGTCGGTTCTGGTTTCAACATAGTAGTCGGAGAAGGGAAAACCAACAACTGTTCTGGCTGGCAGTCGCAGCGCCGGCAGAACCTCGCGAAAGACGGGCTGATCCGCCACCCATAGAGCCCCGGGCACAGCCCAGACGTGCTGACGATTGGGAGCAGGTTGAAGGCTTAAGGTAGTTCCGTCCAGAAGGACTGTTTGCGGGTCACCGTAAAAATAGAGCCAACGCTCACTTGCTTCTGCCGTGAGCAGCTCTACCTCGCTAACCGAGTATTGCGGACCTTGCTGTTCAAGTACAGGAATGCAGGCGGTCAGCGAAAGCGCCAGCAATACAAATACCAATTTCCCTAGTTTCATGCCCTTATTCTAAAGGAGTTTCCTGACCGTAAAATTAACCTTTGACTAACGGGAAGTGCGGGGATCAAGGGCGTCGCGTAAGCCATCACCAAGTAGATTGAAGCCGAGTACCGCAATCATGATGGCTACACCGGGGAAAAGGCTGATCCAGGGAGCACGAGTAAAGTAAAGGAAACCTTTAGAAATCATTAAGCCCCACTCTGGTTGCGGTGGCTGGGCGCCCAGGCCTAAAAACCCCAAACCGGCGGCGTCGAGAATGGCGGTGGCGATCGAGAGGGTCCCCTGAACTATCAGCGGTGATAGGCCGCTCGGCAGCACATGGCGGAAGATTACCCGCGCGTGGGTAGCGCCGAGACCTATAGCGGCGGCTACGAAATCCTGTTCTTTAATGGATATGACCACGCTACGCGTCAGGCGGGCATAAATTGGTATTTGTACAATCCCGACGGCGATCATGGCGTTGGATATTCCTGGGCCAATGACCGCGACGATGGCGATAGCCAGCAAGATAGAGGGGAAGGAGAGCATGATATCTACCAGCCAGCTAATAAACATGTCTATCCGACCGCCAAAATAACCAGCCAGTAAGCCCAGGATCGTACCAACGGTAACGGCAATGCCGACGGCGAAGACGCCGACTCGGAGCGAGATGCGTGAGCCGTGAATAACGCGGGTGAAGATGTCGCGACCAAGCTCGTCGGTGCCCATGATGTGTTCAACCGAGGGCGGCTTGAGACGTTGGCGTAGATTGCGGTCTTTAGTGGCGTCGTAGGGGTAGAGGAAGGGTGCCAGTAGCGCCAGCAGAATAAAAAAACCAACGATCAGCATCCCGGCCTTACCGGAGCTGGAACGCTTGAAACGGCGCCAGGCTTGCTGGGTGGGGGTTCGCATGTAGGCTTCGGAAGTCGCCATTTCTTCTCCAGTTATTGGTACTGAACGCGGGGGTCGAAGAAGCCGTATGAAAGGTCGACCAGAGCGTTAATGATTACGTAGACGGTGGCAATGAAAAGGGTGCCGCCCTGGACTATGGGATAGTCGCGGGCGCCGATGCCGTCGTATAGCCATTTGCCGATGCCGGGCCAGTTAAAAATGGTTTCGGTCAGGATGGCGCCGGTCAAAAGGGTGCCGAACATCAGGCCGATGATGGTGATCACCGGCAGCATAGCGTTGCGCAGCGCGTGTTTCCAGATGACCACTCTTTCAGCTAGCCCCTTGGAGCGGGCGGTGCGGATAAAGTCCTGATTCATTACCTCGAGCATTGCTCCGCGCATCATACGAGCGATGACCGCTGTTGGAATGCTGCCCAAGGCTAATGCGGGCAGGATCAGATGTCGCAAGGCATTTCCGGTAACCGCCAGGTTGCCTCGCAGCAGACCGTCGATAACGTACATGCCGGTTATCGGTTCCACTTGTAGACCTACGTCGAGCCTCCCAGAGGGAGGGAGCCAGTGCAGATTGACGGCGAAGAGGTAGATTAGCAAAAGACCTAACCAAAAGATGGGCATGGAGATTCCGACCAGCGCTGCCGTCATGACGGTCAAGTCGATCCAACTATTTTTGCGTACTGCAGCGATGATGCCAGCTGGTATAGCGACGACGATAGCGACTAACATTGCAGCTATCGAGAGCTCGAGAGTGGCCGGAAAACGGGCGCGAAGCTCCGTGGCAACGTCTACTTTTGTAAAAATTGACTCCCCCAAGTCTCCATGGAGGATGCGGTTAGCAAAAGAAAAATACTGACTTTCAAACAAAGCTGCCGGGTTTTTTTCCTCGAGCGCATTTTCTAGGTTGAAAAACAAAGGCTTGTCTAAGTTTAGTTGTTTCCTTAATTTCTCCAAGGCTTCCGGGGTTGCACGCTCGCCGAGCATTACCACCGCTGGATCACCGGGGATCAGATGAATAAAGGCGAAGACCAAAAGACTAACGCCGAAGAGGACGGGGATGAGGCTGAGAAAACGACGGATAGCGTAAGCGGTCACGAAACCTCCGAATAAAGAGAAGGGGCGTGGCATCTGCCACGCCCCGGTTAATGCTTACTTGTTAACCGTTACGAGGTTCAGGTTTTCAGAGCTGCCAAGAGGGCTCGGGACCCAACCCGCAACGCCCTTACGAACCGCGTGCAGCGGGTTGTTGTGGGCGACGGGGATCGAGAGGGTCAGCTCGTGAACCATCCGCTGAACCTTGGCGTAAAGCTCTTTACGAGTGGCCATATCGGGAGCGGTGCGCGCCTGAACCAGCATCTCACCGATCTGCTGGCAAGCTTCGCTTTCGCAGCCGAGGTTGGTTTTGATCGAGGTCGGGCCGAAGAAGGTGAAGAGGTAGTTGTCGGGATCGGGGTAGTCGGGACTCCAGCCGAGCATGTACATCGGGAACTTGCCCTGATCGTAGTCGGAGAGGTAGGTTCCCCAGTCTTCGGTCTTCAGCGTGGCCCTAATACCAACGTCGGCCAGGTAGGTAGCAATGGTTTCGGCGATCGGTTGGGGGGCCGGGAAGTAAGGACGGCTGACCGGCATGTACCAAATTTCGGTTTCGAAGCCATTGGGATAACCGGCTTCGGTCAGGAGTTTCTTGGCCAGTTCGGGGTTGTAGGTGTAGGCCGGAACGTTACCATCGCGGCCCCACATGGCCGGGGGCACAAACTCGGTTGCCCGCTCGCCTAGGCCGGCGTAGAAGGCATCGACGATGGCATCCCAGTCAACCGCGGCGGCAATGGCCTTACGAACGCGGATGTCATTGAGGGGTTTGTTTTGCTGATGGAAGGCCAGGTAGCCAATGTTGAGGCCTTTCTGGACGACCGCCTGCAGATTGGGGTCGGCGTCGATGGTTACCTTGTCTTCGGGGGAGAGGTTGTTAGCGATGTCGATGGCGCCAGCCTTCAGCTCGGCCAGACGCGAGGCGGGTTCAGGGATGCCACGGAAGACGAGGGTGTCGACCTTGGCTTTTTCGCCCCAGTAATTGTCGTTGCGCTTGAGGACTACCTTATCGCCGATTACCCACTTGTCGAAAACGAAGGGGCCGGTGCCGACGGCGCCGACTTCGGGGGTGCCGTACTTGTCGGGGTTGGCCATGATCGCTTTGGGGGAGTCGATGCCGAAGTAGCTGGCACCCAACATGTTGGGGAAGAAGCCGACCGAGTCGGTCAGGTAGAACTTAACCGTGTATTCATCTACCGCGTCCACGTGATCAATAATCGAGCCATCACCCTTGAAACCACCGAAAACCCAGGTAAAGGGGACGAACTGCTTATTGCCGCGGTATTTGTTGTTCGGGTCGTTCCAGCGGTCGATGTTAAATTTGACCGCCTCGGCGTTAAAGGGAGTGCCGTCGTGGAACTTGACGCCCTGACGCAGCTTGAAAGTCCACTCCTTGGCGTTGTTGCCGGCTTCCCAGGAAACCGCCAAGCCGGGGATAGGATCAACGGTACCCGGCTTGAATGTAACCAGGGTTTCGGTTATCTGGAAGGCGACACGCAGTGAGTTACCATCCTGGGCATCGGAAGAGTCGAGAGTCTTGGGGAGGTCGCTCTGGCCGTAGATCAGAGTTTGGGCCGAAGCGGCACCAAAGGCAAGGCTCAGAGCTAAGAGGCCAACGATCAATCGTTTCATAAACTGCTCCTTTCCGTCCGCGACTAAGCGCGGCTTAAATGCGCTACAGTGCAAGTATACTCAAAACTCTGCCATTTCATGAAGGGCGGGCGGCCCATGGGCCGCCCGCAAGACGCTCAAAGGCTGATTTTAAACTTCACCCAGATAGGCCTTGCGCATAGCCTCGTTGTTGAGTAGGTCGCGGGCCGGTCCTTGCAAAACCACCTCGCCAGTCTGCAAGACGTAACCACGGTCGGCGATCGAAAGGGCGATATTGGCGTTCTGCTCGACTACAAAAACAGTTATGCCGCGGTCATTGACCGTCTTGATAATTTTAAAGATGGTCTCGACCAGCTTGGGCGCTAAGCCCATTGAGGGTTCGTCCATCAAGATCAGTTTAGGACGGCTCATTAGCGCCCGGCCCATGGCCAGCATCTGCTGCTCGCCACCGGACATGGTGCCGCCCATCTGGTTGAGGCGCTCTTCCAGGCGGGGGAAGAGTGAAAAAACGTACTCCATGTCTTCTTTAATCCCCTTGGGATCGTTGCGCAGATAGGCGCCCATCTCCAGATTCTCGCGGACAGTCATTTTGGGAAAGATGCGGCGGTTTTCCGGTACTACCGCCATGCCCCGCTCGATGCGATAAGAGGTAGGCTTGGGGTCTATTCGTTCGCCGAGAAAATAGACTTCACCTTCGCCTACCTGCACCAGGCCGAGAATCGTCTTGAGGGTGGTGCTCTTACCGGAGGCGTTGCCGCCCAGTAGACAAACCATCTCGCCGGGGTAAAGGACCATATTAACGTTACTTAAGGCGCGGATGGGGCCATAGTAAGCGCTGACGTTCTTAAGTTCCAGGAGAGGTTCGGGCATTACTCCTCCCTCCGGCCCAGGTAGGCCTCAATTACTTTGGGATCGTTGACCACGTCCTTGTAGTCGCCTTCGGCTATTTTTTCTCCGTAATCGAGCACCACGACGCGGTCGGAAATTTCACCTACTAGGTTCATCTTGTGCTCAACCAAAACGATTGTATAGCCGCCCTCGTCGCGGAAGCGGCGGATAATCTGGGTAATCTCCTTGGTTTCCTTGGGGTTCATGCCGGCGCTGGGTTCGTCGAGCAAGAGAAGTTTGGCGCCGGTCGCCATCGCGCGGGCCATCTCGGTTCGGCGGCGGTTGGCGTAGGAAAGGACGTAGACCGGCTGGTGCAAGCGAAAGCTCATCAAGCGGGGGCCGAAGAAAGAAAGCTTTTCGAGTGCTATCTTGCGCATCTCTTCTTCCTGTCGGCGATACGCCGGCGTGCGTAGTACAGCCGCCAGCCAGCTAGATTTGAGCCGGTGGTGCTGCGGAATGAGGATGTTCTCGAGCACCGTCAGGTGGGTAAAGAGGCGTAGGTTTTGGAAGGTGCGGGCAATGCCCTTCTTGGTGACCTGGTCGGGTGTCAGGCCGTTTATCCGCTCACCCTCGAAGATTATGTCGCCACGATCGGGTTTGTAAACCCCGGTAATCAAATTGAAAAGAGTCGATTTGCCGGCGCCGTTGGGGCCGATGACGCTGATGATTTCGCCCTCTTCAACCGTCAGGCTGACATTGCTGATGGCTTGCAGGCCACCAAATGCCTTGTATAGGTTACGCAGTTCAAGCAGAGGCATTGTCGTCACCACCTTCTTCTAGCCCGGGGTTGAGTTCGGGGTTGGATAGCCAGGCGTCTTGCTTACGCTGTTCATCGGTTGGAATGTCTTCTCTGGGTCCAAAGATCATCTTCCAGGAGAACTCGGCCCGACCCATAATGCCTTCTCGGCGATAAATCATGATCAGTATCAAGATGACCGCCAATAGCATTTTGCGCATACCGAAGAACTGGACCGTCTGCGTCATCCACGGTTCGTTGTGGAAGACAATGGCAACGAGTAACAAGGCCAGACCTATGGCGCCAAATATATAGTGCTTAGTTTCAATTACCGGGCGCAGGCGGCGCGCCTTGCGAATATAGGCAGAAAAAGCAAAGGCGGACAGCATTAATAGAGCACCGCTGAGGTAGCTAACCCAGGCCGGGTAGGGCATTTCTAAAAAGCCGCCGTATACCCGCACCAGCACGACTACCGCCGTGCCGATCATGGCTCCGGTTATCGAGCCCAAACCGCCAAGGCTGATGGCTACTAGCAGGAAGAAGGTTACAAAGAAGTTGAAGGTTTGAGTGTCTACCGATTGTAAATAGCTGGCGTATAGACCGCCGGAAACGCCGGCGAAAAATGCGGAGATGGTGAAGGCCAGAATCTTGTGATAGGCAAGATTGACGCCCATTGCTTCTGCTGCTATTTCGTCTTCACGGATACCCTCGAAAGCGCGACCATAAGAAGAAAATTTTAGTCGGCTAAAAAACCAAAGCACGAAAAGGAGGGCGAAAAATGTCCACCAGATATTGCCCGCATTGCCGGGAATACCCTTTAAGCCTAGGGGCCCATTGGTAAAGGCGGCAACCTCTCTCGTGTTTGGCAACAGTCTGAGAATTTCCCCTAGACCAAAAGTAACGATAGCCAAGTAGTCGCCCTTCAGACGCAATGATGGAGCGCCAACTAGCAAGCCCAACAGCGCCGCCGCCAACCCGGCAATGAAAAGAGCAATGATAAATTTAAGGTCAACCGAGTTGGCAATAAAGTCTAGTCCTAGACCACGCAACCATTTGTCGAGATCGAGATGGTCGCGCGCCCAATCGGAAAGCAACCTGGTGCGGAAAGGGCGACGCTCTTTAGCCGGAAGCATTAGAAGGGCAGTTACGTAGCCGCCGATAAGCATAAACCCGTGATGGCCCAAAGAGAGAATGCCGAGTTGGCCGTTAATCAAGTTGAGACTGACGGCGGCAATTCCCCAAATAAAAATGAGGGTCAATGCCGACAGCAAACCACTACTACCTTCAGACGTAGTTAGAAGGTAGAGGGCAAATATTGCCAGGCCAACGGATGCGAGGGAGAGCAGATTGTTGCGCATCATACCTTCTCCGTAAGGTCTTCACCGATCAGGCCAGAGGGACGGAAGAGGAGTATCAAGATCAAGAGAACGAAGGCGAAGACGTCGCGATAGGCCGAAAGAGTGGGGAAGAGGCTGACGACGTAGATTTCGATGAAACCAAGCAGCAGGCCGCCAAGAACGGCTCCGGGTAGGCTGCCAATGCCGCCAATTACCGCCGCTGTAAAAGCTTTAATACCCGGCATTAAGCCCATAAGAGGGTGAATCTGGCCGAAGCGGATGGCGTACATGACGCCAGCGGCGGCGGCCAGGATGGAGCCGATGAAGAAGGTCAGAGCAATCACCTGGTTGACGTTGACCCCCATCATTTGGGCCACTTCGGCGTCCTGGGCGGTAGCGCGCATAGCCTTACCCAAGCGCGTGCGAGTAACAAAAAGATTTAATACTAACAGCAACAAGGCCGTTACCAAGGGAACAACGATCAAGATACCGGTAAAATAAACGGTCTCTTGACCTATTTGAAAGGTTTGCGACTTGTTCAGGATAGTTTCGGCGTTGAAGCCGCGGACCCGGGCGCCAAACAGAAGCTGTCCTAGATTTTGCAGGAAAAAACTGGCAGCAATGGCGGTAATCAGCATGCTTTCACGAGGAGCGCCGCGAAGTGGGCGATAGGCTATTGCCTCGAGCAGCACCCCGGCGGCGCCGGTGGCAAGCATGCTAAGCGCCAAGGCTTCGATCCAGCCGAGTTTTCTAAAAGTTAATAAAAAGAAGGTGCCGGCAAAAACCAATAGTGTTAATACAAACGTTCGTTTTGGCTCTTCGAGGTTAAAAAGGCTGCGCAGAACTAACAAAACCGCGCCGCCGAGAACGATGGTTACCAGCAAGCTGGCAGCCCAGTTGAGCGGGGTAAGCGTCATGGCATAGAAAGCGAAGTAAGCCCCCAGCATGAATATTTCGCCATGGGCGAAGTTGATAAGCCGTATGATGCCGTAAACCATCGTATAGCCCAGCGCTATCAGGGCGTATAGGCTGCCCAGCGTCAGGGCGTTTAAAAAATCCTGCACAATTCGCGCGAAAGTGTAGTTTTCCAGGGAGGCGATGCGCATGCCCAGGAGTACTACCAAAACCGCGCCGACGAGCAGCGTGATGATAGTCGAACGTGAAGGGTTTTTCGATGCGGTCACTGAGTTCCTCCGAAGTCTTGCTGCTAACTGGGGGCGAGCCTGTCGGCCCGCCCCCGTCCGGACGTAGGTCAGGACTTACTGTACTTCGGCGGTCGACTTACCGAAGAGTTCAATCTTGGTCCAGTCGCTGGCGCTCTTGACCTTGTACTGATAGAAGCCGATGGTGCGATCCTTGGGGGTGCCGTCGGTACCCTTGTAGGTAATGTCGCCGGAAACACCAGGGTAGTGCTCCATGTTGGCCAGGGCGTCACGGACGGCCTTGACATCGGTGGTGCCAGCTTTTTCGATGGCGGCTACCAAAACGTTGTAGCTGTCGGCACCGGCCAGGACGAAGCCGTTAAAGTCGCCCGGCTTGGCGTCTTTAATGGCCTCGAAGTACTTGGCCTTGAAGGCTTCGGCGCGCTTCTTGGCTTCGGCGTCGGGGATTAGGTTGGGGGTGGCGAAGCCGGTGAAGATGTAGCCGTCAAAAGCGGCCCCAGCGCCTTCGGGGCACTGCGGATCATCTGAAGCATCCGCGCCAAGGACCTGAACCTTAAAGCCCTGCTCGCGCAGCTGCTTCATGAAGGGAGCTCCCTCGGCGCAGAAGCCCGAGTAGTAGATCATGTCGGGGTTGAAGCTGCGAATGTTGTTGAGCTGGGCGGTGAAGTCGACGTTGTTGGCGACGAAGTCTTGGATCAGGGTCTTGGCGCCGAGATTCTTGGCGGTTTCCTCAAAGAAGCCGGCCAAGCCATATGAGTAGTCGTCGTCTATCTGGCGGAAGATGGCGACGCGCTTGGCGCCGTTATCTTTGATGGCGTAGGCGGCAGCCAGCTTGCCCTGGAAGTCGTCGGTGTAGGCCATGCGGAAGATAAAATCGCCAATTTGGGTAGTCTGCGGGTTGGTGGAGGAGGTAGAAATCATGATGATGCCCGCGTCTTGTAGCACCTCGGCGGCAGGGATTGACATAGAGCTGGAGATAGCGCCTAACACACCGATGACGCCCTCGTTAACGAAGCGCTGGGCGCAGGCGATGGAGCCTTCGCGGGTGGTTTCGTCGTCGCAGATGATCAGCTGAACGTCTTGACCGAGGACCTTGGGCATCTGCATATGGGCCACTTTGATACCGTTCAAGGTCTGGTTACCAATGGCTGCGAAGCGGCCCGAAAGCTCGAGGTTAACCCCGATCTTTACCTGGGCGAAGGCGAAAGAGCCCAGAACAATCAATACTGCCAACAGAAAACTTTTCTTCATGCTTCTCCTCCCTTTCCTTCCCTGGTTCATATGTTGCGAGTTTGCCGTTTTATACTCGCATTTGTATTTTATATGCAAACCTCGCGTTTGTGTCAACATGCATGCTTCTCGAAGTTATCTATATAAATCGCGGAAAATAACAAATATATTTGCAATGCGTTTATATAGAAATTAACAAATTGCCAGCGGTTACTGCATGGGTGGTCGGCGCAAAATAGTAATAATAGCGCCGCGTCCCGCTTCTTGGAACGCGGCGGCAATCAGGGCTTACTTAGTACTCAGCCAGATAGTGGTCAAGCTCCCAGTCGTGCACGGTAATCCGGTAATCTTCCCACTCAAGCTTCTTGGCGGTGACGTAATGGCTAAAGATATGCTCGCCAAGAGCCTCTCTGATAACCGCATCTTTTTCGAGGGCCTCAATAGCCTCGCGCAGTGTGCCGGGCAGCTCCTTAATTTTATGCCGGCGGCGCTCTCGAACCGTCATCGAGAAAATATTACGCTGGATCGAAGGCGGCGGCAGCAGGTCGTTTTCTATACCGTCCAGACCAGCCGCCAGCATTACCGCCAGGGCCAGGTAGGGGTTGGTGCTGGGGTCGGGCATTCGCAACTCGGCCCGGGTACCAACGCCGCGACGGGCGGGAATACGAATCATGGCGCTGCGGTTAGCCGCCGACCAGGCAATATTTGTTGGTGCTTCGTAGCCGGGGGTCAGGCGCTTATAAGAGTTGACTAGCGGGTTGGTGATGGCTACCATCCCCGGCGCGTGCGCGAGCAGACCGGCAATGAAGTTTAAAGCGGTGCGCGAGAGCTCGTACTCGGCTTTGGGGTCGTAAAATACGTTTTTGCCATTCTTGAAAATTGATAGGTGAGTATGCATGCCCGATCCGTTGATGCCGGCAATCGGCTTGGGCATAAAGGTTGCGTGCAGGCCGTGCAGCAGGGCGACCCGCTTTACTACGAACTTGAAAGAGGAAATATTATCGGCGGTAGTTAGCGCATCGGCGTATTTAAAATCTATTTCGTGCTGACCAGGGGCTACTTCGTGATGGGCAGCTTCGATCTCGAAACCCATCTCCACCAGGACGTTGACCATATCTCGGCGCGCTTCTTCGCCTTTGTCTATTGGCGCTAGATCAAAATAGCCGGCCTGGTCTTGCGTTGCAACGGTGGGCAGCCCCTCATCGTCGCGTAGGAAAAGAAAGAACTCGGGTTCGGGACCGGCTGACATGTAATCGAAGCCCATTTTTTGCAATCGTTCAATCTGGCGCTTGAGGACGCTACGAGGATCGCCCTCAAAAGGGGTACCGTCTGGGTGGGCAACGTCGCATATTATCCGAGCAACGCGGCCGCGGGAGGCGTCTTCCAGTTCGTCGGGAAAGATGACGAAAGTATTGAAGTCAGGCTTTAAGAGCATGTCGGATTCTTCGATACGGGTAAAGCCCTCGATTGAAGAGCCGTCGAACATGATCTCGCCGTCTAGCGCCTTTTCAAACTGCGAGGCCGGCACCTCCACATTCTTGTTTTTGCCTAGGATGTCGGTGAACTGCAAACGGAGGAAGCGAACGTCGTGTTCTTCCATTGCCTTGAGGATTTTTCTTTTGCTCATCTTCATACGGCAATATTATAACCCGACTTCTCTTGCTATGGAAGACGCAAAATACATGACATCAGGGCGTTTTATTGTCGGAGATTACTTTATATATAAAGAAAATGTGCTATTTGACAGTTGATACATTGCATAGTGCCCCTATTTTCTTAGACAGTCATCAACAATTAGTTGAATATTCATTTGTATAAATACACATTTTAGCAGCTATATTTTTCCGCTAATTTCCGTCAGGGCGCAGCCAAACGCTTATTTACCGTCGGACGACATAAAAAGCAGCCCCCACGGGGGCTGCTTTATGGCAGGTCAGGCTATTTAACGGTCTTAATGCGTCCTTCGACTTTGGGAGCCACCGGAGAATGCTTTTGAATGTAGTCTATGACTACATTAGCCAGGAGGAGGCCAGAGCGCTCGTCGATGACTCGCGGGGCGTTTTTGAACATTGAGTAACCGTCGCCGCCACGACCCATATAGTCGTTGATGGCAACAACGTAGGTCTTGTTGGGGTCGAGGGGCTGACCGTTGACAAAGACTTCTACGACGCGCTTACCGGGTTCAGCGGTCGGGTCGTAAGTGAAGGTGATGCCGGATACCTGCGGGAAGCGGCCCTTGACGCGTTCGACCTGGCTGACACCATTTTCAAGCGCGGCCTTGAGATCGGCGCCCGAAACCTTGACGCTGATGACGACGTTTCCGAAGGGCAAAACCGAGAGAATATCTTTGCGAGTCAGCTTGCCGGGGCCGTAGATACTGTCGGTGCGAATACCGCCGCCATTGGCAATCGCCGCATCGGCACCGGCGTATTCACGCATGGCGTCGGCAATTAGATTCCCAAAGTTGGATTCTTTGGTGCGGACCGTAATTCGACGGGCATCTAACGGAACTTTAGTTTCACCTATGGCGACATTAAGTTTTTTGTCAAGTAACTTGACGTAGCCGTTGACGAGCTTGGCCATTTCCGGATCCTCGGGGATCTTGTTGGTAACGGGGATTACGTCGAGGAAGACGATCGGCTTCTGGCCGGGAATATTGTACACCTTAAGGTAACCGACATCGCGCCAGTCTGATTTTGCCTTAAAAATCAGCGTGCCATTAACTACTTTAAACATGCCGCCGTGGTCATGGCCACCCAGTATGAGGTCGATTTCTGGTACTTTGGCAGCTAGTTCTTCATCGTGTGCCATATCCATGTGAGTAACGGCGATTACTATTTCGGCACCCTGGGCCTTGAGGTCGCGCGCCAGCTCGCGTCCGGTGGCGATATAGTCGATGTATTCGGCATTCGCTCCTGGGCTAGATAGATTAAGCCAGTTGTCAATCAGGCCGATAAAACCTACTTTGACGCCGTTGATTTCAGTAAGTGCAAACTCAACACCACCGGCTAGGGGTTTGCCAGTGCGCTTGTCGAGCAGGTTTGAGCTGAGCCATGGAAAGTTGGATTCTTTAACTCGCTGCTCCGCCACCTCGGGTCCGAAGTCAAACTCGTGGTTGCCAAAGACGGCGACGTCCATACCCAGCTGGTTGAATACAACTACCATTTGTTCGCCCTTGAGCATGCTGGACATGATCGAGGGGCTGAAGGCATCACCACCAAAAGTGAGAACCAGGTTGCCGTCATCTAGCTGCTTAACCAGGGTGGCAACCCGTGCTGCGCCACCTAACTTCCCTCGCTTAACGGGTTGAATTTCGTAGACGTCGTTTGAGTGCAGGATCGTAAAGTCGGGTTTGGCTGCCAAGGCAAGTCCAAGCGCTAGAACCGCGATGAATAGAAGCGTTTTTTTAAAAAACTTCATCTCGCACCTCCATGCTTGATTGTACTAGTAATTCGGGGGTTTGAGGTGGGATGGCTAATCGTATTGTTCGGCTAATTTTGCCAAAGAATCAATGTCAAGTAGTCGCAAACGTCCATACCCGGAGCTGACCAGCCCAGCTTGAGATAGTTCACCAATGGTTTTGGTGGTAGTTTCGCGAACTGACCCGATAATAGAGGCCAGTTCGTCATGGGTTACTCGCAGAACTATCTGCCCCCGGGAGTCGCGCTGGGCCAAAGGCGTTTTTGCTAAATCTAGCAGGGCGGCGGCCAGGCGGTTTCGCAGCCGCTGCGCGGAGAGCCGCTGGATGGAAGAATATGTTTGGCCGATGGCGTTTACCAGGTCGCTAGCTATCTCGTTAAATTCGTCGGTGTTTAACGCCTGAGCATCTAACGGTTGAAGCTGGGTATCGAGCACCGCCTCGGCGTGGTAGCGGCGTTCGCTGTTGGCGAGGGCTTCTTCGCCCAAAAAACTACCGGGAGTAACGTAACGAAGAACTAAAACGTTTCCTTTCTCGTCGGCCTGGAGCACGCGCACCAGCCCAGACAGAACTTTGTAAACGCGAGGGGGGGCGGCGGGAACCCCAGGCCGGAGAATTGTTTCTCCGGCCCTGAAAATTAGTGGGCTTCCACCGGTTCTGTGGGGCATATCATTCTCCGGTTACAGGTTAGCACGCAGCAGCGGCGCTCGAGCGCCGCTGCTGCGTGGTTGCTGGGTCTGTTTAATCTTGTGGCTTGATGACGAAGGCCGAGGCAATCTCGTCGCCGGCGGCCAGGTTCATGACCTTGACCCCGCTGGTGGGGCGGGAGTACTGCGAGATGGTCCGCACCCGGGTGCGGATGGCCAGGCCGCCGCGGGAGAGAACGAGCAGGTCTTCGTCGCCGTCGACCGCCAGCAGAGCGGTTAGATGGCCGACCTTGTCATTGAGCTTGAAGGTAATCACGCCCTGACCGCCGCGGCCCTGGAGCGGATACTCCTCGATCGGGGTCCGCTTGCCGTAGCCGTGGCTGCTGATGGCCAGCAGGTCGCCCTCCCAACCCTTGGGAACGATGATCAGCGAGACTACTTCGTCGCCGTCCTTGAGGCGGATGCCGCGGACGCCCTGGCTGGCGCGGCCGGTGGCGCGGACTTCGGAGAGCTTGAAGCGGATGGCCTTGCCGCCGCGGGTGGCCAGGACCGCCTCGGCGTCGCTGTCTGCCTGGTCGACGTCGACCAGGTCGTCACCCTCGATCAGGTTGATGGCGATCAGGCCGCTGGCGTTGAGGTTTTGGTAGTCACGGATGGCGGTCTTCTTGACGATTCCCTTGCGGGTGGCGAAGACGAAGTAGCCAGGCTGGTCGAAACCTCGCAGCGAGAGCAGGGCCTTGATTTCTTCGCCCTCTTCCAGCGGCAAAAAGCTCTTGACGTGGGTGCCGCGAGCGGTCCGCTGGGCTTCCGGCAGCTCGAAGACCTTTTCGCGGTAGACCTTGCCGCGGCTGGAGAAGAAGAGCAGGTCGTCGTGCATCTGGGCGACGAAGACGCGGGTGGCCTCGTCTTCGTCCTTGGTGCGGCCGGCCTTGGCGCCCATGCCGCCGCGACCCTGGGCGCGGTAGTCTTCGAGCGGCGTCCGCTTGAGGAAGCCGGCGGCGGTCATGGTGATGACCATCGG
>Ga0256835_1000863_pt1 | contig 19868 bp, 21 predicted proteins | sample PIR30metaG_FD_185972 | JGI IMG/M metagenome (GOLD analysis project Ga0256835, IMG submission 185972) | Hydrothermal vent microbial communities from East Pacific Rise, Pacific Ocean - PIR-30 | ecosystem: Environmental > Aquatic > Marine > Hydrothermal vents | place: Pacific Ocean: East Pacific...
GGCTTACCTGAGAAGTAAAGATCCAGAGGCGTTTAAGGTGATTCCGAAAGCCATTAAAGGAAGGGCCTTGCTCGGCACAAATTTTCCCGTGGATCTTACCTATGAAAGGACAGTTTCAGAAGAAGTTGTAAAAAAGTGTTCAGGAGTTTCTGATTCGGTTAAGAGTGTGGTTCGTATGCTCAAGCGTTCTATTCCCTCTATTTCATTCATAAAGCTCAGGGAGAAGTGAAATGACTCCTCGTCTTACAAGGGACTACGTTGGCATCTTCGATATTTTTGACGAAGATTTTATCCTTCTTATGAATGGAAATTTGCTCGCTGGTTTCGAAATTGCAGTAGATCCTGAATGTTTCGATGAGGAAAACTACGTCTTTATCGAGAGAACCTTTGCTCCTCTTTTCAGGGACGACAGAACCTATTACCTTGTATTCCGTAGAAACCGGCCCTCCCTTCTTCCCCATACAGATGAAAAAGTTCCGGAAGTGGTAAAAACACTGAAGCTATCAGTTGCAAAGTTCCTTCAGTCCCAGAGTATTTATAAGGAACGGGTTTATCTCTTTGTAGAAAACAGAATAGGAGAGAAGATAGAAAAAGAGAGTAAAGGCGCCCGAATCCTCCTCAGATCGTCTTCCTGGGTTGAAAATGAGTACTTGCATGAGGTGCAGGAGTATTCGAGAGAACTTTCGGGAATCTTTGAGGCTCTAAAAAGGATTTCTCCGGACGGTGTTAAAAAACTCAAAACCGAAAAAATTTCTTCCATTCTTTATTCCCTTTTTACCCTTCAGAATACGGATTCAGTTATAAAAGACATTAATCTTTTCCAGCTGTTTTCTGCCCATGATGTGTTAATTGAAGACGGAATGATAAAAATCGGAGACAGGTTCGCTTCAGTTGTTTCGTTAAGTTCGATTCCTCCATATTCCTTTTCGGACTTTTTTGAAGCTGCAAGAGGCCTCGATGCGGACTATTTTATAACCCAGATAATAAGCCCTGTGAAGAAAACAGCTGCCCTGGCACTCATGGGTCCGGTTACAAACCTTGCAGCCAAGCTTTCCTCCTATGTGTTTCTGGGAACCATTGCAGAAAGAATGCGGCGAATCGCAGGAATGAATAAATCAATAATGGAAGCTATAGAGAGGGGAGAGCAGCCTCTTGAGTTTGCCACTTATGTTGTGATTTATGGAAATGACAGGAAAAGAATAAGGGAACAGAGGGAGTATTTGATAGGAAAATATCTTGAATATAGGGCCCAGTTTGTAGTTGAGAACTTTAATTTGTTGACCTCCTTTTTTGCTTCAATCCCGGGCCATAATAATCTGAATTTGAGAAGGAAACTTTTGATCTCCTCCTCAGCTCTTAAATTTTTGAATTTATTCTCAGAAGGGTCCGGACACAGAAAACCGGTTGTTATATTTCAAACTGAGAAAAATACTATTTTCAACCTTGACCCATTTTCTTCCTCACAGGAGGCCTGGAACTTCTTTGTTACAGGATCTACAGGGTCCGGAAAAAGCTTTTTTATGAATTATCTGCTACTCAATACCCTTGTTTATGATCCCCATCTTTTTATTTTTGATTATGGAGAGAGCTATTCTAGCGTAATAAAGTTCCTTAAAGCTGATGTCCTCAAAGTGGATCTTTCAGGGTCGACCGTTCGAATGAATCCCTTTGTGATTCCCCGGTTTGATAAAAAATATTTACAGTACCTTGTGCTTTTCATTGAAGCTCTACTATCAGAGGGAAATTCTACAGAACTAATTAGAAAGGTTGATGTGACATCAGCTTTAAAGCGGGCTTATGCCAGGTGTGGGATAAGAGAAAACGACGAACTGAAAGAAACGGCTACTTTCCCTACCCTGACTCTGGTAAGGGAAGAATTGGAAAAAATTAATCCAGAATTGGCCAGAAAATTATCTCTATGGACAAGGGGAAGTGAGGGAGAACTTTATGGAGAGTTTTTTGACAATGAAGAGGACAGTTTTTCCTTCAAAAGAATACATTACATCGAGATGTCAGGATTTGATAATGATCCTAAACTTGCTTCAGTTCTCGTTTTTGTGCTTTTTCACAAGCTTTTTGACACCGTTATGAGAACACCGGGCAAGAAAATGATAGTTCTGGATGAGGTCTGGAGGTTTTTGCTAAATCCTATAATGGCACGTAAAATCGAAGAACTGTTCAGAACTGCCAGGAAATACGGGGGAAGCATAGGAATAATTACCCAGCATCCCCTCGATGTTATGGAATCACCCCATTGTGGAGGTATCCTTTCCAATACACAGATAAAATATTTTCTGCACCAGAAGGAGATCAAGGACGAAGGACTCTGGAAACAAGCCTTTAAATTTAACTCCCGGGCTCTGGATATACTTAAAAGTTTAAAAACAGTTCCCGGTTTATACTCGGAGATTTTTATCTGGTCAGAATACATAAAGAAAAAAGTAAGATTGAAGGTTAATCCTTTACTTTACTGGTTATTCACTACAAAGGAAGAGGAAAGGAGGATCAGGGATAAATATATTGAAGAATATGGAATAAGGCAAGGAATGGCCAAGCTGCTTATGGATTTTTATTCGGAGCAGGAAATATGGGAAAGATAAGAACTATATTATTCATAGGCTTTGTAATTTCTATAACCTTGGTCTTCTCAGTATATTTTCATTTTTTCTCGAGGGGATATGTTTTCTTTGTCAGGGATTATTTTACAGGCGGACAACCCGTATTAAAGTGGACAAGATTTGGTTATCCCGCTATAGCTTCATGGAAAGTATTTTCTAATAAATTGCACGACCTAAAAATAATCTTTTATCAAACTTCTATTCCTGCTTTTAAGATTAAATCCCCACCAGTTCCTCTTCCTGTAACCGTGCATGGATATACCACCTTCCCTGTGATACTTGTGAGAAAGGAATGGTTTCCCTTATTAATAAAAAAACTGAGACCAGGTAGTTACTTTACTGTAAAGGTGGAGTTTCTTGTTAGAAAAAGAAAATGTTACTACAGGGTTACAAAGGACGTGAGGATTTTATTTACCGGATCAGTTATGCAATTTTCTACCAGGAGGTAAGCCATGAAAAGGAGATTTTTGGTTGTATTTCTCGTTGTATGGCTTATTTTTCCCTATCATCTGGGAGCAATTGGGATTCCGGTCTTTGATATGGCCAAGTGGCTTCAGGACATGCATGAATATTTCCTTGAGGCCTTCAGATTTACGGAGCAAATGGTTCAAATTTATAAGGAAGTTGAATATATGTTTAAACAGCTGAAAAAGCTTGAAGAAATGAAGAAATTTACTGATGACTTTATGGAGTTATACAGATTCACTCTTGAGCATTTAGAGATTGAAGATTTGAACAGGATAATCGGTGAACAAACTCCGATTTCCTATGAGTCTCCTCCTGTGTCAGGGATTATGGAAGAGCTTGCCGGAAAAGACGCAGGGGATTATCAGAAATACCTTGAAGCATCCAGAGAACTGAGAAATGTGGAGGAGATGAAGGATATGTTTTCAAAAATATACTGGGATCTTAACGCTATAAGAGAGTACATTGAAGAGGCATTTCCTGATAGAAAAGATGAGACCAGAAAATTTCTTGAGTTGCAGAGTAAAGCTCTGGGAATAATGGAAGCAAAAAAGATAGCTGCAGATGCTACTATTTCAAGAATGCGGTCTATTATACGAACCTATGTTAACGAAACCATCCCGGATAATGAAAGGATTATTAAAGAGGCAGCAGATAACCCCACTAAAATTTTGCAGACTCAGGCTGCGGGAATAGTTAATCTTCAAAAAATGGGAACCCAGCAGTTAATATTAATTTCAAGGGGCGTTGAACTTCTTTCCGAACTACTTGCGGATAAAGCAAAAGAAAAAGCTGAAATTATTAAGAATATAATGGAGGAACAGAGATTCAATGGGAAGTTTGAAAGAAACAAGGACGAGTATATCGGTAAGGTTAAAGGAATAATTGAAGAGACCTCAGAGGCACTATTTGAAATTCTTACCACTTCCAGATGGGAAAAGGAGGGTAAGTATGAGTAAAATATGGAGTTTAATTTTAATGTCTTTTGTACTTGTCAGTTTTTCTTTTGGGAAAGACATTGAGGAAAAACATAAGAAAATCGAAGATTCTTACACACTTATTATAAAGGAAATGAGAAAACTTTCTTCCGATCTTTCTACTGAATTAACCAATGGATTTCAAAAGCAAAAAAATATTCACAGAAATTTGATGGAGGAAGGGAAAAAAGGGGGAAAAGATAAAAGTATAAGCCATAATGTTCACACAGATTTTCTTTTTAACACATTTAAGATTTGGGGAAAGATGTTCGATATGAGTTACACCAGGTCTATTGTTAAAACCAAACTTAGAAACCTTTCAAATATTCTGGTAGGTAATCGTGGTTATTTTATAGCTCTCTTCTTTGCGATTCTGATTATAGAAATTGCATTCCAGTTTTATTCAGGGAAACTTACTATGGAGTCCCTTATTTATACAATGTTGTACGGGATAGTAATATTTATGGTTCTGCAAAATTATGAGACACTGTTTGCTCGAATTGATAAAGGTTTTAAAGAGCTGGTGGCCTTCCTGATTACCCCCGGAGAGTGGAAGCATGCAACAAGAGCTTTGATGTCTCCACTTTTTTCTTTTTCTGCCGAGGGAAACCTGGTTACCAGTGGATTCAGCATCTTTAATATGGGTGCCCTTCTGTCCATGGTAGCTAAAATGATAATTTCTGGATTCGTTTATATTACACTTTATTTTATATATCTTCCAGCTATTACCCTTCCCCCATTGATAACAAACATTCTGATACTGGGATTGTTTCTTATAGGGAAATTTATCCTTATTTTATCCATATTTTCTCTTTTCAGGGGACTTTTAAAAAATTACCTTACCTTTTTGTTTGCAATGGAATTGTATCTTCTTGTTTTCTCAGTTTTAACAACAGCAGTGGGTTCAGCTGTATATTCTTCTATTAATCTTGTATTACAGGCGGACAATTTCTTTAAGGCTTCTTTAAACTGGCTGGAAACTATAGCTTTTATCGGTCCTCTTTCTATTCTCTTTCTGGTCCTCGATATAGTCTCTTATAACGTGGTAAGGGGTATCCTGACAGGGATGTCGTCTTCTCCAGGATTTTTCGGAGCTGCAGAAGCAAAAACCTCCATGGGCGGTATTCATGGAATAAGTCAGGCAGTTACCTTTATGGGGACAGCCGGAAAAACTGTTGCAGGAGGAACTCACGTAGTGGTGGAAGGGAGTAAGACTATTTTAGAGAAAGCCCCTTCTCCTGTTCCTGAGGGATATAATCCCCCTGAAGCTCCCGCTCCAAGGAGTTAAAATGAAGCCTCTGGAAACTTTAAGGGATTTTCATAATAACCTGAGAAAACTCTATTGGGCTGTATTATTTTTATCTTTTGGAATGGTAATTCTTATTTCTCTGTGTTTTTACTTGTTTTATCTTACAGGTAGCATGAAACCTCTTGTGATAAGAGTCTCTGACGTGGGTAAAGCAGAAGTTGTTTCCCCTTACTCTTCCACAACCCCTGCCTCGTCTATTGAAGTTAAGTATCTTGCCAAGGAATTGACCGAGACTATCTTTGGGTTTTCACGATTAACCTTTGAAGAAGATTTGAAACGGATTATTCCTTATGTGTCTTACTCATTAAAGGAAGATTTGCTCGAACAGTATAGGAAAATTGCTTCTCTGTACATAAGTCAGAATGAGGAATTTAGGATAGAAGTCTTTGCGGTGATAATCCTTTCCACTAATTCGAAAAAAGTGCAAGTAAGGGTAGATTTTATAAAAAAGAATACTAATTCAGGTAAGGATGAAAAATATTATGTGGTGATGTTATTTAAGCGATGTCAACGAACTATCCATAATCCATTTGGTCTTGAGCTCCTTCAGTTTCAAGAACACAAATATTTGAAACAATAGGAGGGTGAGATGAGAAAAAGCCTGTTTTTTCTTGTCCTCAGTTTACAGATGTTCAATTTTCTTGTTGCCGGAATAAGAAAGGTGGAGTTAATGGAATCCCGGAGGACTCCAATAAAAATTTACGGGAGCGAACGGATCCCTACAATGATTAAATTTCCCGAGAAGGTCTTCAGGGTTTTCCTGGGCTCTCCCACTTCATGGACGATTAGAGCCATTGATAAGGAAGTTGTGGTAAGACCAAGAGAAAAAATTTCTACAGGATTAATTGTGGAACTGAAAAACGGAAGATCGATCCCAATCCGTCTTATTCCTGTTATCAAGGAAAAAGCAGACGATATAGTATATATCATCTTTCCCAGGGATTTCATTCAGATTGCACCTTTACCGCCTCGAAACCCTTCACATATGACTGGGACTTTTCGTGATAAGAAGGATACAGAAAAAAATAAATGGGAGAAATGGGGAGCTTTTAAGTTCTCGTATAAATGGAAAGATTCCAAGCGGATAAAGATAAAGACGGTTTTTGATGACGGAATATCCACTTACATTGTATACAGAAATGATTCTGCTATTGGAGCGGTTTATCTGAAAAGCCCTGGAGCGAAGAGCTCTGAAATAGAAGTTGTAAATTTTGTGGTTCGGGAAAATGTGTGTCGGATCGACAGGAGGCTTAATTATGGTGAAAGATTCGTGGTTGTATATGGGAAGGAAAAAGTAGAAATAAAGAGAGGTTAACATGAAAAAGGTGAATATAAAAGAGGTTATAAATGGAGATAAGAAAAGGGGAAAAGCACTGTTTATTGTTTTAGCACTCATTTTATTATTAGTATTGTTGGGTTCGAGTAAAAAGGAAGACTATAATGTGGAGAAGGTTAAGTTTGTATCCATCGGGAAAGAAAAAGAAAAAGAACAGGAAATACAGAAAATTCTTGAGGAGTTAAAAAGACAACAGAACAATAGATTAAAGGTAAATAGCCAAAATTCAGGGAAAAAACTGCCTTTATCGAATGATTTAAAAGTTTTCAAAGAATTAGAGGAAGAAATCAAAAAGTTTGAAATTGAGAAAAAGAAAAAAGAACTAAAAATTCAGAAACTACAACTGGAAGCAAAATTTCTTGAAGCCATTGCAAGGATAAAAGCAGCTAAGAAGAAACTCAGGAACTTAGAAGGGGAAAGTTCTTCCGAGATCCTTGTATTTCAGGCAAAAGAAGATTTAAAGGAAATTTCTTCAGAGAAACAAACCGAAATTGTGGAGATAGGAGAAACAGTGTCAGTACCGGCTGGAACCTTTGTGGATGCTATTGTTCAGAATAAAGTGGAAGTTAATAACGGGGAAACTGCACCTATTATAGTCTTTGTAGACCATGATATTCCGAATATTTATAAAACAGGGGCAATCTATTTCCTGAGAGGTACAAAGTTCGTGGGAGAGACCCTCGCCTTTTCTGAAAGGGCTGATCGTCTGGCTTTTGCCTTTCATACAATGGTGCTTCCAGACGGTTCTCACGTTTCAATGTTAAAGAGAGGTACCGAAATAGAGCCCATGGATACAAAAGGTACGAAAGGGGTGGCTTCTTCGGTGAACAGACATTTTCTCTCTCTTCTTGCAAAGTCAGCTCTTATTGGAATTTTAGAGGCTGGCACAATTTTAGCCTCGCCATATGGGGGACCGTATTACGGTTGGGGGATGTTTTCAGGAGATAGTTTATATGGGTTACAGTTTAAAGACAAAGATTCTGAAAATAGAGCTCGATTGATAAGAGAGTATACTCTTCGTGCTATACTTTCTCAGATGACCGAAGGAACAAGAAATGTGATAATTCGCTCCATTCGGCCTAAAACAACAATAAAACTAAAGGCAGGTACAAGGATAAAACTTTTCTTCCCAAAACCATTTTCCTATAAGCTATAATATACGTCTATACGGTAGCCATGGAGAAATCTATGACTACGGACAAAACGGTTTTAGAAGATATTGAAAAGAGCCTGAGCGTTTTTGATCTATCAGAATCGATAAAAGACATTTTTGGGAAGGAACCCCCTTCCATAAAGCCATCGGATAATTTTAACTCCTACTTGAAAAAATGCCTTGAAACCAGAATTTTAACGCCAGACGAGATTTCATATCTGTATTTTTTAATAATTTCCAGAAAATACACCACTTTGTTCCCACCTTTACCCTATTCTTTCTTAAAATATGCTGAAGAGGCTGTTCAGGATGTAAGATTATACTCGTTTATGATTAAACACAAAGTATTAATAGGGCATTTTAAGGTTAATTCAAAAGAGGTGCTATTCATTGCCGGTCCAAATCCTTTTGGGGTAAAACTTGTATCTTCTATGATCGAAAAAGGAGAAGTCAGGGAAACGCTTAGTTATATTGCTCCATTTGTATTTATAGAAAAATTTCTTTCGGAATTTCCCTATTCTCCATTTTCAACAGGAAAAGGACAGGAAACAAAACACAACCGGTTGTTAATCCAGAGGGAAAGGGGACTTGCCAGTGAGGGAGAAAAGCTATTCGCAAGAATTATGGAAGAGGCCCTTAGTGATAGGGCTACAGATATTCATATTTTGCCTCTTGAGGATGATAAGGGAGCGGTGGTTGACTTCAGAATAAACATGGCCCTTGTTCCCAAGTACAGATTGCGTGATACCGAATATGCCCAATTGAGAGCGTTTTTTCTTTCAAGTCTCAAAATCAACGATAAACCTTATTCTACCTCCAGTGCTGCAAAAACATTTTTGACCACAGGTGGTCAGAAAATAAGGTATCGATTTTCTTCACTGCCTGTTCTGGGAGAAGCCTTTTCAGAAAGCATAAAACACAGTTATGTGATTCGCATACATAAAGATTCAAGTTTAATTAATTTGGATTCTCTTGGAATGCCAATAGAAGTTAGAACTGCAGTTGAGAACGCAGTAATGAAAAGAGCGGGAATAATTGTGGTGTCAGGGGCAACTGGCTCAGGAAAATCAACGACCATACTTTCTTGTCTTAAATTTTTGAAAGAAAAAACAAGGGGCGCGAAAAAGATTATCACCCTTGAAGACCCAGTTGAGGTGGTCATAGATGGGGTTGTTCAATCCGAGATTAACGAAGCTGCAGGATATACTTTTTCAAAAGGGTTAAGAGAGGCTCTCAGGCATGACCCCGATGTTATTTTTGTGGGAGAAGTGAGGGATGAAGACTCGGCAAAACTTATTACTCAGGCTGCAGTAACAGGCCATCTTGTATTTACTACTGTTCATGCCTTTTCGCTGGAGGAAATTCCCCAACGTTTTATGTCGCTGGGCGTTGATCCTCTATCTTTGCTTGGAGCTTCTCTTCTCTTTCTGGAGCAGGTAAGAATAAGGGAATATGTGCCAGGGTCACTTGATGAAGTTAATGAAGGAGGGGAGGTTTATTTGATGGAAAGAAGAGAGATAGAAGAGATAAAAAAATACGCAAGGGATAGGGTGCTTTTTTCTGTGCTTCCCGTCACAGAAAAAATAAAAAATGCCATATATAAAGAAGGAATGAAAGCCTGGCGGAAAATTGTAAGGGCTAACCGCTTTCCTGATATCAGGACAGAAATTCTCAGGCTTTATGAGGAAAAGAGAATTTCTTCTCAGCAATTTTTTGAGTTCTTTCAGTATGGAGTGAAAAATGATAGAGATCAGGATGCTGACAATTGAGACTAAACCAAGGGGAAAAACTATTATACTGGAAGGAGAGATAAAAAAGGAGAAAAAAGGATTTATTCTGGTTTCCAGAAAGGGGAAAGTACAATTTCTTGATATAGATAACTATTTAAGTTTTACAGTGGAACTGGAAGTTTCTACTAAATACCAGGAATTAGTCGGATGGGCGGGAGCACCTTTAATAAAAGGAAATTTCAGTGTTAAAAGTATAGAATTAGGAATTATTAACAGAGAGGATTCGGAGAATGGCAAGTGGTGATAAATTTTCTCCTTCCCTTTACCAGCTATTAGAAAGGGAGGGTATAAAAGTGCTGGATAAAGTAGCTACAGGTTCCACAAAAACAGTTTATAAGGGACTATTAAAGAAAAAGGAAAAATTTTTAAATGTTGCTATAAAGATAATACCGCCAGATTTTCTCTTTTCCAGAAGCGCTCGGGAAGCTTTCCTCCGGGAGGCTGATGTTCTGAAAAAAGTGCAACATCCAAATATTGAGAAATTGATTTCTGCTTATATGACAGACGAATTTGTAATCCTTGTAACTGAGTTTATAGATGGGGTTTCTGTATATACGTATCTTGAAGAGTATCATGAAAAAAAAGGAGGGTTTATTCCCTGGGAGTTGGCTGTAGAAATATGCATAAGGGTGGGATCGGGACTTGAAGCCATTCATGCTGCTGGTTTTGTTCACAGGGATTTATCGGCAACAAATGTTATGTTATCCAGAAAAAAATCCATAAATGAGTCCGTCAAGCTGATAGATCTTGGTCTGGCTAAAAACCTTAAAAGAAATTATCTTCAATCCCTTTCTTCTATATTCCTGATCCAGGGCACCCCACTATTTTCGGCTCCTGAACTGTTAGAAGATGCCATGCTGGTGGATGAAAGGTCAGACACTTTTTCCCTTATCACGCTTTTATATTATATGCTTACCCTGGAATATCCCTTTGGTCCGGAGGAAGGGTATTATGAAAGGGTGAAAAACCGTTTTCCGGTTCCTGTGAAACATTACAGAAATGACATACCTCCCGGCATTTTAGAGGGATTGGAGGAAGTAATATGGGTCAACCTTTCCCCTTTCCCTCAGGACAGGGAAAGGCTTCCTTCGTTAAAAAAGAAATTGGAAAATTTTCTTCATTATTCTTCTTATTCAAGTTTGGCTCTTTATAAGAATCACATATTACCTTTTATTTCTCAGGTTGAGCTCAAGAAAAACAGGAACACATTTCGCTCTAAAAGCGTCTTATCTTCTCCTGCCGGGAAAATCAACCGTGTAGTTTTGCCCTCACGTAAAAAGATTAAAGGGAAAAAGAAAAAATGGATAATAGGACTTATATCAATTGGATTAGTCCTTTTGGCGATTCTGACCGGGATGTGGCTTGTTGAGAGAAGTTTCGTTAAAGTCAAACTTCTTCATGAGAAACCGGAGAAGGAAAAGATGAACACTATTTCATGGGTGGAACCTGGACATCATCGGGTGGACAACTTTTTTGGGTCCAGGGTTAAGAGAGTAATAGTAAGAAACGGAACTACGGAGATTGTACTTTCCCCAAAAGGAAAAGTTGTAAGTCATAGGTTGCTCTTCTCCCGTAAAAAGTTTATTTTTATCTTAAAAAAACAAAAAAAGCAATAATTCTGTCTTTTCTTTTAAGTGTTAAATAAATGGAAAAAATTTATTTTTCTTTTGTTCTGAAAATACTTGAGTTTGAATCCGGAATAGATTAAACTATATATGTATAGAAAATGCAAATAAAATAAAGGGAGAGTGTCATGCCAAGAAGAAAAACATCGGTGCCCAAGTCGGGAATCTTTCAGAGGATTTCCATCTCTTATCTCCCGGCACTGACGGGGTATACCACGCCTAATGCCTTTAAAAACTCTGAGCCCTATTCTCTTTTTGCAGATCAGACCTTTAAGAAAATTACCTTCAGAGTATCGGATGTGTGTTTACTTTTTGGCTATACGCCTCCGCAGCTCTTTAATTTTCTGAAGTACAACGATCCGGCAACCTTTGGTTCCATGACCGAAGAGGAACTGGAACGTGCCCATCGTCTAACTGCGGAAAACATCGTTGAAAGATTGCCCTTTTTCGTCCGTACCATTGAAGACTGGAAGGAGCGCAGGCTCAAGGAAGTGGAGAGTTCCTTTGCGAAAAAAGAGAAGGAAATAATGAAGAAGTACGGAAAGAACGAGAAGAAACTTCAGGAAAGATTAAGAGCCAACACCGTTGCCCAGAAGCAGCAAACCACAAGGGTTCTCAAAACCTACACTTCCATAAAGAAAAATGCAGAAAATGTGATAATCTGGCTTGCCAGGACCTATCCTGACCTTATTGCCACCATACCTCAGGAGACCCGCGAATGGCTGGTACAGATTTTCCCCGCATTAAAAGAGGTTTTGGGCTAAAATTATTTATCTTCGCAATTTTAGTTTTTTCTATTGCCGGGTGTAGAAGGGCTTATAGCTCTGGGGACTTTAGAAAGGCAATAGAGGTTGCCTACCAGAGGACCCTGAAGCCCACAGGGGTAAGCCTGAGAGGATTTCTCTTTGTGCTCCGCTATGATAATAATCCCTCTGCCAATGCTGTAGCCCTTTTTTATATTCAGAACCATCGGGAAAGTTTCATGTTTTTAAAATCCCGGTTTAACAATCCCGCCGAACTTCAAAACTGGCTCATTATTTATGTTAAAGAGAACATAGAGGTGAGGTATGAGTAAACTTTTTTCTGCTTTTTCCTGGTCACCTGTTTTTTCAGATAACCATCATCTTCGTCAGGTGATTGATGGAATGGAGGTTCTTGATAAATCAGAAGTGTTTTTCTTAATTGGAGGGCCATTTTTTGTTAAAAACGGAAATAGACTTCAGCGGGTAAATTTTTTTGAGGAAGATTCTACCCTTGGCTCTCTGGAAGAGGACCAGAGGGAAATTATTGCAGAGATAGTGAAGATATACAGAGAAAATGCAGGGGAACCTTCTCATGAGAGTATAAGGGAGAGAGTGGATGTGTTTTTTGAACTTAACGGTGGCTATTTCAGAGCACTGGTGGAATCATGCCGGGCAGGAACGAACCTGAGGGTCGAGATCAGAAGAATCCGAAACAACCTCTTCTCCCTGAAGGGATTGGGTTATCCGGATTCTATTTTTCAAAAACTTCTGGAGTTCACATCAGGTCTTATCTTTGTGGTCAGCCCTCCTGAAGGAGAAGCCAGAACCGCTGCTCTTTCTCTGGTGCACGAAATAGCATCTTTAAAGGAAGCGACCGCCGTGTGTTTTGAAGATAGTCTTAGCTCACTGGTTCTTTCCAAGAAAACCATGATAGTACAAAAGACCCTTGGTTTTGATTTCACATCCTGGGATTCTGTGAAAGATGAGGCATCTTCCCCTTCTTCTGTGGTTTATATAAGTGATATTAACAGTAAGGAGAAGGGCTGGACAGCCCTTTACATTGCCTTATCGGGTAAGCTCGTTGTAGTTTCCATGATCTCCGGTTCGGTAACAGAGGCCTTTCAGAAGCTGGAAGGTTTTTTCCCTCCTTTAGAAAGAAATTTCATGAGAGCTCAGCTCTCTTCTGTTTTCAGGGCTCTTATTTATCAGAATTTTGTTCCCAGGAAGGATAGTATGAATCGAAGGGTTCTTACGTTTTCAGCGGTTTTCTCTTCTCCCAGAGTGTGTACTTTGCTTATGGAAGGAAAATATAAACAGCTCGATTCTGAGTCACTTTCAGCCCCCGGAGTCTCTTATATTTCATCTCTGAAATTTCTCTATCGAAAAGGCTTTATTTCCGAAGATTCCTTTGTTTCAGAACAGAGAAGATATTACGGATACGTTGATAAGGGAGGAGAAGATAGGCCATGAGGCTGGTAGAAATAATGGTAGTACTTGCCCTTATAGGGATATTTGTTTATGCCGTTGTTCCTGGAAAAAATATGTATTCCACTGGCCGCAGGGATGCTTTGAGAGTGGCTTCATCTCTCCGGGCCTGTGCCATTTATTCGCTGGGTAATTCACAGTGCTCCCTCATTTTAAAGGGAAAGGGCTTTAGACTTACATGTTCAGGGGGATATTCAAGGGCAGGGCGGCTTTCTAATTCCATAGAACAGGAAAGAAGCTATACATGTTCTGAAGGGGTGATTGAAAATCCTGCTCCTATACTTCTGGGACATTTTGTTGTGAGGGTTGAAAGAAGGGGAATTAACGTGGAGGTCTTAAAATGAAGGATTCTGGCTTTTCCCTTGTAGAGCTTCTTGTAATAATTGCTGTAGCTTCGGTTATTCTAATAGCAGTTTTTGATGGGTTTTCAGTTTCTCTGAGAACGTCTTATCACGCCCTTTGTTCTTCCAGGGGAGCCATGCTTGCCCAGAAGTATTCCTCGATGATTAAGGCAGGTTTAAGTGTTCCTGCAACGGTTCGTGAGGGAAATTATGTGCTTAAATTAAAAAACAGGAGAATCCCTGGAAACAGGGAGGCAGTGATAATTGAAGTTTTTGTGGGAAGGAGAAAATGCGTGGAGTTACCGGTAAAGTAAGGGGAATTACTCTATTGGAAGCCCTTATATACTTATTTATTTCTTCAGTTCTTATTGCCATTTTTGCAACTTCCTTTCTGGGGGCCAAAAGGAGTGTGGAAACCATGGTGAAGGAGCAGAAGAAGATAGATTTTGTATGGAAACTCTCAGGCATATACGACTATCTACTGGCGAGTGAAGCCAATCTCCTTTCAGGATTAAAGAGGATTTATCTGGAGGATGATGGAATTTACATCCCTGTGGTTTCACCCTATGAAAGACCATATTTTTCTCTTAACGGGGCTCCCGACGGGTTTTATGCCGGAGAGTGCAATAATGGAAGGCTATCCCTGTATCTTGTCAGAAAAAACAGGGTCAGCAATTTACATGGAGGTTGCTCCAGGCCTCCCTTTTATTATTTGGGCTATGGCGGTATACCCGCATTTGCGGCTATTAAATCAGGACAGAACGGGGAAAGGATGCTTGTGGAAGGAGTTGAGGGCAGAACTTACATTACTTCTCTCGGACAGGGCAGCTTTTCCCTGGAAATGAGGAACAGAAATGGAACTCCTGCCGCGGATTCTACAGATGCAGTATTTCTTTCCATTAAATTTACCCCTGAAAACCTGGAGGTTTCCACATGGAGAGCAGAATGAGAGGAACAATATCGTTGTTGGCCCTTGTGGTTCTTTCAAGCCTGGCTCTTATTCTGGCTTTGACACTTTCATGGGCCATGGAGTCAAGGGCAGAGGGTAATTTTCTCTCGGACCTTCAGCGGGTTATATCCTCTCTTGATCTCGGTATCGAAGAGGCCAGAGCAGGCTTTCCAGAGCCCGCCTTCTTCGATTTTTCCATGGAAGGAATTCGCATTTATTCCGGAGCTTTTACCCCCTCTGTTACAAATCAGATTACAGAGGACGTTCCTTCTTTAATTCAATTTTCTTATGAAGAAGTAAAGGCTGTGGTTATGGAAACCTCGGTGACCGCTGAGAGCAAAATCTCAAACCGTGGGATTATAAGAAGGTCCAAGAGTATCTTAAGTACAGTTCTGGTGCCAAGATAGGAAAGGGAACGGGCCTTTTCAGGACCGTTCCCCTATTTGATGATTATTTTATTTTCTCCCAGGTCGCTATTTCTATTACCCGGTAATCAGGAGAAAAGGCTGTGGTTTCCCTTGAGAAGTTGTACGTCCAACCAAGACTGGGCAGTGGACCTGCGGCCTCGGTTGTAACAAGAAATTTGGCCGGGAGTGTGCCGAAACCGTCAGCCTGGATAAGAGGATTGGTGCTGTCGCCGTGCTGGGGGTCAAGGGGTACCCATCCATAACCCGGGAAGTAAACTTCGCTCCACCTGTGGAAGACCCAGTCATACCCGGTGCCTCTTTCCACCACAGAGCCCACGTATCTTGCAGGGATTCCTGCTGCTCTAAGAAGTGCAACGAAACTGAATGTGTACTCAGAGCAGGAACCAGAACCTCTTTGCAGCACAACAGGGGCAGGATTCCAGCCTCCTGCAAGTTCATAATGCAGGGTTTGCATCACAAAGTGATAGATCTTGCGTACTTTTCTGTAATAGTTTGTTTCTCCCTTTAAAATTCTTTTCACTGTCTCCTGAATGTACTTGTTGTGGATGTCGTATTTCTCGCCGTCTCTCAGGTAAATTTTCTTCACATTTTCTGGTATTTCTCCCTTCATCCAGTCCGGGCTGAGGAAATAATGTACAGGATAAAGTTCTGCTTCTATTATCACGGAACATTCTCTTTTTTCGCCGGGCTTTAAGTTTTTAACTCTGCAGTCCAGTATCTTCTGTTCATCCTCCATCCTGTAGGTCCCCCTGAAATTCGGGGTTATTTTGAGTATTTTCTGGAAGTTTCTATCCTTTGGAATGGCAAAATGGAGCACTGCTTCCTTTATTCCCTTTCCTCCGGCTATGAGGCCCTGGGTTACGGTGATTTTCCACCTCTGGCCTTTCCCTCTTATAAATTTCTTTTTGAAGAATTCATTGATATTAACTTCAACTATCTTTCCAAGATCAAAGTCAGCGATTTTTGCGATGCCGTTTTCGTAGCTTATCCCGGTGGGCTTTTCTCCATTGTAGGGGAAGTAGTTGAGCATCCATCCAGTATCAGGGTCAAATTGATAAATGTATTTCAGTTTGGAATCGGTTGCCCACAGATACCCGTTTGAATAGTCAAGGGCAGAGACTGTTCTTGAGGGGGCATTGAACGAAAAATAATCAGTGCCGTCTTCGGGGGAGATCCTGTATATCTTCCTTGAAGAGGCTACCCAGAGGGATTTCCTGTCTGGATCCCAGGCTATCCCTACCAGAGTGGATGGAGTGTCAAGAACCCTTACGAATTCGCCGTTTTTATCAATGGCTACAGCCTTTGCCTCCATTCTTGAGCATACCCAGACGTATTTTCCGTCGTAGGTAATGTCCGTGGGAATAACCAGTCCGGTGTCAAGTTTTTTGCCGTTTACAACAACAGTGGAAGAGTCAAGATCCAGTAGAGCCTTAACCCCTCCCTTCCAGTAGAGTCCCATCGGGTGTTTAATCCCGGCTATAATTGCAAGTGAAAGGATGATAAATGTAATTACCTTTCTCATTTTTCCCTCCTGTGTTTATTGTACGGATAAATAGGGGTAATAGTAAAGAGTTTTTATTATCCCTGCAGGAAATCCCGTTGAGTAGCATTGACTTTTGTTGTAATATAACTCCATGAGCAAAAAGTTCATGATATACAACACCCTTTCGGGAAGGATTGAGGAATTCAAACCCCTTGAGGAAGGAGTTGTTAGATTATATACCTGCGGACCCACGGTTTACGATTATGCTCATATAGGCAATTTCAGGAGTTATGTGGCTGAAGACCTTCTTAAAAGGTTCCTCAAGTTCCTGGGATACAGGGTAATTCATGTAATGAATATTACAGATGTGGACGATAAAACAATTGCAGGGGCGCGCACCGAGGGAATAACTCTCAAGGAGTTTACAAGAAAGTATGAAAAGGCCTTTTTTGAGGATATAGAAACTTTGAGACTGGATAAGGCGGATTATTATCCAAGGGCTACCGAGCATGTGGAGGATATGATAAAGATAATTCAGGGTTTGCTGGAGAAGGGGTTTGCCTATGAAAAGGACGGTTCCATTTACTACAGGATTGCTGCTTTTCCGGAATACGGGAAGCTCTCCAAAATAAAGAAGGAAGAATTGAAGGCAGGGGTTCGCATTGATTCTGATGAGTACGAAAAGGAGGATGTCAGGGATTTTGCCCTGTGGAAAGCTCACAAACCCGGGGAACCCTCATGGAAAGCTCCCTTTGGTGAGGGCAGGCCCGGCTGGCATATAGAATGCTCGGCTATGAGCATGAAGTATCTTGGTCCTACCCTTGATATACATGCTGGCGGAGTGGACAACATCTTCCCTCACCATGAAAACGAAATAGCCCAGTCCGAAGCTTACACCGGAAAAACCTTTGTTCGTTACTGGTTCCACGTTCAGCACCTGATTGTTAACGGTGAAAAGATGAGTAAGTCCAAGGGCAATTTTTATACCCTCAGGGATCTGCTGGCCATGGGATTTTCTCCACGAGCCATAAGATATCTTTTGCTTACCACTCATTACAGGAAGGTTTTAAACTTTACCTTTGATGCCCTCTATCAGGCAACAGCCTCACTGAAAAGGATCACTGATTTTCTTTTCGAGCTCGAAACCAGGAAGTTTTCTGAGGGGGAAAGTGAGGAAGCCAGTCGGATGATTGAAAAGACGAGAGACGATTTTACAGAAGCACTGGCTGATGACCTCAATATTTCCGGGGCAATGGCTGCGGTATTTGAAATGATACACTGGGGCAACAAGGCCATGGAAGAAGGAGTGATTAAGAAGAGGGATGCTGAAAGAATAAAATCCCTGTTTTATGACCTCGATCGGGTGCTTGCTGTACTGCCTGAAAGGATTATAGAGGAGCTTCCAGACGATATTATGGCTCTGATAAAAAAGAGAGAGGAAGCGAGAAAGAATCGGGATTTTGCCACTGCTGACCGTATAAGGGACGAACTTTTTCAGAGGGGCATAGTTCTGGAGGACACAAAGGATGGAACCAGATGGAAGGTCATAAAAGATTGAACCTTGGAAAAAAGGGAGAAGAAAAAGCAGAGAAGTTCCTTAAAAGAAAGGGTTACAGAATACTGGAGAGAAATTTTAGAATAAAGGGGGGAGAGATAGACATAGTGGCGGAAAAGGGTGGGGAGATCGTGTTCGTTGAGGTCAGAACCCGTTCATCCGATGATTTTATGAGCCCGGTAGAATCCCTTACCCCTGCAAAGAGGGAGAAGCTGAGAAGGGCAGCCGAGGTATTCCTTATCTCCAGGGGACTTGAGCTTAATCCGTGCAGATTTGATTTTGTGTCCATTGTTAAAGATGGTTCCAGATATAAGATAGAACATCTGGAGAACGTTTATATATGAGCGAGTTCAGGAAGAATCCAGTAACCGGACGCTGGGTAATAATAGCTCCGGAAAGAAATTTAAGGCCACATCAGTTTGGTAAAAGGGAAAAGTTCAGGCACGTTGGTTCTCCAGAGAGCTGTCCCTTCTGTCCGGGAAATGAGAAGGAAACTCCCCCCGAGGTTTATGCCCTCAGAAAACCTTCGACACCTCCGGATTCTCCTGGATGGGAGGTGAGGGTTGTTCCCAACAAGTATCCGATCCTCGACAGGCAGGCTGAACTCAGGTGGTTTGACCGGGCCCTTTTTAAACGAATAACCGGTTTTGGTTATCACGAAGTTATCATTGAAACAACTGATCATTATAAAACTATTCCAGAAATGGAAATAGAGGAAATAGAGAAGATATTTTTCACCTATCAGAAAAGACTGAATGCCCTCAGAGGGGATAAAAGAATAAAATACGTAATTATTTTCAAAAACCACGGTGAGGAAGCAGGGGCTTCCATTTCCCATTCCCATTCTCAACTACTTGCTCTGCCATTTGTTCCTCCTTCTGTAGAAAAGGAAATAGAAGTGGTGAAGGAGTTTTATCTCAAAGAAGGGAATTGTGCCCTTTGTTTGATGCTTCAGGAAGAAATGAAGGGGAAGGAAAGGATTGTGGAGAAAAACGAACAATTTGTTGCCTTTATCCCCTTTGCGTCTGATTTTCCCTTCGAGGTATGGATAGCTCCCAGGGGCCATTCTTCCAGCTTTGAAAATCTGAATAAAGAAGGGATAAGAAGGCTGGCTGAAATTTACCGGAACGTATTGCGGCGGGTGGACTCTGTTCTGGAAAGGCCATGTTATAATGCAGTTCTACATACGGCGCCCTTTGAGGGAGAACATAAGGAGTATTTTCACTGGTATTTGCAGATAATCCCTCAGATAACAAGAATTGCAGGATTTGAAATGGGGAGCGGAATTCTGGTGAATGTGGCTCCCCCGGAACAGGCAGCAGATTTTCTAAGGAGGGCAGAATGGAAAAAATAGTCCTTTCGGGAAACCTCAAAATAGAGGATGCAGTTCGTTTTGGAATTGAGCCTGAAATTAAAGTGGAACTTCCTTCAACGGTTCGTGAGAAGATAAGAAAGGGCAGACGACTTCTTGAGACCCATCTGAAGGAAAGGGTTTACGGGGTTAATACCGGATTTGGGGCTCTGGCAGGTGAAATTATTCCTGCAGACAGGATAAGGTTGCTTCAGGAAAATCTTATTAAGAGCCATCACGCAGGGTTGGGAAATTACGTT
>Ga0256835_1000864_pt1 | contig 19851 bp, 11 predicted proteins | sample PIR30metaG_FD_185972 | JGI IMG/M metagenome (GOLD analysis project Ga0256835, IMG submission 185972) | Hydrothermal vent microbial communities from East Pacific Rise, Pacific Ocean - PIR-30 | ecosystem: Environmental > Aquatic > Marine > Hydrothermal vents | place: Pacific Ocean: East Pacific...
ATCCCCTGGAGAACTGGCCCTGCTCGTAGTTCTTGCCCTTGTAGTGGCACGTCCTGCAATCCGCGGTTATCTGCGAGAGGGTCACCTTTCCTGCCTCCGGCAGCGCTCCCCTCAGATCGGCGTTCAGCAGCTCCACCGCCTTGGCGGCCACATCCGCCGTTAACCTGGCGCACCTCTCTGATCTCTCCGCCGATCCACTAGCATATCCGGATACCTCGCACCACTTACCCACCGAAACGTGGCACAGTATGGAATGACTCACATTTCTCGGCAGAATCTTGTCGCTCTTGTACTTGGGCACGAGGAACTGATGATTATGCGCGTACTGGTTGCTGATGTCCGTCGGAAGCATTTCAGACTCGTACCACCTGTAGAGGAGCTTCCCTATTTTATCCCAGTTGTTAGATACCATCTGGATGGCAGTTCCTGAACCCACCAAGGATCCACAGCTACCTCCCCAGCCGAATCCACCTCCGTACCCGAACTGAAGGAGACTGTGAAGGTGCTTCTTCTCCTTGAGCGCCTGTAACACCACATCCTTGTCCGGAAGCGGAAGCGTAGTGTAAGGATATCCCACCTTCTCCTTTAGAGCGGTCATTATGGCCCAGAAGGATCCTCCAGCGCACTCGAACGCATAGTAACCCAGGTGGCCCAGCTTCCTCACGTATTCAACGTCCAGCTCCTTGTAGGGCCAGGGAAGCTCGGGTACTTCCTCCTCGGCGGCAAGTGATATCTTGACGGGGGCTATTACACTCCCTATGGCCACGGCAGTTAGACCCTTTAGGAAATCTCTCCTAGACACGGTTACCAAACGAGACACCCTAGCCGCGCAAGTTTGTTGCGTTTATAAGCGAATTTGTGCCTGTTTTGCATGCGGGGGAGGTACTCCTATGCAAAGCATGCGGCGTACTATGTTTATTTATACTAATATATATGTGTTCCTACATGCAGTCAAAATCCTTTGGGCTATTTGAGTAAAAATTCTATATGTGGGATGAGGCCCAGACGGTCGTCCCTCCCAAGGAAACCTGCTCCACCAACCCCCTATCTCTCAGACTCTTTAGAGCTTTGTATATGGTTCTAGACGGTAATCCCGTCTTCTTCTTGATCTCTGAGGAACTCATAGGTCCGAACTGCCTCAGAACGTAGAGGACGAATTTTTCCGATGGCGACCCATCCACCGGATGGTCCCTCGACTTTATCAGGAAGGTGTCACCTCTTATCCCCAGCCTCAGGCTCTCGAGCGAGAGGACATCCTCCAGCCTCACGTTTCCCAGGTTGACGTTGGGACCCAGCCTCCTGATCAACTCGACATGCTGCTTCAGGAGGGGCGCCTCGAAGATCAGGTCCTTGTGATCGAAAAGGGATATTAGGGCGGAGAACCAGTCGGACTTCAGGTTGCCCTTATCGTCGAAGAGACAGGAGGCCCTTCCGAACTCCCTGCCCTCTATCACGACCTTCCATATCCTGTTGAACTCCAGGGCAGTTCTGATCTCCTCCATAACGCTGCGCAGGGAGAGCTTCCTGCTTGGATCCTTCTTGCCCACCTCGAAGGTTACCTTAAAACCGAGCGAGTGGGCGTAGTCCGCCAGCTCCAGCCTCTCCTGCAGCGGTATGTCCACTATCCCCGAGCTTATCTCCACTAGGTTGAAGCCCAAGGACCATGCCTCCTCAAAGAGCTTCCTCGCACCACCTTTGATCGTGGCCAGCTCCATGAGGGTACCGCCGAGCCCCACATCCACATCGTACTCGTGATACAGCCTGATCCTCTCCTTCAGCATGTCGGTGTCCATCAGAAGGGGGAGTCCCCATCCTATCTTCACGTAATCTATATAGGGGGCCCTGTACTCGAGTCCTAGGCATGAGGAGGGCTGGCTCAGCTTATCTAGAACCATGGTGATGCCCTTCTCTCTTGGCTTACTGGATCTCTTTTCTACTATCCCGCTCCTCAGATCACTCAGCATCCTCAGTAGAGGGTATCTCCAAATTAAAAGCTGAGCCCTTCTAACTTTGAACGTCGTTGTTGTTCAAAAATGATCCATTTATGGATGGGAGCGACCGCACATGAATCTCACCCGTAGTTACAACAAAAGCGAGTTATACCGGGAGTCGGAGATCGTCATGCCTCGCACATCGATCGAACCGTCTCGTCAGGCCCTTCCTCCTTCCTCATCCTTCTTTCCCCTCTAGGATACTTCTTAGGGTAGCAATAGGACAATGCCCCCTGAGGATCATGGACTCAACGTAGCGCCTAAGAATTAGGGGAGCTCCAAATGTTCAGGCCGTAGTCAACCAGTCTCCTGAAATGCTTGGCATTCCTCGTCCACAGATGCAGTTCCTTCGCTATAGCTGTGGCCCCAATTAATAGATCCCTGTCGTCAATGGGATTCCCAGCCCTCCTGAGATCCCTCCATATCACAGCTGCCCTCGCGATCACATCGTTATCCAGAGGGACAACTCCGCATATCTCCTCCAAGAGAGCCTTCGATTTCAAAGGATCCGCCTTACCTCGCGCAAACTCGTAAAGTGAGACAATGGAGATGAAGCAAGGGATCTCTGGGAGCTCTTCTCTGCCCCTGTCTATCTCTATGAGTACATCCGTGTCTATCAGGATTCCTTCAACCTTAATTTGAGCCTCACCTCCTCATAGGAGGAGTCAAACTCTATCTCCCTCAACTGCTTCAAGGCTTGCTGGGCCCTTTCCCTCCTGTATTTCTGGGCTAGCTCCATGAGGAACTCATCCCAAGTTCTGTTCCCCTTCAGCCTAGCCAATAGATCCTTGGTCTTCTTGCTGACGGTTATCGTCGTGGACACATTAGCAATTGCCAATTGGAAAATAATAATTTTCCCCTCAGCGACGAGTCCGCTCGAAATATTAGGTTCCCTCTTTCGACCCCAACACTATCGCATCGTCGAAAAACTCACCTATTTTTGGGTTTGAGGTCACCACAGCAGCGTCCTTATCCATGGCAGTGGCTATGACCACCGCGTCCTGAAGGGATAGGCCCGACTGCACCACTATCCTGCCGGCGGAGAGGGCGATGCTCTCATCCACTGGAACCAAAGAGACGGGCCACCTCTTCACCGCCACCACCGCCTCGTTCGCCTTCTTGGTGGTGTATTCGCTCCCTATCACGTGGTACAGTTCCGCGAGGGTCAGGTAATTCACGTAGATCTCAGCCTTTCCTTTAGATGCTTTCTCCAACATCTCCTCTATCAGATCGGCCCCTCCCAGATCAGAGAGGTAGGTGATGATCGCGGTCGTGTCGAGGACGAAGCTCATGAGGACCTCCCCCTAGCCTCCATCACGAGTTCTAGAGGATTGCCCCTGAACTTCAGCATCCCCCTTCCCCTGCCCTGCGGCGGGGCGACGATCACTATCTCGTAGCCGAAGTCAAGCACCTCGACCTCCTTACCCGGCGAAATGCCGTATTTCTTTCTTATCTTTGCGGGGAGAACGAGCTGACCCTTGGTGGAGACCTTAGCGGGCATACAGACCATCCGTTCTTGGTAATACACTTAAAATAAAAGTATTACCATTAGATCTACTGTGAGATGTTCTCTAACTGGATATATAGATGCATATAATGGAGAAATTTAGATAGACTATTTATTTATTCACGTTTAATTTAGAGAATTTATCAGACATTATCCCATTACTGTGCTTGATGACCATATAGCAATTTGTAAAACAAATTCGAGAAAGGTATTACCAATATGAGAGAGCAATGACGTGTTTCCTGTCTTGATCTGTCGAATGGAGGTATACAAGCAGCCTTATCCAGGTAATAAACAATTTACGACAGCAGAAAAGAGAAACGGAAAAAATAAAGAAGAATAAGGGAGAAAAGGGCATCGAGATACTCTCATGGAACTGAATAGACTGCCTCCACTTCGCTTTCCTGCACACGGTGATCTCCGTTAACATCCATCCACTCCACTACCACGACGGCCTTACCATTCATGCCCCCGGGATGATCGAGTAACCACAAAAGCGCGGCTCTCGTTCCCAGCTCTGTGGTTCCAGTTACCCTGATAACTTTCCCGCTGCACTCCCGGTATATGATGCCGTAATCCTTCCATCCCCTGACGGCGCTCATCTCCATTCCGGCTACGCGAATGGCATTTTCGCTAAGGGAAACGTTATACCTCTCCCAGGGCTGGGGAGACATGCTCAGAGATCCTATTATGATCACCCCTTCATCTTGATCAGGAGAGGCCTTACCACCGAAGTTCCTCAGTAGATCCTCGGTTGCTGCCAAGTCCCTGAAATACCCCCTATACTTCAGCTTGGAGATATCAATGCTTCCCGAACATCCCGGAGCCTCACCACCGGTCACCTGCCTCGATACCTTGGAAGGTTGCTCCTGCCCGGAACTCGAGCCCGTACTGGGGAGGGAGGAAACCCTGGCGAAGTGGGCAGCTACTTTGTGGTCCCTGTTCATCACGAGACTGAGCTTCTCTGAGCTCACCTTAGTTCCATCGACAGTCCAATGGTCGAACTTCCATCCAGCATGGGGTCTCGGCTTCAAGGTCACTCGGGTACCCCTGGGGATCTCGTGGGTCCCCCGACTGTAGGGTTTCACGCTTCCCGCCCCGGCAGGATTCACCGAGACGGTGAGTACGAATAACTTTCTCACGTAGAGTGTTATCATGAGAGAGGCAGTATTTTGCGTCTTTATCTTCGTTCTATGATTCCCCAGATCTCTTACTTCTCTTATCCCACTCCCCTGAACGTCCCATCTGTCGAACTCGTATCCCTGGCACCACTCGGCCCTCGACGGTCTAACCAGCAGGGATCTACTATGGGCCGTCTTAACATCCCCATTACCGAAGATCCCGATTCTCTTCCACTCCCACCTGCCATCGACCTTCACCCTCTTCTTCAGTATGATCGGACGACAACCGGTTACCGAACTCCCCGTATCAGCATCCACTACCCTGAAAAGAATGTCGACCCTGATCCTACTAGCTGCCCTTATTTTCAGTGGAGGGGTTATGGAGGACATCAACAGCACTAGAACAGCTACTGCCGTAAAAAAGGTGACGAGAGAATTCCTCATGAGAAATCACGCCCTGTAAGGGATCCGAGCCACTTCTTCCCTAAAAATAAATCTCCCCTAGGAAACGCGCATCATGCGCGGGGCCGGCATGCGGTGTCCGACGCGTTTTTGTCCGGAAATCTCTGAATCGGAGGTTGAATTGCTCCGAGCGTCAGTTGGCATCGGGGGAGAATCGGTGAGTGAGGAAACTGGTATTACAAGATCGATCCAGCAGGCCAACGTCATAAAAAGGGGGAGAGGATTAACGAGCTAAGGACCTCGTTGGAGGACCTAACCAACGGAAACAGTCCCGACCGGGATCAGGGAACCTCGTACAAGACCCTTATCTCCTTCCCTTCCACGCGTCCGTTGAGGTTGGAGTCCTGCCACTCCACCACTACCACTATCTTCCCCCGCATGTAAGATTGATTCTCCAGCAGCCACATGAGAGCGGCTCTAGTTCCCCTCTTGGTGACGCCTGCCACTCTAGTAGAGTGATCCCCTTTACATTCAACGTACACGAGCCCGTAGTCCCTCCCCTCGCCGGAGAAGAACTTCGAGCCGTTCACCGCCATGAAGCCCTCCCTTATCTCCACGCCGTACTCGTCCCACGGCTGGGGTTTTACGGCCATCCATCCCACTGTTATCACGTTGTCCCTCTCCCAGTACTTGGCCTTACCAGAGAGTCCGCTCAGCAGGTCCGAATTGAACTCCATGTCCTCCGTGTATCCCCTGTACTTCGAACTGTAGGGCCATCCACTCGGGAAAGTTTTGCAGGCCTCGGGGGCGGGAGATGCGATCGGTGGAGGCATCACCTTCCTCTTCTCCTTGACGAAGTGCGCCGTGACCTTGTGATTCTCGTTCATGGTGAATCTCAGTATCCTGAAGTTCACAGGGCTCCCATCCAGAGTCCAGTGGTCGAACTTCCAGCCAGCGTTGGGTCTCGGGGTCAGGGAGACCCTCGAGCCCGATGGCACGGTGTGGGTGCCAACCCCGTAGGGTGAGACTTCACCGGAAGATAGGGGATCGACGGATACTTCCAGCTTGTACCCGGTTTTCTTAAGATACATGATGACCCAAGCGATTGGTTCCGTCTTCATATAGACGAAGAGAAGGTTACCAGAGGTCCTCTTACTGTAGTAGGTTCCTTCCACAGACCAGTGATCGAACTCGTATCCGAGACAGCTCAGCGGGGTAAATCTGTGCATGCGATATATCCCGCCAGAGTAACTGCCCATGTGACCGTAGATCCCGACTGGAGAGAAAGGACCGTCGGAAGAAGTAGAGATGTCCATCTTTATCGGTTTACAGGACGTGACGGGTACTCCAGTGTCCACATCTATGACAAGGAAATTAATGTGGACATAATCATCTGAGACCACCATCCCAGCGGTCATGAGCAGAGGAGCTATTAGGAGCGGTATCACCAAAAAAGCTACGTTCATATACCTCATCGATATCTGATAAGACTGAGATTTCCTTAGTAATAAAGATTGCTATAATCGGTTGTTTTCATCTATAATACGAAAAATTTAGGATAACAATGAATTATAACATTTATATAACCTCGGAGAAACGTTATTTACTTTATCTGGAGAGATGAAGAGAGGTGAAATGTCCCTAGAACGGAGCAGAAAGAGACAGACACGGCATTTGAAGGTCGAAAACGGAAATAAAGTGCGCGCCCTCGTCTAGGGAAAACTCTACAAAAACATTCAAGATGATCCTGGCTGCTCGAGTCAATTAACTTGAGAGATATGAGGGGCCGTGAGAAAAATGGCTGAGGGAGAGCCACGTTAACTCGTAGACGGGGGTTATCCTTACCTTCACCGACACTTCCCTGAGGGACTCCGATGTCCGTGAAAGGGGTTGACGAACGACGATAAGAGGACATGGTGGAAAAAGATCACATATACTTGCTCCCGCTCTGCGGACCAGCGTTCTACCCTGCCAGACAGTTGAGCGTCATGTGGTCTCTCATATCTCGAAAAATCTGGCGGTTTCAAGCACTAGATGGTTCGGAAAGAAAGCAAAATGCCGGAGAGGGGAGTTAAGGGTTCCTGTAGATGACCCTGATCTCCCCCTCCTGAACGATGTGGTCCCAGTTCAGGTCCTCCCACTGCACGACGACTAGGACCTTCCCACTCATTTCACTCGGGTGGTTCAGGAGCCACATCAGCGCTGCCCTGGTTCCGAACCTGTTTATCCCCGCTACCCTTATCACCGTGTCCTTGCAATCCATCAGAATGACGCCGTAGTCCCTTACCGAGTAGTCGGAGGTGTAGGTCCCTCCTCCAACCTCGAGCGTGCCCTTTCCAAAGTTCACCCCGTATTTGCTCCACTCGAAGGGTATCACGTCCGGACCTCCCAGCACCACGTAGTTGGACTTCTGTTCTGGACTTGCCCTGCCTCCCAGACTCTCCAGCAGATCCTGGTTGAAATTGAGATCGGCGTAAGCCCCCCTGTAGTTGAGCGACTCGACTTCCTTCTTATTCAGCGAGCACGTCTCGAACTCCTGCTTCCCAGACTGTCCCTGGGGTATCACGGGAGCGGGGCGCTCCACCTTCGAAAAGCGCACTATCACCTCGTGCGGCCCGTCCATCGTGATCACGATGCTCCACTCATCTCTCTCGTACCCATCCACGATCCATGAATCCAGCTCGAAGCCCGCGTTCGGTCTCGCAAACAGCCTCACCACGGTACCCCTGTCTAGGATGTGCGTCCCTACCCTGAGAGGGGCGGTGTCTCCAGATGAATCGGGCTCCTCCTTTATCTTCAGGGTGTACTGCTTCCAGTACACTCCCTTCAGGGTGCGATCGTCATCCATGTGGAAGGAGTTGCCCGACCACTCCTTGCCGTCCAGCTCCCAGTGATCGAAGCGGTATCCCTTGCAGGTCAGCGCCGAGTGTCTCACCTCCGTGCCCCTGTAGAGGCCTGTGATGACATCGCCATCCCCGTAATCCCCATCGGGACGTGGTGGGTTGTTTTCAGCGGAGGCTGGCGGGGAGAACTTCAGGCGTATCTTGCACCTCGTCGAGGCACCCAACTCGTCCTTCACCTCCACGCTCAGGTCCACCAGCTTCCAGTAGGTGGCCGATATGGTGAGGTCCTCGTTCATGGTGACGTGGCACTGCTCGCTGCTGCCCAGGCAGGGACCGTTCCAGTGGTCGAAGCTGTAGCCTTGGTAGGCGTTAGGTGAGGAGGTCACCTTGGTGTGGATGTCCATGGTGAGCACGTCGTCGTTCCCGTAATCGCCCTCATCGGGCACATTCGGGTGGAGGTCTCCCGACGGCTTGGTGAAGGTCAGGTGGAACTTAGCACCGATGAGGACCTTCTGGTCGTCCCTTATCTTGAATTTGAGGGTCACCTGCTTCCAGTACACCGCTTTGATGGTGCGGTCCTTGTCCATGGTGAAGGAGCCACCGGACCACGTGGAGCCGTCCAGCTCCCAGTGGTCGAAGCGGTAACCGGAGCAATCGTTCGGGGAAGCCTTCACCTCCGTGTGCTTGTAGATGCCCGAGATGACTTTGTTGCTGTAATCACCGTCTGGCTCGGTGGCGTGGTGGCTCCCCGATGGAGCGGTGAAATCGAGATTGACCGTGCAGTCCAGATCGTGACCGTCCTGATCGACGACCTGCACTTTAAGGTTTTGTAGCTTCCACTGGATGGATTTGGCCTCGTGGAAGCTGTCCATGACGAGGGTGCAGCTCCCACCTCCGGAGCAGTCTCCCTCCCAGTGGTCGAAGCGATATCCAGCTAAGTTATCGCTTGTGAGCGTCACCTGAGTCCCCTTATCGTAGGTAAGGGTGTCGCCGTTACCCGCCTGGCTCACACCGTTCAGATCGGCTGGAGATAGCTTCACAGGCTTGCCGCTGGATAGGCTGCCCCCATCCTGATCCGAGACGAGAACGCGGAGGCCCCTAATGGGATTAAAGTAGGCCTTCGCATCCGCTTCCGGGTGGTCCTCGGTCAGGGTCACGCTTATGGAGGGATCGGTGTAGGTGTTCGTGTGATCTCCCCTCTTGACCTCCCACTTCACGAACCTGTAACCTTCATTCGGGGTCGCCTTCAGGTTTATCGTCTTTGGGTTCTCCAGAATGTACGTGTAGGTTCCCTCGGAGGGATCGGTGGTACCTCCCTCAGTGGAACTGACCTTGAGGGTTCCCACCCTAGCGAAGTGAGCTACTACGTCGTGGTCGTCGTCCATTGTGACGAGGATCGAACGCGATGCCTCATACCTAGTTCCGTCGACGGTCCAGTAAGCAATCTCGTATCCCTCATCCGGTATGGCCTTCACCTTCACCCTCCAGCCGTAGAGCACCAACTCCCCGGAGTTGATGGGGATGATACCTGAGCTTTCATAAGCGGTCACATGCCCATGCGCCGTCCCTGAGTAAGTGATCTTCCTCCCGAAGTAGAAGACCAACCTGACGTCGGTGAAGAGAGCATTGCACCTAGCATACACTGAGCCATCCGATTGAGTGGATGCATCCTCGCACCTCCAGTCATCCGGGCTCTCGTCGACCCTTATCACGTGGTCCTTGTACTTGCCCACTGACCAGGCCTCCAAAAACCCGCCCTGATTGATGGAGCTGTGGAAGTTCGAAGAGGTTGTCCCTTCAGAGGCGAGGGTCCACCAAGGAGGCACTATCCCGACGCGCATCCACAGCCTGTAATGAATGGTACCTGATCCTACCGGGAATACCTGTGCCTCCGTATCTGGGTCGACCAGCTCATACAGCCTGACTAGGAGGGATTTATCTCCAACCGCATTCTGGGAGTTGACCGAGGAACCGACCGGGCTGATCCTCTTGTAGGACACCAGGACGGCTGCCACGGCCAAGATCACCAGAATCGCGGCGATCCAAAGCCGCCCTGACATGATGAAAGCCTGGGTCATCTTTACTTTGAGGTATACTTAAAACGATTTTGCATTATGGAAGTGCTCCCGATCACTTGGGCTGTTTCCCCTGTTTTTGATAGCGGGATTCGGAAAATCGCTCTTAAGCAATCGATGAAGGTAGCAATAACCTGAAAGATCGTCAAATGTGCTTTTTATCATCAATAGAGTTAATTAAGTCTCAAGTTTACTGCGTTTGGAGGAGCTTTAGATTGGGTGCAGGTCTCTTGCCATTTTGTTGCTGTCCACATACCATAAAAAAGAAAGAAAGTAAGTGGGGTAAAGTAAGGAAAATGAGCCATTACGGTACTTCGTAGACTACCGTGATCTCCTCGTCCTGCACCTGATGGTCGTGGTTCGCATCGACCCACTCGACGACTATGAGCAATTTACCGCTCGCCTTATCCGGATGGTGTAGGAGCCACATCAGCGCTGCCCTGGTTCCGAACCTGTTTATCCCCGCTACCCTGACGACCATGTTATCGCACTCAAAGAGTATCGTTCCATAGTCCTTCTCCCCGTAGACCGCGGTATACGTGTGGTCCTTGACCTTGAGGGTGCTGTCCTCGAAGTAAACCTCGTACTGCTCCCAAGGATAGGGTATGACGTTCGGGCCACCCAGCACGATGACTTTCTTCTTTTCCTCGGCTCCGGCCTTCCCCGCGAGCCTGCTCAGCAGGTCTTGGTTGAACTGCAGATCCTGGTACATCCCCCTATACTTCATGTCCTTCGGGAACCCGAGGGGCAGAATGCAGCCCTCGTAGGTGGGTGCCGCCACGGGCACTGCCGGTGTCGGAGGTGGTGACTCCTTCTTCTTGAAGTGCGCCACGACCTCATGGTCCTTGTCCATGGTGAAGGTCAGGGTTATTCCGGATCCCTTGTTGGCGCCATCCAGCTCCCAGTAGTCGAACTCGAAGCCTGCATTAGCAGTGGGATTCAGGCTGATGATCCTTCCCCTGTCGACCTTGTAGGTGCCCACATGGTAGGTGTGCGTATCTCCAGCGGTGGTCGGAGCCACCTTGATGGTCAGGGTGTACTGCTTCCAGTACACGGCCTTTATGGTGCGGTCCTTGTCCATGGTGAAGGAGCTGCCGGACCACTTTGCACCGTCCAGCTCCCAGTGATCGAAGCGGTATCCCGAGCAGGAGTAGTAGCTTGGAGAGACTTCAGTCCCTCTGTAGAGGCCCTTCACCGAATCCCCATCGTTGTAGTCTCCATCGGGATCTGCCGGATTGTTCTGAGCAGAAGCTGGGGGTGTGAAGTCCAGGTGCACCGTGCACCCCGTGGAGGAGCCGAGCTCATCCTTCACCTTCACGTCCAATTTCACCAGCTTCCAGTAGACCGCGCCCAAGGTCTTGTCTCCGTTCATGGTGAAGGAGCAGGCTCCCGTTCCGGAGCAAGGCCCGGTCCAGTGGTCGAACCTGTGATCGCTGTAGAAGTTGGGAGAGGCGGATACATGAGTACCTATGTCCATGGTTATGGTGTCCGTGTTGTCGTAGTCCCCATCCATCGGTGTGTAGATGGGATCGGCTCCCTCGGGAGGTGCGAACGTCAGGTGCAGGCTGGCCCCCACGGCGCCGCCTAGGTCATCCTCTATATCGAAGTCGAGGGTGACCTGCTTCCAGTACACGGCCTTTATGGTGACGTCGCTGTCACCAACTGTGATGCCCGCACCCGGATTCCCACTAGCTCCCTCCAGCTCCCAGTGATCGAAGCGGTAGCCCGAGCATGAGAGGGGAGAGGCCTTTATCTCCGTGTACTTGTAGACATCGCTCAAAGTGGATCCATCAGCGTACTGCCCAGTGTAGTCGGGAGCCTGCTCCGCATTCTTGGGGGAGGTGAACTCAAGCTTCACCTTGCAGGAGGATGGCATGCTGGAGCCGTCCTGATCGACGACCTCTACCTTAACGTCCACAACCTTCCAGAAGAAGGCTGCAGCTCCCTTATTCCCATTCATGGTGAGGGTGCAATCCCCAGTTCCCGTGCAGTCCCCGTTTGTAACCCCGTTCCACGTGCCCCAGTGATCGAAGACCCTGGAGCCGCACGGAGTGTGCGGACTGAGGGTGACGGTAGTGCCTTCATCATATTCCAGCGTATCCCCGTGGTAGGCTTTCTTGTTCCCATGGTTGTCCTCCTTGTCGGCCGTCACGTAACATCCCGATAGCGAGTTACCGTCCTCGTTCCCTATCTTAACATCTATCTTCCAGGTCTTCACGTAGACAGCTGTTAGGGTGACATCCTTCCCCTTTATCTTGAATCTACCCCCGCTCCAGCTGGAGCCGCTCAGCTCCCAGTGATCGAAGCGGTAACCGCTGCAGTCAGTTGGGGTTGGGGTGACCCACGTCCCCTTGTAAAGGGTGGCACCCCAGTTGTTGCCGTAGGTTCCATCGGGATCCGGAGCGTTGTGAGCTCCCCTTGGAGGGTCGAAGTTCAGGGTCACCTTACATCCGATGGAGCTGCCACCTCTGTCCTGCACGTACAGTTTGAATTCTTGGACCTTCCAGAACTTGGCCGTGGCCTTCTTGTTAGAATCGATATTCAGCGAGCAATCTCCAGTTCCGCTGCACGCCCCTTCCCAATGATCAAAGGCCCAGCCGCTCTTCGGCCTGGGATGCATGTCCACGTACGTGTGATGGTAGGCCGAGGCCCTGTACCCCACGAGGTTAACGTTCACATCCTTCCACACACCCCAGGTGGAGTAATGATCGTCCGTTGACGTTGACGCCCTTTCATCCCACTTCTTGTTCCAGATGACCTTCCACTCACAGTTCGGAGGCCACAGAGAGGAGCATTCTAACTTCTCCACCTTTATACTCCACGAGTTGGTCTTGGTTATATCCACGACCCCTTTCTTCTTCGGTCTAACATAGACATCCAGATTGTTTACCTTCTTGCAGAGGGCGTTACAAACGGCATTCTTGACAAGATCTGGAATCCAGCTCGGAAACTTACTCTTACAATCGCTAACACATCCGTTACTGCATGCGCTGGCGCCTACGATAAGGCCGCTCAGTATCAAGGTCAGCGCTATCGCTAACGCGCCCATGATAACGATATTTCGACTAAACTTTCTGGGCATAATGAAGCCCCAAAATTTTGTTGTCCTCATAGCTATAAGCTTTATCTCGCGCTATTTTCAAAAACTACTGTTATCACGTCCGGAACGTGTTAATTGGATTTTAATTATTTTGCCGAAATCGTAAATAGAAATGCACAACTCTCTTGGGGGAATGGGGCGCGGATCCACTAACCCTCCCTGAACTATAGAGCGTCGAAAGCTTAAAGCTCCTGATCAAAAATAGAGGAGAATGGGGGCGAGAAGGATCATGGTAACGTGTATATGACCCTGATCTCCCAGTCCCTCACAACTCCGTCCCCGTTCGCATCCACCCACTCAACTGCCACCAGTATGTGCCCTTTCATCTGGTCCGGATGGTTCAGCAACCACATCAGCGCTGCCCTGGTGCCGTATTCAGTGGCTCCAGCCACCCAGGTGGTGAAGTTACCGCCGCAGTTTATGTAGACGAGCCCGTAATCCCTCTCCCCCTTGACCGCCAAGTACTCCTTCTCCCCGATTATGAGGGCACCCCTGTCCCTGTCTATCATCACGTCGTACTTCATCCAAGGCTGCGGGTTCAGTGCGAGCATCCCTAATATGAGGATGTTGTCCTTCTCCCAGTAGTAGGCCTTCCTCGAGAGATTCCTCACGAGATCGGCATTGAATTCGAGATCTGAGGTGTATCCCCTGTACTTGGCCGTGTAAGGCCATCCGGTTGGGTACAACTCGCATGCCTTTATGGCGGGAGATGCGACCGGAACGGGAGGGGGCGTCGGTTTCTTCTCCTTCACGAAGTGAGCTATTACCACATGGTCCCTGTTCATCACCACCTCAGCACGGGGGGCGTTAACCCTAGTACCGTCGACAGTCCAGTGGTCGAACTTCCAGCCAGCGTGGGGTCTGGGGGTGAGCTTCACTCTGGTACCAGCGTCCAGTCGGTGGACGCCCACCCCGTAGGGAGCGACCTCACCGGATCCCGGCGGATCGACCTTGACCGTGAGCTTGGGCTTCCTCAAGTAGAGGAAGACGTTGGCCTCAACCCCAGTGAGCCTGTACTGTATGGACTTGCCGCTTTTGGTCACGTCAGCTACTTTCCCCTGCACCTCCCAGTGATCGAACAAGTACTGGCCGCAGGTCCCGGTGTAGGTGAATTTGTACACCCCCTTGCCCCAACCGGCCCTGCCTCCATCGTTGAAGTAGCGACTTCTGTACCTCCCATCTCTCCAGAATTCCCCGAGGACGGGGTTGGTGCAACTCCTCACGTGCTCTCCCGTATCCATGTCGATGATGAACACGTTGGAATGGCAGGCAGCTGTCTTCCTCACGTCGAGCACTCCCAGCGTGAGGCCAAGTAGCACGGCCAGCATGGCGATGCTACCTATCTTGCGTAGCATATATATCAACCGAAAAACAAGTCGAAAATCATCTTATAAAATTAACCCCGTACTAAAAGTGAAAGTGAGAAAAATAGGTTGCAACGCGAAAAGCTCGCAGTATTCGGGAACACATTGGGAAATACAAGAGCGTCTTGACGGAGACAACGAAAAATCTCAAGAGATGATCACCTGAAAAAGGGTATGCCGGAGGCACGAAACTCGCCGACAAATAAGGATTAGGGGAGATCAGGGCAGCGTGTATATGACCCTGATCTCCTGGTCTTCCACGCGTCCGTTTCCGTTCGTATCCACCCACTCCACGGCGACCAAGAGGTGGCTCTTCATCTGATCCGGATGGTTCAGCAACCACATCAGCGCTGCCCTGGTGCCGTACCTGGTCACGCCGGCTACCCAGGTGGTGAAGTTACCGCCGCAGTTTATGTAGACGAGCCCGTAGTCCTTCTTGCCCCACTCTGCCTGGTACTCCACGGTCTTTATGGTCAGCGACCTGTTGGTCAGCCTCACATCGAACTTGCTCCACGGCTGCGGATTCGTCGCTAATCTGCCCAAGACGAGAATGTTGTCCTTCTCCACTGGAGAGGCCATTCCTGAGAGGTTCTTCAGCAGGTCGTCATTGAAGTTGAGATCCACGTAGAGGCTCCTGTACTTGGCGCTGTAAGGCCAGCCCTCTGGGAAGAGCTCGCAGGCCTTGTACGCAGGCGAGCCGACTGGTATGGGTGGCGTCGGACCCTGGCCCTGAACGAAGTGCGCCACGACCTCGTGGTCCCTGTTCATCACCACCTCCAGCACGGGGTTCTCCACGGAGCCTGTGTCCACACCGTCGAGGGTCCAGTGGCTGAAGGCCCAGCCCGCATTAGCTGCTGGCAAAAGATCGACCTTGGTGCCCTCATCGAGCATGTACGTGCCTGGTGGAAGTGGGCTGGTGGTCCCGCTTCCCGGAGGCTCGACGCTTATGACCAGCTTGTACTGCTTCACATAGACGGCCTTTACCGTTACGTCCGAGTCTCCCACCTTGAAACTCGCGGACGCGCCTGAAGTGGTCGTGGAGCTGCCTCCGGTTATCTCCCAGTGATCGAAGCGGTAGCCCGAGCATGCCTTCGCGGTGAGCATCACATCGGAGTACTTGTAGATCCCCGTCAGCTCATCTCCGTTGCCGTAATCTCCATGAGGGGTGGGTGCCTGCCTCGGCGTGTTCCTTGCACCAGTTGGGCTTCCCACTACCGCTGTCACCTTGCAGGCGAGGGAGTTACCGTGGTTGTCCACCACGGTGAAGGATACATCGTGAATCTCCCAGTAGATGGCCGTGAGTTCCCTGTCATCGTCCATGGTGAAGGTTGTCGTGCTCCCCGTACCCTTGAATACGCCGTCAAGCTCCCAGTGGTCGAACTTGTAGCTAGCGGGGGTGGTGCTTGTGCCAGCGGTGATGGAGGTGCCCCTGTCGTAGGTGCGAGTATCTCCATTGCCGAACTGATTGCCAGGCGGGCTGACCAGTATGGAAGCCCCGGACAGGGCCGCGTCATCCTCGTCCACCAGATAGGTGGTGAGGGTCACCTGCTTCACATAGACGGCCTTGACGGTGACATCGCCGGAGAGCACCTCGAAGTTAGCGGTGCTGCCCGACTCGGTGTGATCGCTCGTCCCCGTTATCTCCCAGTGGTCGAAGCGGTAGCCGGAGCACGTGCCGGCGGTGACCGAATACTTGCTGTACTGGTAAACGCCACTCTTGGTCTGTCCGTTGGTGAACGTCCCTCCCGAGGTCGGGTTCTTCATGGGGGTGAAGGCCGGCTCGCTGCCCATGCCCTCGTAAGTGAGGGTGAGGCTGCATCCCAAGGCAGCGCCCTCATCGTCCACCACCTGGAAGTGTATGTCCCTCACGTGCCAGAACACTCCCTTCAGTTCCCTGTCATCGTCCATGGTGAAGGTCTTCGTCGTGGAGGAATCCGATGATCCATCGAGGATCCAGTGGTCGAACACGAAGCCAGTGGTCCCGGAGGGCGTGGCCGTGACGGACGTTCCCTCCTCGTATTCGACGGTCGCGGAGCTGTACACGGAGTTCGGCGGGTTCAACTTCACTCCCAGCCCGGTCACGGTGTTGTCAAGCTCGTTCACGGCCTTCACATCGAGCTCGACCATCTTGGAGTAGTAGATGTCTATCTCGTTGTCGCTCGTCATGGTGAAGCTGTAACCCTCGCTCACCTGTCCTGTACCCACTCTCACGATCTTGCTGAGCTTGTAGTTGTATGAGCCGTCGCTCCACTCGTCGGGGACGCTGGCTATGGTCACCTCCGCGTTGTGCTCGATCCACTTGGTGGTGGTCGAGGTGGTGGTGAAGCTGTAGGAGGAGGGATCCACGTCGATGCTCACGTGGTCTCCCTGTATGGTGAGGGAACCACCTCCCTCCTTCAGTATCTTGACCGTCAGCTTGTGCTCCACCTTGTACCTGACCTCGAAGACCCTGTGGTCGTCCATCTCGAAGCTCGTACCGGAGAAGGTGCTGCCGTCCAGCTTGGTGGAGAAGTGGACGTACCTGCTGCTCCCGGAGTTGCACACGTCCGGCACGTTGATGACGTTAACCTGAGTGCCCTCGTCCAGCCACTCCGAGTCGGAGGATTTGTAAGACCCGGTGCTCAGGCTGACGCTGCACCCGGTCAGGGTTATGGGGTTACCGTACTTATCCTCTATCTCTATGTCCAGCTTGTACTGCCTCTGGTAGACGACCTTCACCGTGTGGGCATCGTCCATGGTGAAGGAGTAGCCCTCGCTCCTCTTCGTCCCGTCCACGTAGACCTCTTTGAAGACGTACCTCTCATTGGTGGAGGAGCACATGTCAGGTATGCTGGAGATGGTGACCTTGGTTCCGTCCTCCACCCACCTCCAGTCGCTGGAGGATCTGGAGAAGGAGTCGCCTCCCACGGTCAGGGTCACGCTGCATCCCGGCAGCGTTATCGGCGTCCCGTCCTGATCCACTATCTTCAGGTTCAGCTTGTAGCTCCTTTGGAAGTAGAAGTCCAGCACCGTTGGATACTCATCGTGTACGGGCACGGTGAAGCTGTAACCCTCAGGGCTGGCGATCTTCACGTTGTTGAGTTTGGCCTCATCGAACACGAGCTTCTCATCGCCGGAGATGCACCCTGATCCCTGGCAAGGCACCTTGTTTATGGTGACCTCGGTGCCGTAGTCTAGGTCCTCCTGAGCCGATGTGTAGTAGGTGCCGGTGGTCAGCTTCACGGGACTCGGAAGGTGGGATATGACCGTCCCGTCCTGATCCATTATGTTGATCTTCAGGCGAGCTGGCTTCTCCACGAACACGGCCTCTAGACAGTAATCCTTGTCCATGGTTATCTTCACCGGATTGTCGTAGAGAATCTGGGTTCCACCTCCCCCACCTCCGCAGCCGCACCCGCAGCTGCAGCCGCACTGTGACAGCTCCCAGTGGTCGAACTTCCAGCCGGTATTCGGATAAGCTGTTACCGTGACCTTCTTTCCATGCGGATACCAGTGAGTTCCCGAGGGCGAAGTTGTTCCCCCGTTCGAGGGTCTGTGGGTTACGACCAACTTGTGCTTTACCTTTTTGAAGACAGCCTTGACCGATCTATCACCACACATCTTCACAGTTCTCGTGTGGCTTCCCCAGCCGTCACCTTCCCAATGATCGAATTCCCAACCCTCCCCCGCCTGAGGTGTGAGCTTAACCGTAGTCCCCTTATTGTAAGTTAGAGTGCCGTCATCCCCGGAAACTAGGTTGTGACCATTGACATCCTTGGGACTTGCCTTCACCTTACCTGCGCCGTCAGGCTCTATATCGACGTAGAGATCCACCTTCTCTTTCTTGAGATAGAGAGTCGCATCGCCCGAATTCCCCACTAACTCGTATTCGAGAACTCCCCCACTGTTTCTGATCACCAGAACGCTACCTGAGGCCTTCCAATGATCGAATTTATAGCCCTGGCACACTCCCGACCTGTACGTGAACCTGTAATATCCCTCTCCCTTTGAAACATGATCTCCATCCTTGTAATTGCCGACTGTATGGTAGTTATCCCATTCGTGTTTCTTGAATTCCACCTTCACAGCCTTGCATCCGGTGATGTGCTGTCCCGTATCCACATCTATGATGTGGATATTGGAATGACAGGCCGACGCTTGATGCAATGTGACCACGCTGGCCAATAAAACTAGGGCCAGACCCAGCATAATGAAACGACGTAAGTATATACTCATGGGGTTGACCCGCAAGTTTTGTCGGAAAAATTATTATAAGCCTTACGGTTAATTTAACCTAAAGGGTGAGTGAAGGGGACCGCTCTCCCGCCCCCTTTCGACCCGGAGATCGTGAAGCCACGGGGGGTCATCAATTTAACCGAGGAGATCATTTATCGTTAAAGTTAACGGTGATAAATCCCCAGCGAACTTCGATGAACGAACTGCTCCTATAAGCTCAATACTAGTGCACGTAATTTAAAATACCAGATAACAATGATACATTAATCTATAAGAAATATTTGCTTAACCGGGGATCTTCTGTAACTTATTTTCCTTGAGTGACAGTTTTTGGAGCCCATCAAAATCGTATTAGCGCTTAACTGCAATTTTTTCAAGTTAATTTGTCAGGACAATTCGATCTACTGCTCTAGGACAGGCGATATTTCCCAGAAATCAACCTCTCCGTTCCCGTTCAGATCGATCCACTCCACCATGATCAGGCTTTCCCCAGCTGTGAAGTCGTACTCCTGAAGCAACCACATCAGGCCGGCCCTTGTCCCGTATCTGGTAATTCCACCTATCCTGATTGTTCCGTCTGCCTCTAGAAGTATTACCGCGTAGTCCACTTCCCCGAAAGATGCGTTGAATCTCCTGCCGTTAACCACGAGGGAACACCTCTCGAACGATACGCCGTAATCCCTCCAGGTAAACGGGATCGCGGCGGGACCACCTAGATAAATGGTGTAATTTCCGTGGTCCCCGAACTCACCCAGAAGATCCTCGTTGAAACTCAGGTCGATTCCCCCAGCGATGACCCTGTAGTCTGAGGGGAAGTCCCAGCCAGTAGCTCCGGCGGTTCCGCCAACCCCTAAACTGGCATTCCCATTAGGACTTATGCTCTTTAGGGGGGCTACTAGGGATTTCTTTACGAATAAGGCCTTCAGCACGTGATCTTCGTCCATCACAACCTCGATCAGCGGGGAGTTCCTACCCACCCTCCGGCCATCTATCTCCCACTGATAGAAGACGTATCCCTCGGCCGGCTCCGCTTTAACGAGGGCGATGCTTCCCCTAGAGTAGGTGTGCCTCCCAGGGGCCGGCTCCGTGGTCCCATTACCGATCACCTGGATGTTCAGGTGGACCGTCCCCCCGGTACCGGCTCCTCTCTCACCCCCCTCCTTGGGTATGAAGATGGCCTTCACGACCCTGTCCCGATCCATCCTGATTCTCAAGACGGGACTTCCATGGGGG
>Ga0256835_1000865_pt1 | contig 19845 bp, 17 predicted proteins | sample PIR30metaG_FD_185972 | JGI IMG/M metagenome (GOLD analysis project Ga0256835, IMG submission 185972) | Hydrothermal vent microbial communities from East Pacific Rise, Pacific Ocean - PIR-30 | ecosystem: Environmental > Aquatic > Marine > Hydrothermal vents | place: Pacific Ocean: East Pacific...
CTCCTCCAGATCAAGGCCATATTCTCTCCTGGGCACCCTTATTATCTCGACTCCCTCCATCTCAAATCTCCTGTCCGAAGCGGTGAACACTATAACCCTGTCGCCTGTTTTAAAAACGTCAGCATCTATATTTATTTTTAAATCGCTATCAAGGATTATTTTTGTTATTTTTTTCCCCATGAATCTGGGATGGCGAACGTTAAGCTTTGGATTATCATTCAGGATAGTGTTTATCCCCACCATTATTCCCATATGTGTGGCGCGGAGCCAGTGGGCAAACTTCCTCGCCCTCCCTGAACTTATCCATTTCTCCTTCCATACAGTAGCACCATCCGATGTCATCGCCATTTTACCTGTCACCCATGGGCGACCCCTGCGATGGAACCATAGAAAATGCCTGTTTAACTCCTCGGCCTGTTCACTCCCCACCCCCACTATTACTTCTATGCCCTTTTCCTTCAAAAAGGCAAACCCCTTGCCCTTCACAAGGGGATTGGGGTCCTCAATGGATGCAACCACCCTCTTTATTCCTGCTTTCCATATCTTATGACAGCAGGGAGGTGTCTTCCCTGAATGGCAGCAGGGTTCAAGATTCACATAAAGGGTAGCACCCCTCGCCCTTTCTCCTGCCGCCTCTATGGCCGCAGCCTCTGCATGGGCTTCTCCGAATTTTCTGTGAAATCCCCGGGAAACAATCCTGCCGTCCTTCACTATAACAGAGCCAACCAGAGGATTTGGCTCTGTCCAGCCCATCCCCCTCTTCGCAAGGGACAGGGCCATTTTTATGAATTCTTCATGCTCCAAAGAGGGCCTCCACAAACTCCGATGGGTCAAAGGGAACCAGGTCCTCCATCCCTTCCCCTACCCCTATGAAAAGTATAGGCGCCTGAAGCTTCATGGCTATAGGAACCAGGGCGCCTCCCTTTGCAGTACCATCCAGTTTGGTTATTATGATCCCATCGATCTTAAGAGCCTTTGAAAATTCCTCTGCCTGATATATTGAATTCTGCCCTATGGTGCCATCGAGAACGAGTAAAACCCTGGGGGTTTTCCCGGAAGCCTTTTCCACTGACTTCTTTATTTTAAGCGCCTCCCTCATCAGGTCTTCCTTGGTATGGAGCCTTCCAGCAGTATCTATGATGATAAAGTCATATGGTCTTCTTGCAGCCTCAAACCCCACGGCTGCAGGATCCTTCATTCCCTCTCCCCCAAAATAATCAACTCCCACCATCTCTGCCAGTTTTTTCAGCTGTTCCCTTGCAGCTGCCCTGAAGGTATCCGCGGCTACAAGAAGAACCCTCCCCTGTTCTTTAAGCCTGTAAGCCAGCTTTCCTGCTGTTGTGGTCTTTCCGCTTCCGTTCACCCCCACGAGGAGCATTATTTCAGGAGGGGTGATGGAGACAGAGGGAATTTTCGAAAGAATATCCTTTATTTTGTTCTTTATTTCCAGTTTTATTCCATAGGAAGAGGCGGATTCACCCACCTCCTTCTTTGCATCCTCTATAATTTCCTCAGCAACTACAGGCCCCAGATCTGCAAGGATAAGAGCCTCTTCCACATCATCCCACGAAAGTTCGGGATTATCGAAAATGGAAATGGTTTCTCTTGTCTTGAAAAGAGCTTTTTTAATTCTGGAGAGGTAGTTTTTCATAAAAAAAGAGGGTGAGCGAGGGGATTTGAACCCCCAACCATTGGATCCACAGTCCAATGCTCTGCCATTGAGCTACGCTCACCGTACTGAATTATTTTATTCGAAAATGAGGTTTAAATCAACCCTTGTTGTCCTGTCCTGATGGTCCGATGTTTGGACCTATATTGAGAAAAACAGGCTTCTGTCCCTTCTCTGCAACCTCGTTCAGTTCCTTTAAAATGAGCTCAAGATCTCCACCGTTTTCTTTAACCACCTCTTCCACTGTGCCCCATACGGGGTCTCCACATACAAGGGCAGGAATGGCATGTTTAATAAAAACCTGAACCGTCTGAGGGTATTTTGTAACCACTTCTTCTATCAACATATCACCTGTTATAAGTGCCATCTTTACCTCCTCTAAAATTTTAACACATTTTGAAATACCTGCACCCCGACTTCCCATAACTAATAGTTGCATTTATTCGAAGAGTCAATTGGTGTTATAATTCTTTCTTGTGGAAGAGGCATTTAAACAGATAGACAGGAGGAAAAGGTGAAGAAAACCTGGGCAATTATCCTCTCTCTCAGCGTATTTTTTATTTTCAGTTATTATGCAGTTCCAAAGGGATTAAAGGACCTGCCGAAAAAGTACAGACTATGGCTGGAAAGGGATGTAAGGTACATAATAACGGACAAGGAAAGGGAGGCTTTTCTTAAACTTAAAACCGACAAGGAGCGTGAGTTCTTTATAAAAATGTTCTGGAAAATGAGGGATCCCACTCCAGGAACTCCCAGGAACGAATTCAAGGAAGAACACTATAAACGCCTTGCAATGGCAGAAAAGCTCTTCAGAGGAGAGGGAAAGCCGGGGTGGAAAACCGATAGGGGAAGGTTTTACATCATCCTCGGTAAGCCAAAGGATATAGAAAGATATGACGGAATGGGAAGGTTTTACCCGGTTGAGGTATGGTACTACATGGGAGACCCTGCAAAGGGACTTCCATCTCAGTTTCGAATTATCTTCTATCAGGATCCGGGTACTTACGAATACAAACTCTATTATCCTGGCATAGATACGCCGCAAAAGTTAATTCCAACATGGGGTGGAGATCCCTTTGATCAGATGCAGGGGTATAACTTAATAAGAGAATACGCACCTTCTCTTGCTGATGCATTGATGAGCATGATTCCAGGAGAGGGTCCCACCGCATATTCTTCAGCCCGTTCTTCCCTCATCCTCTCCCAGATAGAAAGGTCTCCATATGAGGGTGTTAACACAGAATATGCGGAAAAAATACTCAAGATGGAAGGATTTGTAGATGTTGAGACCTCGATAGTGTACGTTCCCTGTCAGTCAACGGTAAGCGTACTTAAAAATCCAGAAGGGTTCTTTACCGCCCACTTTGCTATATCACCCAAGAAATTTTCCATCACCGCCTACGAGGGAAAATACTATGCCCCACTGGAAATTTATCAGAAGCTGATCAACGAAAAGGGGGAAACCATCTTTGAAAATACCTATAACATGGAACTTTACTTTACTCCGGCACAGATTCAAAGGCTGAAGCGTTCTTCTGTAGAAATAGAAGGGGTAATACCTGTTGTAAGCGGAAGATATACATTGACCATACTGGTTAAAAACAAAGCATCAAAGGAATTCTCCGTTGCAGAAAAACACATAAATGTTCCGGAACAAGATTCAACGGTCATAACATTTATGGGGACAAGCAATTCATTTAAAGAAATTACTCCAGGAATGTTTTTAAAGCCTTACATGATAGGAGCTTACCAGTTTTATCCGTATCCTGATAACATTTACAGGACGGAGGACAAAATTGTTATTTTCGGCCAGGTAAATATACCCAGAGGAAGCAATCCAGCGAACATATCCATCAAATTCGAAGTAAACGAGGAGGACGGAAAGTATTCCAGAACCTTTACAGGTAAAATTTCTGAGCCGGCGCACGGGCTATTTTTTGTGCCCATGGAAAGGCTGCCTGCAGGTACCTACACCGTAAAGGCCTCTCTTTATCATGGAGATATAAAACTGGGAGAAAAGGAAACGGAATTCATGGTAACAGCCCTATCATCAAAACCGGCACCCTTCATCATATCCAAAATGATAAATATGAAAGAGTTCCCGAACCTCTACCACGCTCTCGGAGAAGAATGGTACAGAACGGGAAAATTCAAACTGGCTGAAATATATTTCAAAAAAGAGTACGAGATTTCCAGAGACAGGATTCCGGCTATAGAGGGACTTATGAGGACTTACCTCCGTCTTGGAGAGGAAGAAAGGGCTCTGAATCTTTTCTTCTCATCCAAAGATAGGAGTGCCGAGATGTGCTTCCTTGCAGGAAGTGCTCTGTACTCCAGAGGTGATATCCACAGGGCCATAGAAGTACTCAATCAGGGGTTCAGAAAAAATTCTGTTGATGTCAGAATAATAAACCTCCTCGCTGATGCATACTTAAGAATAGGGAACAAGGAAAATGCCAAACTTCTGCTCAAAAGGTCCCTCAGCATAGACCCGAAACAGGACGTAATAAAGAAAAAGCTGGAGCTTTTAAAATGAAGAAGATATATGGATTCGCAATTATGGTTCTTCTGCTGGGTTTCTGTTCTCCTGATATAAACTCCTCACTTGACCCACAGAGCAGGTTATTCCTCTCTCAGGTTCAATATATCATTACTAAAAGGGAAAAAAAGGAATTTTTAAGCCTCAAAACTCCAGAACAAAGGAAAAAATTTATAGAAGAATTCTGGAAGGTGAGGGACCCCGACCCCTCCACTCCGGAAAACGAATTCAAGCAATTCTATATGGCAAGGATAAAACTGGCTGATAAACTCTTCAGAGAAGGTTCAAAACCCGGGTGGGAAACCGATCGCGGAATGGTATTCATCCTTCTCGGACCACCATCTGATAGATATGTCCAGCCCATGGCAGAAACGAGCGAATACAAAGCCTATGAGATATGGACCTATCAGGAGAAGGGTTTCAGAGTCATATTTGTGGACAAAAGGGGAACAGGAAGGTATGAAATTGCCTATGGAAAGGCAACTGCTGCATTCTATGATGCCCTCAATCAGGCGAGAAAAGCATTTAAAAACGCGAAACCCCTCATCCTGTTTAGATTCAGGGCTCAACCGATTATAAAGGAAGATTCACTGGTTCTGCGTATTTCCATCCCTTCAAATTTGCTGTTTTACGAAAAGGAAAAGGGTAAATTCTTTTCCAGCTTTCGGGTAAAAATAATCGGCAATGCAGGAAAAAAGAAAATAAATATAGAAAAGGATTACCATCTCCCGGTGGACAAAAAAGGGAAAACTGTGGTGGAAATCAAACTTCCATTCACCACCGGAAGGTATTCCCTTACCTTAAAGGTAAAGGATAAAATTGGAGGAGAAACTTCCATAAAAAAAATAACGTTTAATATAAAAAGGAGGAAATAATGAAGAAAACACTGGTTCTTCTAATGTTAATTTTGACCTTCGGGATACTCAATGCAAAGGAACCGAAGTTCCCAAAGGAAATTTCAAAAATGCTTGATAAGGTAGTAAAGGGAGAATTTACCAGGAATGACCTATCAGCCTCATTCGTTAAGGATCTTTATTATCCTGCACAGGCAGGAAATATATATTTTGTAAACTTCGTAAAGGCTACAATTCCAGAAATAGAAGAAGGTAAACCTGCACATCTTTTTCTCAGACTTTACAATAAAAAAAGGAAAAAAGTGGAGGACCTTTATACTACCATTACAAAAACATCTGATATATATTCCTTTCCCATAACCTTCAAGCCTGAGTTTTATTACCTTTCTGTCGTTCTTGCCACCAACGACCTCAAAAAGATTTCCGGATTACACCGGGAAATAAATGGAAGCCATCTAATAAACACCAGGAAACTCTCTGTTACACCCATCATCTTTCTCAAGGGAATGAAAAAGTTACCGGAGATAATCAAGGAATTTCACTGTTATAACGGAGAATTTCCCCTCGGCCTATACATGCTTTATCCCTTTATCGAAAACAAATTCTCCGGTGGACAGACCCCGGGGGTCTTTTTCTTCGTTCTTGGAGCCAGAGCCAAAAGGCCTGCAAATACTTACAACATAGTAGTTTCTTATGAAATCAAAAAGGATGGCAAAACCATTGCTAAATTCCCGAAACAGGAACTCACTTATTCCGTAGTATATCAACCAATCCCACTGAAATCTCATGGAAAACCTTTAGAAGCGGGAGATTATGTACTGTACATAACAGTACGCGATATGAATTCAAGAGACAAAATTGAAGAAAAGGTTCCCTTCAAAGTCATTCAGTAGGAGGGATATATGAGAAAATGGATTATTTTATTGACCGTGCTTTTCCTTTCCCTTGGACTTCTGGCCCAGCATACCCCCAGGGGAAAGGGAAGAATTCAGGGTGTGGTGGTAGACCAGTTTGGCAAACCCATTCCAGACGCTCAAATAGAGGTCATACACCTTGAAACAGGTTTCAAAAGGTCTACCAAAACGGATAAAGAAGGAAAATGGGCTATTCTTGGCCTTGGAACAGGGATGTGGAGAATCGTGGCAAAGGCCAAAGGATACCTGCCGGGCTACACTGAACAGTTCGTCCACCAGTTAAGCAGAAATCCGGATATTACCATCACACTCAGAAAAATGACCGGACTCCAGGCACTTCTTTCTGACAGGAATGCTATGAAGAAACTCGAAGAAGGAAACAAGCTTTTCGAAGAAAAGAAATATGAGGAAGCACTGAAAAAATTTAAGGAACTTACAGAAGAATATCCGGAACTGTTTGAGCTCCACATTAACATAGGAAATATCTATTATGAAATGGGTAATTATGAAAAGGCCATAGAGGAATTTAACTATGTAATTACCCAGGCAGAGAAAAACCGGGAAAAACTCGGAGATGATGTAACGGATGACATTATAGCCAGAGCATATGCAGGAATTGGTAACTGCTATATAAAGCAGAAGAATTATCCTAAAGCCAAGGAATTTTACGAAAAATCGGTTCAGGCCTATCAGAACAATTCAGGGGTTGCATTCAATCTGGGAGAACTTTACTATGCAGAAGGAAATATGGATAAGGCCCTCGAAATGTATAAGCTTGCAGCCCAGCTGAAGCCCTCATGGGATAAACCCTACTATAAATTGGGTTATGTTTACCTTGCCAAGGCAGAAATGGAGAAAAGTCTTGAAGCTTTCAAAAAATTCCTGGAACTTGCCGATGAAAACTCAAAGGAATATAAAGAAGTGAAATCCCTGATTCCTGAAATAGAAACCATGATTAAACAGAGCAAAAAACAACAACAGACCAGAAAGTAACCGGAGACTCGTTTAAGTACTTCATAAAGGGGAGCGAAAGAGCTCCCCTTTTTTTGTTTTTTATCAATTACGAAACTATCCACCTGATTCAAAAAAATGAAATCAAAAAATTGAATTTTTTACCATCAAAAATATTCCGCCTCTTATACAAAGAGAAAATGGACGTTATAACAGGCACGAATCTTGCAACTCTTTACTTCCAGAAAAAAAATTTTAGGAGGTGCATATGCGAAGAGTCCTCATAGGGCTCATGGTCCTGTTTGTGGTTGTGGGATTTGCATTTTCCCAGGCCACAACAGGTAACCTGAAAGGTATTGTAACTGATACTTCCGGGACTCCACTCCCTGGAGTATCAGTGGTTATTAAGGGGCCTAAACTGATCGGTGAAAGGGTGGTTGTAACCGACGCCAACGGAAACTTTGTCGTCCCGGCCATTCCACCTGGAACCTACACTGTAACTGCAACTCTCTCCGGCTTCAAAAAGGCCGAGAAGAAGGGAGTGGTTGTTTATCTTGAAAAGACAACCTTCGTAAAGCTCGTTCTCGAACAGGGTGAAATTTCCGAAACCATTGAGGTAACAGCCGCAGCGCCTGCAGTTGACATTACCGACACCAAGGTGGCAATGAACGTAAAGAAGGACTTCTTTGATGCTCTTCCAAAGGGAAGAAACTTCCAGGCAATGGTCCTCATGGCTCCCTCGGTGGAATCCGGAAGGTTCGGAATCTCCGTGGGAGGAGCTACCGGTCTTGAGAACAGGTACATCATCGACGGTCTTGACACAACAGAAGTAGACCTTGGTGGTGTTGGTACCAACATCGTTTACGAGTACATCGATGAGGTTCAGGTAAAGACCGGTGGTTACGAGGCAGAATTCCCCGGAGCCCTCGGTGGTGTTGTCAACATCATCACCAAGAGTGGTGGAAATGAATTCCACGGAAACTTCCTGTTCAACTATCGTTCTGACAAGCTCTATGCAGAGCCAAAGATCACAGTATTTGGCGGCGGCGCCATAGACAAATTCAACTATTATGACTTTGGTCTCGGCATTGGCGGTTACATTATTAAGGATAAGATCTGGTTCTTTGCAGCAGGAACACCTTCCTTCAGAACCACCTATTTTAACCCTGTAAACAAAGTTACAGGTGAGGTAGTACACGCTGACTACAAACAGACAACTTACAATTTCTCCGGAAAACTTACATTCCTCGTTGCCAGGAATCACACACTGACCGTATCCGTATTTGGTGACCCCAGACATGGTGTTGGTGGCAACCCCGGCACATTAAGGGATCCCAACAGCGATTACAGAGCTGAGAGAACCGGTGGAACATACAACGTAGCCGCCAAGTATGAGGGAATGTTTGGTACTGACTGGATCGTAACAGCTCTCGTCGGTAGGTATTTTGACCACACCAAAACACTCCCTGAAAGCGGTGACCTCACCAAACCGGTATTTATCTATCAGTACGGTTCCTTCGGATATCCTCACGGATGGAGGACCGGAGGATTCGGATGGTATTCTGACCCATTCGATAAGAGCCGCTGGACCGGCAAATTTGACATCACCCGCTTCTGGGGTGCCCATACAATTAAAGCTGGATTCCAGTGGTTCAGGACGATCGAGGATAGAAACGACGCATATACCGGAGGTTTCTACAGGGTTTACAGGGAACCCAAGGGATACTATTATGAACGTTACAGAACCACCAAGGGCGATGCCTATACCGATGACTTTGCATTATTCATTCAGGATTCCTGGCAGATCGGCAGATTCCACCTCAACATCGGTGTAAGGGCTGAAAGTGAAGTCCTGCACGCAACCGATCCTTCCAAGTTCTTCAAACCTCACGAAGCAGTCATTTCCTGGGGCTTCAAAGACATGCTTGCTCCCAGGATTGGATTCTCCTATGATGTCTTTGGCGATGGAACAACCAAGATTTTCGGTTCCTATGGTAAGTTCTTTGAAATAGTTCCCATGGATATTAACGCCAGGACCTTCGGTTATGAAGAGGATACCATTTACTTCTATACTATGAGTGGACACCTCTTCTACACATGGCTAATCGGTCATGAACCTCCACCAATACAGCCCGGAATCAAACCCCCATATCAGCATGAGTTCATCCTTGGTGTGGAAAGGGAACTTACCAAGGACCTCACCCTGAGTGTAAGGGGAATTTACAAGAAACTGGGAAGGATTGTTGAAGATGGTTCCTTCGACGGAGGAGAGATGTACTTCCTCTTCAACCCGGGAGAATGGGAACCTGAAGGTATTGTAAGACCGGCAGACTACAGCCGTTGTCCGGATGAATACCTCCACTTCCCCAAGGCCCTCAGGTGGTACAAGGCAGTGGAAGTTGTGCTCAACAAGCACTTCTCCCACAACTATCAGTTCGTCCTTTCCTATACCTATGGAAGGGCCTATGGAAACATTCCAGGACTTGCATTCGAAGAATATGGTCAGGCAGACCCCAACATTACAGCAGAATTTGACTTCCCTGAACTCATGTACAATGCTGAAGGATATCTGCCCAATGACAGAAAGCACAGATTCAAATTTGATGGTGTCTATGTATTCCCATTCGGACTTTCCATCGGTACATCTGTAAGGTATATCAACGGTAAACCTTACACAGCCATGGGAAGGAACGAGTGGTACGGACCAATCGCATTCCTCGATCAGAGAGGAACAACCGGAAGACTTCCCAACCAGTTCCACATTGACCTCCACGTCGCCTACTCCCACAAGATCGCCGGAAAGTACAAGCTCACCCTCCTTGCAGACATCTTTAACGTGAATAACGGCAGAGAAATGACCGAGATCTATACCATTTACGATAATGACCACTACTATGGCTACTCCGATAATCCAAGCACCATATATCCTCCATGGACCAAGCCAGCTGCGCCTTCCAACCCATATTATGGCGAAGCAAGAGCTTATCACGGTCCAAGGTCTGCAATACTTGGTCTGCGTTTCGAGTTCTAATCTGACCTGAAATAGAGGCCCCTGTCCCGCTTTTAGCGGGGCAGGGGCTTTTTTTATTGGAAAAAATTCACGGGGTATCATTCCCTCCTCATTCCGAGCGATATACGGAAGGGACAAGGCAGCACGTTAATGCGTAAACGCGAATTCGCAATATTGAAAACCCCCTTTATATCTGGTATATTTAGATGATGAAACTATTTTCCATAGCCATACAACTGGTGGTTATTCTATTCGCCATAGTTATCCACGAGACCAGTCATGGATATGTGGCATATCTCCTTGGGGATCCCACGGCCAAAATGAGGGGTAGATTAACCCTGAATCCTGTTTATCATATTGACCCTGTGGGAACAATAATTCTCCCACTGTTTCTTGCCATTACAGGCATGCCGGTTTTCGGCTGGGCAAAACCTGTTCCTGTGGATCCTTCCTATTTTAAGGACTGGAGGAAGGATATGATGCTGGTGGCAATTGCCGGTCCCGGCTCAAATGTGATAGCAGCAACAGTATCGGCAGGTGCCATTCTATTGATAAAATCCATATCCCCTGCTGCTCTACTCTATGCCATTCAGTTCCTCAATTATGGAGGGAAATTACCCCCTCTTTCATTCCTTGCACTCATATTTATCTTTTCCTTTATGCTCAACCTTTACCTCGCCATTTTCAACCTTATCCCCATACCCCCACTTGACGGAAGTAGAGTGGTGGCATGGCTCCTTCCAAGAAGGATGCTCCCTGCCTATTACAATCTTGAAAGGTATGGATTTCTAATTTTGTTTGCCTTCATTTTCCTTGACAGTTATATAGGAATACTCAGACTCCTGGCTTCTCCGGTAAATTATTTACTTATAAAAATTCTCTCCTGAGGTGAGAAATGAAAAGAGTACTCAGTGGAATGAGACCAACAGGAAAATTGCATCTGGGCCACTGGGTAGGAGCGCTGGAAAACTGGATTCAACTACAGGATAAATACCAGTGTTTTTACGCAATAGTGGACTGGCATGCCCTTACCACAGATTACGATAGAACCGAAAAAATAAGGGAAAACATAATAGAGATAGCGGCGGACTGGCTGGCCGCCGGAATAAATCCGGAAAAATCCACCATTCTCCTTCAGAGCCTGGTAAAGCAACACGCAGAGCTTCATCTGCTTCTCTCCATGATCACCCCCCTGGGATGGCTGTTAAGGGTGCCCACATATAAGGAACAGATGCGTCAGCTTTCAGACAGGGATCTTCACACATACGGTTTTCTTGGATATCCGGTTCTTCAAACAGCGGACATAATAATCTACAAGGCTGAACTTGTACCGGTAGGAGAGGACCAGAAATTTCATATAGAGCTGGCAAGGGAAATTGTAAGACGCTTTAATCATTTCTATGGAGAGGTCTTTCCTGAGCCAAAGGAAATTCTAACCCCTGTCCCCAAAATACTGGGAACGGATGGAAGAAAGATGAGCAAAAGTTATGGAAATGCCATCTTCATGGAAGATTCCCCGGAAGAACTGAAAAAGAAAATTTTTCCAATGGTAACCGATACCCGTAGAAAGAGAAGAAGCGACCCTGGCAAACCGGAGGATTGCCCTGTATGGACGTTACATAAGGCCTTCACCCCTGAGGAAAAAAGAAAGGAGCTATACGAAGGATGTACCAGGGCTACCATAGGTTGTCTGGACTGCAAAAAAGTCCTTCTTGAAGAACTCACCAGTAGATTCCAGGATTTCAGGGAGAAAAAGAACTACTACATGAAAAGAAAGGACGAGGTTGTTGATATAATATTAGAGGGTTCTAAAAAAGCCCGTCAGGTAGCAGAACAGACTATGGAGGAAGTAAGGGAGGTGATGGGGGTTGGAATTAGCCCTGGAAGGATTTGAAGGAAGCATTGAGCTTCTGTATGAACTGGTAAAGAAAAGCATTGTAGAGGTTTCGAGAATATCTCTCAGTCACATTGCCCACAGGATTCTGGAATACCTCAGGAGTCCGGAAATGGACCTCAACAGGGCTTCCCACTACCTTTATCTCCTATCTCTTTTAATGATTATTAAACTTTCCCTTTTAATCCCATCTGAAGCCAATCTTGAAGAAGAAGTAGAGGTAGAAGAAGAACGCGATTTTTCATGGCTTGAGAAAGCCAGGGAACGGGTTGAGGCTATATACAATCACAGGGAAAAATACCTGCACCACAGAAGGGAGGGTAAATTCCCTTATAAAATAGAGGTGCTTGCAGACCTGGAGGATTTCATAGATGCATATTTTTCCATCCTTAGAAGAGAAGCTGCCAGAAGGAATCTGGAGGAAAGAATAGGCACAAGGGATTTTTCGACCCTGATGGAAAGGACAGTCAAGTATATAGAGGAAATGGAAAAATTTTCCCTGATAGATCTGGTACGTCTATCCAGGGACGGAGAAGAGGCGGTATTCATGTTTTTCTTCCTTCTGGAACTTCTGAGAAGGGGAGAAATAATAGCATTACAGGAACAACCATTTTCCCAGATTCTTGTATGGACGAGGGAGGCATTTGAAAATGAATTTGAAAGAATTGAAAGCCCTTCTTGAAGCCTTCATGTTTTTAAGCGAAGGTCCGCTTATACCGGATGAAGTAGCAAGAAAACTCGGAGTAACTGTAGGAGACGTCGAGAAGGCGCTGGAAGATTTGAAGCGGGAACTAAATTCGGACCATAGGGGTATACAAATAGAACGTTCAGCCGGCGGCTATTTTCTTGTGACAAAACCAGAGCTTTATGATCAACTCATGAAACTGAGCCCGGTAAAGAAAAGAAGGCTTTCGAAAGCTTCCCTGGAAACACTTGCAATAATAGCATACAGACAGCCCATATCACTGCCGGAAATTAACGAAATAAGGGGAAGAGATTCATCATTTCCCCTATCCACATTGATAGAAAGGGGCCTTGTAAAGGCAGTGGGCAGAAAGAGCATACCGGGAAGACCCTTCCTGTATGCAACCACAGAAGAATTTCTAAAACTATTCGGCCTTAATTCCCTGGAGGAGCTCCCCCGTGAAGATAAGGCTTGATAAATTACTTCAGGAAGCAGGGATAGCTTCAAGGAAAAAGGCAGCAGAAATAATAAAGGAAGGTTCCATTCTGGTGGATGGGGAAGTAGTACAGGATCCGGCAAGAAGGGTGGACCCATCAAAGGAAAAGGTATTTTTCGGAAACATAAGGGTAAAGCCAGCGAGGAAAAAACTGGTTTATATAGCCAATAAGCCAAAGGGCTACCTGGCTTCCTTCTGGGGAAAGGACAATATGTATCAGTTTTTCAGAAAATATGCAAACAGGGTTTATCCCGACGCTCTTCTTCCAAAATTTGCCTCTGGCCTGATCTTACTTCTGAACGACCCGGAACTGTCCGAAGCCCTGAGTCAAAGGGATCTGCCCTCTGTGTACCGCTTAAAACTTAAGGGCAATCTAACGGATAAGGACAGGGACAAACTCTTAAAGGGGATGAAAATTGATGACAGATTTGTTAGGGTGGACAAATTTCTCTCCCACTATAAAAGGGGAGATAAGGTAATTGCTGTTATAACCTTTACACACAGATTCCCGTCCATGCTTGGCAAAATGTTCCTTAGAAGAGATCTATCCCTGCTTGCAATGACCCGACTCTCCCTGGGTCCACTCAAGCTGGGTAAACTTAAGGGTGGAGAAGCCAGGGAGGCAACCAGACAGGAGATAGAGGCTTTAAGAAAAGCTCTGGAACTGGTATAATTCCTGGATGAAGGATAAAATAAAGGAAAGGAAAAAGGAAATTTCCAGAAGGATAAAGGAGGAAATTTCTCTTATTACCAGCAAAATAAAAAGAGCCCCTGTATTGCTTTCTGTAAAAATAGGAGAAGACCCCTCATCTGATGTGTATAGAAAGAGCCTGTTCAGACTGGGACAGAAACTCGGGATTGAGGTCGTACTGAGGGAAGGAGATGAAGCTCAGGGTAAAAAGCTCATAGAAGAAGGCAACAGGGACAATGGCATAGATGGAATCATTGTCCACTGCCTCAGGGAAAATCTTCTCTACTTTACTCAGCTGCTGGCTCCTGAAAAGGATGTTGAAGGTCTTTCTCCCTGGAATCTGGGAAAATTGATCCGGGGTGAAGATGCCCTCTATCCTGCAACTCCCCTTTCGGTGCTTGAAATTCTGGACCTTCTTAAATTTGACCCAGTCGGGAAAAGAGCCCTTATAATCGGGCGAAGTCTTATAGTAGGAAAGCCCCTCTTTCTGCTCCTTCTCAGAAGGCATGCCACCATAACGGTGGCTCATTCGAAGACCAGAAACCTAAAGGAGCTGGCTTTAAATTCAGAGTTAATAGTGGTCGCAGCCGGAAGGGCAGGACTATTAAAACCAGACATGGTAAGGGAAGGGACCCTGGTTATTGATGTCGGAATAAACGTGGTAAAAGGAGAAATAAAGGGAGATGTGGACCCTGCGGTTGGAGAAAAGGCTATACTCACACCGGTTCCCGGTGGAGTGGGAACATTTACATCCTATATGCTATTTTCCAATCTTATAAAATCCATGAGGAGGAAAATTGAGGGAGAAACCGGCAATAGTGCAATCTGATGGAACAATTCTGCTTTTTGTGGAGTCACCCCTTTTCAAAGAAGCCAGGGAGAGATTCTCTGCATTTGCTGAACTTATAAAGGCACCGGACTATGTGCACACCTACAAAATAACCCCCATTTCACTCTGGAACGCTGCTGCCATGGGAATTTCATCTCAGCAGGTTATAGAAATCCTGCAGGAATATTCTTCCTATACTGTACCTGAAAACATAATTGTCCAGGTAAAGGAATACATCGAAAGATACGGCAGGGTAAAAATGGTAAGGAAGGACGATAATATCCATCTCATTGCCGATGACCCTGCCATAGGTGACCTGATTTTCTCTGATAAAAAGGCAGCTGGTTACATAGAGGAGAAAATTTCCAGCAGGGAATTCAGGATCAAGAAATATGCCAGAGGACACCTGAAACTCTTTCTTGTAAAGATGGGTTATCCGGTGGAGGACTGGGCAGGTTATTCTCCGGGAACCCCCTTTAAATTTAAGTTAACTGACCTCAAGCTCAGACCCTATCAGGTGGATGCAATAGAATCTTTCTATGCCGGGGGAAGTGAAAGGGGAGGAAGCGGAATAGTGGTTCTCCCGTGCGGAGCAGGAAAGACAATTGTTGGAATTGGAGTAATGGAGAAGCTCCAGACCGAAACCCTTATTATAGTCACCTCTACTGTTGCTGCAAGGCAGTGGAAGGATGAACTTCTGAGATGGACCAGTATCTCGCCGGAAGATATAGGTGAATATAGTGGAGACAGAAAGGAAATCCGTCCTGTTACCATAGCCACCTATAATATTCTTATACATAGAAAGGGGGAAAATTTTTCCCATCTTGGTGTATTTGACGCGAAAAACTGGGGCCTTGTTATTTACGATGAAGTACACCTCCTTCCGGCCCCTGTCTTCAGAATAACTGCTGAAATCCAGGCAAAAAGAAGGCTGGGACTCAGTGCAACCCTCGTCAGGGAGGACGGCAAGGAAGATGAAATTTTTGCCCTTATAGGGCCAAAAAAATACGATGCCCCCTGGAAAACATTTGAAGAAAAGGGATGGATAGCCAGCGCCCTCTGTTTTGAGGTAAGGGTCCCCATGCCAACAAAGATAAGATTTGAATATATGAAGGCAACCAGAAGAAAGAAATTTACCATTGCCTCCACCAATCCTGAAAAGATTAAAGCCCTCAAAAAAATTCTTGATCTTCACAGGAAGGACAGGATTCTGATAATAGGCCAGTTTATTTCACAGCTAAGGGAAATATCGAAAATCCTGAAGGCCCCTCTTATAACAGGCAGCACCCCAAATATTGAAAGGGAAAAACTTTATAACGAATTCAGAAACGACATAATAAACATTCTGGTGGTCTCCAAGGTGGCAAATTTCGCAATCAATTTGCCTTCAGCCAATGTAGCCATTGAGGTATCCGGGACCTTTGGTTCAAGACAGGAAGAAGCACAGAGGCTGGGAAGAATTCTAAGACCAAAGGAAGAGGGAAGGGCTTATTTCTACACCATCGTTTCCAGGGAAACGGTGGATGAGGAATATTCAGCTAAAAGACAAATTTTTCTTACCGAACAGGGGTACAAATACACTATAATTAATCTGGAGGACTTAAATGAAAAAAGCTCTTTATCCGGGCTCCTTTGATCCGATAACCAATGGGCACGTAGATATACTTGAAAGGGCCTCCAGGATCTTTGACGTCGTGGAGGTCGCCATTCTTAAAAACCCATCCAAGGAGCCTCTCTTTACAGTGGAAGAAAGGGTAAACATGATAAAGGAAATATTCCGTGGTAAGGAAAACATACAGATAAGTTCCTTTTCCGGACTTCTTGTGGATTATGCAGAAAAAAGCGGAGCAGACGTCATCATAAGGGGACTCAGGGCAATATCGGATTTCGAATACGAATTTCAGATGGCCCTTATGAACTTCAAACTATCTCCCGGTGTAGAAATAATATTCATGATGCCACGGGTTGAATATTCATTTCTGAGCTCAAAACTGGTGAAGGAAATATACAGCCTTGGAGGACGTCTCCCCGACCTTGTTCCGGAACCGGTAGATAGAGCTCTTATGAAAAAATTCCATGGTTCCTGAAAGGGCTATTAAAGAACTCAAAAGTCTTTACGGAAAAAGATTGAAGGATGACACCTCCCATAAACTCGCGTACAGTTTTGACGCAACAAGAATAGAAGCAGAACCTGACCTTGTGGTATTTCCCCTCCGGGAAGAAGAAATTATAAAAACAGTGAAGCTGGCGAACCGGTATGGCTTTCCCATAATCCCCAGGGGTTCTGGAACCGGGTTTTCAGGTGGTGCAGTTCCCATTAAAGGAGGAGTGGTCCTTTCTCTGACAAAAATGACAAAGCTGGAAATAATACAGGAAGAAATGCTTGCGGTGGCTGAACCAGGAGTAATAACGGCAGACCTCCAGAGGGAAGCGGAAAAGAAGGGGCTTTTCTATCCTCCTGATCCGGCATCCCTGAAAAATTCAACCATCGGAGGAAACATCGCAGAAAATTCAGGCGGGCCCAGATGCCTCAAATACGGGGTCACGAAAAATTACGTTCTGGGACTGGACGTAATCCTTCCGACAGGGGAAAGGATCTCCCTGGGAAGAGGATTGCAGAAAAATGTGGCAGGATACGATCTGCTGTCCCTCTTTGTGGGCAGTGAGGGAACCCTGGGGATAGTCACCAGAGCATATCTAAGATTAATTCCCAGACCAGCCCTTTCAAGGAGCATAAGGGCAGACTTCCTCACCGTAAGGGATGCCTCTGAAGCTGCCACCGATATCCTTTCCTCAGGCATCTTACCGGCAGCACTGGAATTTATGGACCAGAGAAGCATTGAAGCAGCGGCTTCTTATCTGGGAGAAAAAACATCTGCCGGAGCATCACTGCTCATTCAGCTGGATGGGGACGAACATTCTGTTGCTTCCGGAATAATCCGCGTAAAAGAAGTATTGAAACGCCACAATGTCCTGGAAATACTGGTTTCGAGCAACGATGAAGAGGAGGAAGAGGTCTGGACCCTGCGCCGTTCCATATCCCCCGCTATTGCTTCCCTTAAGCCAATAAAGGTAAACGAGGACATAGTTGTACCCAGGAGTAAAATCCCGGATGCCGTGGATTTTACCTATAACCTCGCTGAAAAATACTCCATTGAGGTTATCGTCTTCGGTCATATGGGAGATGGAAACATACACGTGAACTTCATGATAGAGGAATCCGAAAGAGAAAGAGCCGGGCAGGCTGTCATAGAACTTTTTGAGTGGGTTGTTAGAGCAGGAGGAGCTATTTCAGGTGAACATGGCATAGGAATAACCAAAGCCCGTTTTCTTGAGCTTCAGCTTGGTAAGGTTCAGGCTGAAATAATGCGTAAAATTAAACATATCCTGGACCCCAACGACATTATGAACCCCGGGAAAATTTTTAAATAAGTTTGCCCGGAACCAAAAGAGTATATAAGTCTATATATGATAGAATTGGGATGTGGAACTGGTTATAGATGCACGGAAAATAAAGGATTTCGGGATAGGGGTTTATATAGAAAACCTGATAAAGGGACTGGAGGGGAAGATTAATTTCTCCCTTTTGTGTTACAAAGAAGATCTCAGTTCCGAAAATTGCACCTATGTTAAAAGCAGGGGGTATTCAATAGGTGAACAATGGGAAATCTGGAGGGTACTGAACCGATTGAAGCCAGAGCTTTTCCATTCTCCTCACTATGTCTTTCCTGTACTTTACAGGGGCAAAATTATAATTACAGTACATGACGTAATTCACCTTCTCTTTCCCCGATTCTTTTCGAGGGCTGCCCGTACCTACGCAAAATTCATGTTATCCAGAGGGGTGACAAAAGCTGAGATTATTATAACTGTGTCCAAGAAATCAAAAGAAGACATTATCCGTCTTTTTCCAGAAGCTGAAGGCAAGATAACGGTTATTCACAATGGCATAAATCCGGTATTCTTTGCTGAACCGCCCCAGGAAGAAAAGAGATGGGCAGAGAAATTCTCTCCTTACATCCTCGCCGTTGGCAACAATAAACCTCATAAAAGATTTGGCCTTCTTATAAAACAGTTCAGCAGGGTAAAAGAAAAATTTCCTGAAATTAATCTCGTAATTGCAGGATGGGAGGGGGAAAACAAAAACGGTATCCACACTGTGGGAAAGGTAACCAAGGAACGATTGGCCGCCTTATATCATAAAGCAGAAATTCTGGTGCACCCTGCCCTTTATGAAGGATTTGGCTTTCCTCCCTTTGAGGCTGCCGCCTGTGGAACACCCGTTATAAGTTCAAAGGTAGGCGCAGTTGAAGAAATTCTGGGCGATAGCGTCATCTATTTTGAAGGCGAGGACATCGCAGAGAGTATTTTGTATGCTCTTAAAAACATGGATAAAATAAAAGAGATGGGTAAAAGGGCACAGAAGATTGTAAAGGATCTCACCTGGGAAAGTTCGGCCCGGAAACATCTTGAAATATACAGGAGGCTCCTTTGAGGGTGGCCTTCATTCACGACTGGCTCACAGGGATGCGGGGCGGAGAAAAGGTTCTTGAAGAGCTTGTTGATTTGTTCCCGGAAAGCGAAATTTTCACACTGCTTCACATAAAAGGCTCTGTGTCTGAAAAACTGGAAGGCAAAAAAATACACACTTCCTTCATCCAGAAATTTCCTTTCAAAAGGAAGTTTTACAGGCACTATCTTCCTCTATTTCCCGCAGCTATAGAATCCTTCAACCTGAAGGGCTTTGATCTGGTATTTTCCTCAAGTCACTGCGTTGCAAAGGGGGCCATTCCCTATCCCGGAGTTCCACATATCTGTTACTGTCATACCCCCATGAGGTACGCCTGGGACCTTTTTGATGATTATTTTGGAAACAGGAGAGGACTTTACAGGATATTTATAGATAGAGTAATGACCCGTCTGAGGGAATGGGATGTGGCATCAAGCTCAAGGGTGGACGTTTTCATTGCCAATTCCACCCTGGTTAAAAAGAGAATAGCCAGGTATTATAGAAGGGATGCAGAGATAGTTCATCCTCCAATAGATGTAGAGTTTTTTAAGTGCGAGGAAAGGAGGGGAGAACATTATCTTATGGTATCTTCACATGTTCCCTACAAAAGAATAGATATAGCTATAGAAGCATTTTCACGTTTGCCGGAGGAGAAACTGGTGATAGTGGGAAAGGGTCCTCTTCTTAAAAAACACAAAAAAATTGCCTCACCGAACATAGAATTTGTATATGATATTGACAACGAAAAACTCAGGGAATTGTACTGCAAAGCCAGAGCCTTTATTCACACAGCCAAAGAGGAT